>ERZ791917.135-NODE-135-length-102515-cov-34.406998_pt1 | contig 102515 bp, 105 predicted proteins | sample MGYA00510138_ERZ791917 | MGnify/ENA primary metagenome ERZ791917 (study PRJEB30046, sample SAMN00792102) | human gut metagenome | study: EMG produced TPA metagenomics assembly of the A metagenome-wide association study of gut microbiota in type 2...
GGTGACTTGACCCGCACATCTGTCAACAATATTCAGTTCTCAAAGTTCGTCTCGCCGTCTCAGCAACAGCTTTTATAGTTTATCACGAATTTCCTTCCTTGTCAACAGCTTTTTTATCAAGCTGAAGGTATTGGAAGTGATTCTTGAAGTCATTCCCTCTCGAGAATGCTTAATTATAATACCATACTTATCCACAGCCTTCAAATTTGATATTTTAGCGCAGATTCGATTTATTTAAGTTTGTTTACGTAATTTTTACTTTTATATCTATTTTTTACATTATTTTTCTCTATTTTTTACTTTAATTTATGCTAAAAATAAAAGAACGTTTAATTGTCCGCTCCATACCGAACAATTAAACGTTTCTTTATTATATTTATTTTATTTTATTTAGTTTTGCGGCTACCTCTGCTGCTGAAGGGTCATCTCCTGTACAGGTCATAATCGGCTGTTCACCCATCATCACCGTGTCTCCGCTGGCGTAAGCTTCTGGTGCCGTTTTGTTGTTATGGTATACAGCAGCCAGATTGCCCATGACAAAATAGGACCGCTCTTTGCTGGACATGGATCCGGATGCGCTGGGAGTGATGAATTCCTTTTTGTTTACATACACCACCCCGTCTTTATTGTCCACGTGCTTATTGCTCCAGGCGTTGAGTTTCTTTACATAGTTTTCCCGCCGCTCTGTACAGGTAGGATGATCGCTCCAGCGGACGTTCATATCCCCGTATTTCTCCAAGAACCGCTGCCATACAGCAGCTGTGGCCCCTGGATTGTAATTGGTATGGGTGATGTAGTCAAATGACAAATTGTCTGCTTCCCATTCCATCGGCTTGGACAGATGGACATTCCGGGTATAAGTATACAACTGGCTGATAGCGCCTCCGGCGATGCCTCCGGTAGCTGCATTGGCCATTTCGGCAAGTACGGCTGCATTCAGGGATTTCTTGACTCCCTGGATGGGATGGTCTTTCTGCCCATGCCCCAGCTCATGGCCAATGACTACAGCAATTTCGTCATCGGTGGGAAACAGAGTAAAGATCCCTCGATAGACGTTGACATTGTGGCCGATGGTGCAGTAGGCATTGGCATCATCGTTGGGACTGATGAAGTAGTTATAAGGTTTCTTATAGACGGTAGGATCCACCGCTCCGATTCCAGCAACCACATTTCCCATAATCGTATCCAACCGATTGTTCAGATACTCGTCTTCCACCACTCCTTCTTCTTTTTTCATCTGTTCGAACCATTCCTGCCGACCTTTATCTGTGTTGTTGTAAGTCTTGTAGACTCCCATGACTTTATCCCGATACATGGTCCCGGCAATGGCAGTCCCCAGCACATCTACCAAGACGCCTCCCGCTTCCGCACGGTGTATAGGCAGCGAACCAAAAGCAGCACCCATTCCCAAAAGGCCTGCTAAAGTACATCCGATCAAGCGATTCTTCCACAGTTCCATCATTGCTTCCACTCCTTTATTTTCCATCCTGTACTTCTTTTGCAGAACAGAGACCCGTCTGCTGCCCCTGGGTCCACTCAATGGCATAACCATAGCCCAATTCCAGCGGATCCGGTCCATACCGATTGTCTCCGTCTGTCCCTTTGGCAAAAAACAGATACAGCATAAAAAGCAAATTCACAAAAGGAATCCCCGTCAAGATCAAACACAGCTCAGATTGGCCAAGATCGTGGATCCGCCGCAAGACCAGGCTGTACCCCGCCACGGTCAAGAAGCCGATGCCGGGGACCGTACAAACAGCAAGGCTCAGGCTAACCGCCCCCAGAATCAAAATAGCAGCATCACTCTTGTCCGTCACGGACATCTTCACAAAGAGAACCCAGCATACAACAAACAATAAAATCAGGCCCACCAGTGTCAACTGGCGTTTCAGGTACCTCTTCCGGTTCAGCCGGCCGCTGCACTGATAAAACTGTTCCCAGAATCTTTCCGGACGGACTGCACAATTCGGGTGATCCATTATCCTCTCCCCCCATTTTCTTCCCTTACGCCTATTTTAAACCAAAACAGACAGCCGGACCACTCCCTGCCAACTGTCTGTTTCCATTGCCTGAAAACCGTTTCCTTCTTTACACTCCCAGGCCCATATTCAAATCGATGATTCCTACTGCATAGGGTGCGATTTCATACTGCCCAAAGACAAAATGGATCTTGCCTCCTTCATCCAGGTAGTAGTTTTCCGGAAGTTTTTCCAATCCTTTAAAATCCTGGAAGAAGTAACCGCCTTTTCCATACTCTGTGTTCCAAAGAGCCTCATTGATTTTGTCCAAGGTGAAATGATTCCGCATCTTCAGCCCGATGACTTTCTGCCAGGGTACCAATTCTCCCGTCTGCAAATCAAAGGTCTTTCCCAATTCCCAGCTGGTGGGATGGGCGGCCCGTTCAATGTAATCGTATCCATAGGTCTGAAAAGACAGGTATCTCTCTCCATGATAGCTGACCTGATAGTCCACTCGGGAAGTCAGTTTTTCTTCCATGGTATTGGCTCTGTCATAATTTTCCCGGGAAACATTGGCCTGTTTTTCAAAATAACGGGAAATTTTCCGGGATACTTCCTGTTTCCCCACCACCCGAACCTGGGGATAATGAAGGATCAGATTCCCTTCCCGGATGACTCGGCTCCGAACGACCAGTCCCTTTTGGGCATAAACCACCTGGCCGGGGACATAACTCTGCAGTTCCTGCTCCACTACATGGTGAGCCGCTTCCGCTGCTGTCGTCGGCTGCAGCTGGGCAAAGCCGGTTCCTCCAAGCGCACACAAACCTGTCAGGAGCATCCCACAGGCAAGGATACGGATTTTTTGCTGGTCCATGAAACATCTTCCTTTCGATTTTCTCCATCATCCGTATTATACAAAGAGTCCTTCCCTGGTGCAAGGAAAAGAAGATTCCAGGGACCTTATTCAAAGACATATCGGATACTGATTGATTTCCGGCAGGAGATGGGGGTGCCTGAAACATCCCGGGCCGGCAGGAACCGCCACTTCCAGGCGACTTTCAGAGCCGCCCGGTCCAGCCGATCGTAACCGGAACTTTCTTCCAACCTGGCAGAAGTCACCGTGCCATCAGCACTGATCACCACACCGACAACAGGGGTCCCTTCCTCTCCTGCCTTCCGGGAAGCCGGAGGATATTCCTTGTCAAAGGGAAGCAAAGTGGCATCGCAGCTGAGGTCCTGTCCGGAAGATTCACTTCCTTTCTCCCCCGCTTCTCCGTTCCCAGAGCCATCTCCATTTGTTCCCCCATCCTGCCCCACTTCCGTCCCATCACCGGTTCCGCTGGACATGCTGCTGGAAGGAGTCCCAAAAGGAACCCCAGAGGCCGTTTTTGCTCCGCCAGGGGCCTGGACAGTTCCTTGATCGCTGCCCAGACTGGGAGTCTCCAGCAGCTGTTCCAGCAGCGCTGCCTGTGCCTTCCCCCCCTGATTTCCTGCCGGAGCCGTTTTCTCTTTCCCGCCTGGAACAGTCACCGGCATATCCCCACCGGATGTGCTTTCCCCACCTGTTCCTTCTCTCCCGGCAATAGGTTCTGCCAGGTGGACCCGGATCGGTCCGGGAGCCTTTTCCGGCAGGGACCGATGGGCATAGAGCAACGCGCCGCCCAGGGACAGGAACACCAAATGCAGGAAAAGTGACAGCCGAAAGTATCGATTCCATTCAGATTTTCCCATGATTCTCTCCTGCAGAAACGGAAAGAGAGAAATCCTTCAGACCAGCCCGTTTCAGTTCTCCCAGTATGCCCATGACCCGGCCATAGCTGATTTCTTTGTCAGCCCGCACCGTTACAGTCCGGCCAGGGTCTTTGACGGCTTCAGCAGCAGCTTCCTGTACCAGGGCCTCTACGGTCACCGGATGATCCTGGAACCAGATGGTCCCGTCTTTGGGCAGCGTCACTTCTAGTTCAGCCTTCTGCTGGAGGGATCCCCGCCCCTCCGGCAATTCCACCGGCACCCCTTTCTGCTGGGTCATGTACATGGTGCAAACAATGAAAAAAATCAACAGGAGGAATACCATATCGATCATAGGGGAAATCTGGATGGAAGGCTTCTTTCCTCCGCCAGACCGGTGCAGACGGATCATAGTCAGTCTCCTTCCTCCCGGGGCAATGTTCCGGCATTTTCCATAAAAGCATTGTCCATCTGCTCCACTTCCCCCATCACCTCATCGACTCGCTGGGAAAAATACGTATGGAAACAAATGGTCCCGATGGCAATCAGGAGGCCGAACACGGTCGTGATCATGGCTTCCGCTACACCAGCGGTCACCCCCAGAGGATTCTCCCACCGGTCTCCCAATGCCTGAAAGGAGGACATCATACCAGTGATGGTCCCCAGAAGGCCCAGGATAGGAGCCAATGTCACGATTACAGAAAGATAGTTCAGCCCTTTTTCAAAACGGTTCACCAGCTGCTGACTCTCTCCCAAGACATAGCTTTCCTTTTCCCGAGCATCCCGAGGGGCAGTCAGCAGCCGTTCTCCCAGCCTGGCTTGGGCCCCGGGGGTCTGCCGGCTCAGCTGGAGGAGTTCCCCCCAATGCTGCTGCCGGACCAGCCGACAGAAATCCCGGGCATAATCCCGGCCGGAATCCTCTCGGCGAAAAAACGACCACCGTTCCAGGATGATGGTCAAAGATACCAGGGAACACAGCAGCAGCGGCCACATGACCAGCCCTCCCCGTACAAAATAACTCCAGCCATGCTGCAGCCAGTCGATCATTTTATCCTTCCTCTCTCTTCCAAGATTTTTTGGAGCAGCTGCTCCCTTCGGGCATCCGGTTCCGGACAGGCTGCCACCAGGAATACACCGCCTTCTCTCCTAACCTGGAACGGAGCTCCATAAGCCTGTTCCAATTTCTTTTCCTCTAGGACTTCCCAGGGCATACCCTGTCCCAATAGCCTTCCCCTGCCCACAAGGAGCAGCCGGTCACAGCAGCGGGCAGCCAATTCCAAATCATGGAGGGACAGGAAGACGGTCCGCCCTTCCTGCGCCAGTCTCCGACACAGCCGCAGGACCAGCGCTTCGTAAACTGGATCGAGCTCCGCCGTGGGCTCATCCAAAAGGATTACAGGTGTCTGCTGGATCAGGACCCGGGCCAAAAGGACCCGCTGGCGCTGTCCCCCAGAAAGCGCCGTCACCGGCTGTTCAGCCTCTTCTGCCAATCCCAGGAGGGTAAGACAATCCTGCGCCATTTCCCGTTCCCGTCCATTTTCCTGCTGATACCAGGCCAGATGAGGATAGCGTCCCATGAGGACCGCTTCACGGGCCGTATACCCAAAAGAAAGCTCCCTTTCCTGAGGAAGATAGGCAATCTTCCGGCTCAGCACCGGCCGCGGCAGCTGTTCCAGAGCCTTCCCATCCAGCAGGATCTGGCCTCCCAAAGGGGGCTGGATCCCAGCCAAAGTCTTCAGCAGGGTACTTTTCCCGGCTCCATTGGGGCCGATCAGTCCGATACATCCCCCAGGTTCCAGAGAAAAATCAAGTTTCTCCAAAACAGGGTGTGTCCCATATCCCACTTGTCCTTTTACCATGCTCAATTCCATTTCAATATCCTTTCAGCAGCGGCTCCGGCCCCAGCTTAAAAAGTTCCCTTCCGTAAGCTCCGTTGGCCAGAGCCTGTATGCCATAGACGGCCATAGGAGACGCATCGTAAACATACCGGTCGGGCAGAGCCACCCGTCGGGCATACCCCTTGACAGCCTGAATAGACGGGTCCCCAAAAAACTGTTCCTGGAATCTGTCATAGGCTTCTTTTTCCTCTCCATAGGGGAGAGAAACCAGAAAAAAATCCGGATTTGCCTGGAGGATGGCCTCCCGGGTCAAGGGCTGTCCATTTTTCAGGCCAGCTTCTGCCAGTCCATTGCGGATATGGGCCCTGTGGCACAAGTCATCGTACAAAGAACCGGTGCCACCGTAGCGGCTCATGAGAGAAACCAGCATCCCCACCGGTTCCGGTCCCTGGATGCCGGACAGGACTTGTTCCGTCTGCTGCAGCCGTTCTTCCATCTGGGATATGACCTTTTCTCCCCCTTGGGGATTTCCCACAGCATGGGCCATGAGGCGGACATTTTTCTGAATCTGCTCCAGATCTACCGGCCCGTAGCAGACAACTACAGGGATCCCCATCTCTTCCACTTTCTGGATCAATCCAGGGTCGGACCAAGTGGATGCCAGGAAAAGGTCCGGCTTCACACGGGCCACAGTTTCCGGTGTGTAATCTCGCAGGACCGGCTCCACTTTCCGGGCCTCTTCTGCAACAAAGGAAATCCCCGGTTCCCGGTCCAGATAATAGGCTCCGGCCAGCCGTTCCGCCGGTACCAGGGTCAGCAGGGTTTCATCCAGATGAAGAGAATCGGTGAGGATCTTTTGGGGAGGATGGGACAGACGGACACTCTTGCCCCGCACATCTTCCACTCCATAGCCTCCCGGTTCCGGAGCCGCCGGCCCGCAGCCGGCAGCCAGCAGCAGAAACAGGATTCCCATGAGCCGCAGCAGTTTCATACCTATCCTCCTTTTTAATCCAAAAAAGGGGCTGTTTTGCCAACAGCCCCTGGTTTAACTGAAAAAGTGGATCCTTGCCCGAGTCCCTCCCGGGGCCACATAGTAGAGATTCCCCATCCGCAGTTTCCCGTCCACCAGTTCGAACTGGGGCGCCACAATATCGCCCCCATCCGATTTGATTTCCACATCACTGAACTTCAGCTGTTTGTACTGGTTGGAAAAAGTCCCTTTGATGGAGTTGAACTTGATGATGGCATAGATGCCCTTGCCGGAGTAGAAAGACCCATACGTCAGGGTGGACCGGCTGTTCCCATCACAGAGCATTTTCAGGTCCAGCTGGACCAAGGTGCGGAAATAAGGGATATTGGTGGCATCCTCACTGTGGAGGTCATAGCCCATCACACTGACATTGTAAGCCTTGGTATCGATGTTGAAACCGCCTTTGGCATCGCAGTGCCCTTCAAAAATATCCGCAGTCACATTTTGAGCATCGATATAGCCGTTTTCATACTTGAAATTTCCCTTGACATTGGTAAATCTCAGTCCTGGGAGATTCAGTTTTGGCATATACAGCTCCCCTACGATCACCGGATCAGGCAAGGCTCCATTCACCGTGGCACTGGCGGTCACCCTTTCCTTGATATCCAAGCCAGTCCCCAGGGAGGAGGGATTCAGCGCCTTGATGCCCAGTTTCAGGTCATAGGTGGAAACCGCCGGTTTCAGATCCACATTGCCTTGGATATCCACCCCCTGGCCTTCCAGGGTCCCGCCCAGTTCTCCGGTGGAAAAATCGATGGTCAGCTTGTCATTGCTGTTGTAGCGCAGATCCGCATTTACATCCTGGAAAGTATGGGTCCGCTGCTTATAGTAGGCCGTCATCCGGCAGTGGTTCAGTTTTACATGGGTATCCACATTCTTCAGCTTGATGTCGAAATTCTTCTTTTTTTTCTTCGGGTCCGCTGGTTTCGGCACTTCTGCGGCCCGGATCCCCCGGATGTGCATGTTCTCCGTAAAAGTCAGTTGGATTTCCGCTTCATTGAGTTCCAGTTCCTGGATGGTCCGGGTGCTGATCCGCTTCAGTACAATGTCCAGTGGCCGTACCTGGAAAGAACCGCTGGGGATGGATACCCGGTTGCCGTCATGGCTGCCTTTCCATTCCAAGTCTTCAAAACGGACACGGCCCAAGGGAGTCGCCGTCAGCCGTCCCACCGTTATGGTCCCGTCAAAGAAATGCTGTTTGGCCATTTCCCGGTTGAAGATCTGGGCCGCATGGATGCTGGCAATATAGGCCAGCCATACCAGCACCAGGATACTGGCCAAGACGCTGAGCAGGATCCATTTGATTTTCCGGCGGTGTTTCTGCAGGAATGCTTTCATGATGTTACCGCAGGGCCGCTACCGCTTCCTGCATATCCGGGGCGCCAAAGACAAAGGATCCAGCCACCAGCACATCGGCCCCCGCTTCCCGACAGGCCTTGGCGGTTTCTCCATTGACTCCGCCGTCCACTTCGATCAGGGCCTTCAGCCCCCAATCCTGGATCATTTTCTTCAGCCGGCGGATCTTATCCACGCTGGAAGGAATGAATTTCTGGCCGCCAAAACCAGGGTTCACGCTCATGATCAGGATCATATCCGCATAGGGCAGGATCTCTTCGATCTGACACAAGGGCGTTGCCGGATTTAGGGCCACTCCAGCCTGGATTCCCTTGGTGTGGATGGTCTGGAGCAGCCTGTGGAGATGATGGGTGGCTTCTGCATGGACACAGATCAGATCAGCGCCGGCGGCAGCAAAACTATCCACATAGTTTTCCGGGTTCTCCACCATCAGATGGCAGTCAAAGAACATCTCCGTCCGTTTCCGCAGGCATTTGACCACTGGAGCTCCAAAGGTCAGGTTGGGAACGAACTGACCGTCCATGACGTCGATATGGCACCAGTCGGCTCCGGCATCCTGGATACGGGCCACTTCTTCCCCCAGGCGGGAAAAATCAGAAGACAAAATAGAAGGCGCAATGATGGTCATGATTTCTTTCCTCTTTTCTTTTGTTCCGCCAGTTCCTGACGGATCGTACAATAGGAGGCATAACGGCTGGAGGCGATTTCCCCCCGTGCCACCGCAGCCTTGACTTCACAGTCTGGTTCATGGGTATGGGTGCAGCCGGTGAAACGGCAGCCGTTTTCCCTCTGCTGGATTTCCCGGAACCCAGCTGCCGCGTTCTCCATCTGGAGTTCCGACAGGTCGATGTTCCCGAAACCAGGGGTATCCACGATATACCCCCCTGCAAAAGGGAGCAGTTCTGCAAACCGGGTGGTATGCCGTCCCCGTCCGATTTTGCTGCTCACATGACCGGTTTTCAAGGTGAGGGACGGATCCAGATGGTTCAAGAGAGTGGATTTACCCGCTCCTGAAGGTCCTCCGAAAGCCACCGTATTCCCCCTGACTCGTTCCAGGATAGGTTCCAGCCCCAAGCCTTCCCGGGCCTGGATGGGGAATACCGGATAGCCCAGCGGCTCATAAATGGATCGGAACTGTGCCACCAGCCCTTCCGGAGCCAAATCTTCCTTGTTGAGGACCAGGGCCGCCGGAATACTGGCGGCTTCCGCCAGGGCCAGGAGTTTATCCACCAGCAGGAAGCTAGGGTCGGGATCTCCGCAGGCGAAGACCGCCATCAGACAATCCAGATTGGCAACCAGAGGACGTTGGAGGAGATTTTTCCGGGAAAGTACCTCCCGGATCATCCCTTCCGTGCCCCGTGCTTCCAGTTCTACCCGGTCGCCAGCCGCCATGATGAACCGTTTCTGCTTCATCCGCCCCTTCACTTTGCAGGTATATAGCTGTCCGTCGTCTCCGGCCACATAGTAATAGCCGTTGTAAGTCTTGATGATTCTCCCAGTTGCTGTACTCACAGGGCTTTGTCCTCCGCCAGTTCTCCGTTTACATAAATCTGGACGCTGGCACCGGATCCCACATTCACAGTCCGGGTGATCCGGGTTCCAGGGGCCACTGCATCCGAGAAGATGGTCCGAGTGCTGCTGTCATCCGATACGATGATCTTCACATTTTTGGCATTGCCGCTGCCCGGTACCGTATAACCGATGGTCCGGGTGCTCCCGCCGCTGCCGGAACTGTTCCGGCTCTTTTTTTCTTCCTTTTTCCCAGCAGATATCACCAGGCTCACTGTAGAGCCCTTGTCCAGCACAGCACCGCTGTCCGGGCTGCTGGAGAGGACTGTATCCTTAGCTTTATCGCTTTCCGCCGTCTGGATACTGCCAATGGTCAGCCCCATACTGCTCAGCTGGGACCGAGCATCCGACAGGCTCAGGCCGGTCAAGCTGGGCACCACAGTCTGGTTCCCGCTGATGTTCATCACCAAATCCACACTGGTCCCTTCACTGACTTTCTGTTTGGGGGCGATGCTCTGGGAGATCACGGTTCCCTGTGGCGCACCGGCTTCATATTTCACAGTGACGCTGCCCACTTTCAGTTTGGCCTTTTCCAGCATAGCAGTAGCCTCTGCCAGTGTCTTTTTCTTCAGGTCCGGCACCACTCCAGGTTCCGGTCCCTTGCTGACCACCAGTTGGATCTTCCGTCCAGCCTTGACCCTGCTGTGAGCGGCTGGATTCTGTTTGATGATCACTCCCGGGGTGGCCTTGGCATCGTATTCTTCCGTCAAGGTATACCCCAATTTATCCTTGGTCAGGATGGCTTCCGCCTCCACAATGGTCTTGCCCTTCAAGTCCGGGACCGTCACATCGCCGCTGGTATATCCCAGGATGGCATAGATGATTCCGCTGAGGACCACGATGGCCGCCAAGAAAAACGCCAGCAGCTTCTTTTTCCCATACCGGTCCAGCAGGCTGTCCTTTTCTTCAGCGTTCTCCTTTTCCGGTTTTCTGTCTTTTTCAGGCTGCCCAGTCCCTTCGGCTTTCTGGGACTGGAGCAGTCCATCCAGCATATCGCTTTTGCTGATGACCATGGTTTCGTCACTGACGGGCTTCTTCCTGGGCTGGGTCCAAGCCTCTTCCTCCAGGCCCGTATCCCCCAGGAGATGAGCCTGGGCATGTTTCAGGTCTGTCAGGAAATCATCTGCCGTGGCATAGCGCAGCCGGGGATTCTTGGCCAGGGCCTTGGTGATGATATTGTCCAGATAATAGGGAATGTCCGGATCATACCGCCGGGCCGAAGGCGTGGAAGATTCCAAATGCATCCGTGCCACTTCCAAAGGGGTATCCCCGTCATAGGGCAATTTCCCGGTCAGCATTTCGAACAGCACCACACCCAGGGAATACAGGTCCGACTGAGGAGTCACAGGCTGTCCCGCGGCCTGTTCCGGTGAAAGATAATAGACCGATCCGATGACATTCTTATCAGAAGCATTACTGGGCTGCCCAAAAGCACGGGCGATGCCGAAATCGGTGATTTTGGGCACTCCTTTGGTGTCGATCAGGATGTTCTGGCTCTTGACATCGCAGTGGACGATGGAATGATCATGGGCCTGCTTCAAAGCTGAAGCAATGCCGATGGCATAACGGACCGCCGTCTTGTAATCCAGGGCCCCGTTTTCTTCGATTACTTCCTTCAGGGAACGGCCCACCACATATTCCATGACAATATAGTAAATGTCATTTTCATTGCCACTGTCATAGATATTGACAATGTTGGGATGGGACAGGCAGGCTGCATTGCAGGCTTCCTGGCGGAAACGGGCCACGAACTGCTTGTCCTGGATGAACTGATCCCGGAGGATCTTGATGCCCACATCCCGGTGGAGGACCGTATCATAGCCATGGAACACTTCGGCCATACCGCCTCCGCCGATTTTGTCAATGATTTCATAACGGCCATTGAGCGTTATTCTTCCTTCCATTCTGCAGCCTCCAAATCAATGACAATAAAAGAGATGTTGTCGTCCCCACCGGCGGTCATAGCTCCGTTCATCAGGCCGTCTGCCAGCCTTTCCAGGTTCCGGTCTCCCATGATCCGTTCGATTTCCGCTTCTGTGATCATATTGGTCAGTCCGTCAGAACAGACCAGCAGTTTCTGGGCCCCGTCCAAGAGGACCTCGAAGGTATCCACCTGGACTTGAGGGTCCACCCCGATGGCCCGGGTGATCATATGCTTCTGAGCAGACGCCTCTGCCTCCTCCCGTGTCATCTGTTTCTGCCGCACCAGTTCCGCTACATAGCTGTGATCACTGGTGACCTGGCGCAGAGTCCCTTCCTGCCACACATAGATCCGGCTGTCCCCCACATGGGCCACGAAAGCACTGTGGGAATTGGGCAGATAGACCGCTGTGAGAGTCGTCCCCATACCGGTGAAATTTTCTTTTTCCCGGGAAAGTTCCCAGATTTTTTTATTGATATTCTGGATACTCCGTTCCAAAAACGGAAGGATTTCCTTTCTTCCCAGTCCTGACAAATCCAGACGGCCCAGCTGATGGACTGCTTCATAGCTGGCCACTTCCCCCGCATCTGCTCCGCCCATGCCATCGGCAATGGCATACAGATCCGGTTCCCGTACCAGGATGCTGTCCTCATTATTGGGACGCACCATTCCCCGGTTGGTCCGGCTCACTGCTATCATTTACTTCCGTGCCTCCTTTAATGCACTGGCCCGCAGCTGCCCGCAGGCCGCATTGATGTCCTTTCCCATTTCTTTCCGGACGGTCACGTTCAGCTTCCTTTTTTTCAGCAGCTGGAAGAACCGGTCCACTGCCTGATCGGTGGGACGGGCAAACCCCTTTTCCGGAACCGGATTGGCCGGGATCAGGTTGATGACACACTCTCTGTGTTCCAAGGCATCTGCCAGACGCCGGGCATCTTCCGGACGGTCGTTGATCCCGTCCAGAAGGATGTATTCATACATGACCTGCCGACCATTGCTCTTTTCATACGCATCAGCCGCCTGGATCACTTCCGGATAGGGATATTTCCGGTTGATGGGCATCAATCGGTCCCGCAGTTCCTGGGAAGCCCCGTGAAGAGAGATGGCCAGATTGATATTCCTGCCCTGGGCCGTCAATTCTTCGATTCCCGGGACCACCCCGCAGGTGGAGACAGTCATATTGCGATAACCGATACACTGGCCCCGGTCACTGTGGAGGATATCCAGAGCCTTGAGCACATTGTCCAAGTTCAGCATAGGTTCCCCGCTGCCCATGACCACCACCCGGCTCACCCGTTCTCCCTGAGGCTGGAGTCCGCTCTGGAAGAAATACAGCTGGGCCAGGATTTCCGCCGCCGTCAAGTTCCGGACAAAGCCATGGAGCCCGCTGGCACAGAAGGCGCAGTTCATGGCACAGCCCACCTGGGACGACAGACATACGCTGTAGCCGTAATCATGGTGCATGAGCACAGTTTCTACCGTGGCTCCGTCCGTCAGTTCCAGGAGCACCTTGTGGGTCAGTCCATCCTGGGACCTATATTCTTTCAGGACCTTCACCTGGGCCGTGGCAATGGTATACTGGTCCGCCAGCTGCTGCCGGGCTTCCTTGCTCAGGTTGCTCATCTGGGCAAAATCGGTAGCAGCTTTTTCATAAAGCCAGCGGAACACCTGCTCTGCCCGGAACTTCTTCATGCCCAGGCCGCCCAGTTCCTCCTGAAGTTCTTCCAGGGTCAATCCCATGATTTCTTTTTTACACATGGTGCGTTCTCACTTTCGTTTGGCAAAAAGACAGAGATAAAACCCATTGATTCCATCCCGCTGGGGCAGGATCTGGAGCTCTTCCAGGCTTTCTCCCGTCACCGGATGGGAAAAAGGAACAGAAACGAACTCTGGATGTTTTTCCAGGAACCATTTCCGCATCCGGGTATTTTCATCCTGTTCCAGGGTACAGGTACTGTAAAGCAGACGGCCCCCCGGTCTCACATAGCGTGCTGCATTTTCCAGGATTTTTTTCTGTAAAGGGGGAAACTGGCTAAGAGACCGTTCCTCCTTCGTCCAACGGGCTTCTGCCCGGCGGTTCAGTACCCCCAGTCCGCTGCAGGGGGCATCCACCAGGACCCGGTCCGCTCTATTTTCCCATTCTGGGACAAAGACGGTTCCGTCCTGCTTTTCTGTCCGGATACACTGGATGCCCAGGCGGCGGGCATTCTCCCGGACCAGTTCCAGCTTGTGGTCATAGAGATCCAGAGCCAGGATTTCTCCCCGGTCCTGCATTTTCTGAGCCAGATGGGTGGTCTTCCCCCCCGGTGCACTGCACAGATCCAAGATCCGTTCTCCGGGCTGGGGATCCAATACTGCCGCATCCAGCATGGAGCTTTCGTCCTGGATGTAGATATCCGGTCCGAACTGTTCCACAAGGATTTCCAAAGAAGGGAGGCTGTCACAGATGAGCCCGTCAGGGGACCAGCGTGAAAGATGAGTCGCGATGCCTTTTTCCGCCAGTTTCTTTTGGAGGCTCTCCCGGCTCTCCCGAAGGGTATTCACCCGGAAAGAAAAGGCCGGACGTGCGTTGTCGAAACGGCAGAGTTTCACCGCTTCTTCCAGTCCGTAACGGAATTTCCACCGCCGGACCAGCCATTCTGGATGGTAATATTCCAAAGCAATCCGTTCCAATTCATGTTCCGGTCCCTTGGGGAACTTCCACTGGTCCCTGGTCCGTGCCAGCTGCCGCAGCGCTCCGTTCACCAGTTTGGCAGCTCCTTCATGGACCCATTTCTTCGCCAGTTCCACGCTTTCGTTGCAGGCGGCAGAGACGGGGATCCTGTCCAGATACAGCAGCTGATAAGCCCCCAGACGCAGGATCACCAGCACCAGCGGATCCAGTTTCCGCAGCGGCCGGTTCACTACTCTGGACAGGTACCAGTCCAGCGTCCCCATGGTTTTTACCGTTCCGTACACCAGCTCCGTAGCCAGTTTCTTGTCCAGGGCCGACAGGGGCGCTCTGCGCAGTCCCTGGGCCAGAGCCAGATTTGCATAAGCTCCCTTGAGAAAGATTTGTTCCAATATCAGTAAAGCAGCTTCCCTTGGATTCTTCCCTGTTTCCTTCATTGTCCTTCCTCTTCCAAAATAAATGACCGTATGGCCTCTTCGATTTTTCCCATATCTGCCCGGGTATTGAAACAGGGTCCGTTGGGACGTTCGTTCAGTACTCCGATGACCGGCAGCGGAAACACATCCTGGATCCCGCTGGTCAGGTCCCGTTCACAGGCCACCGCCAGGATGGCCTTGGGCCGGGCTTTCTTTACCGCCTGCCGGGCCAGGGTCCCGCCGGTGGCAATGGCCACATGGACTCCGTATTTTCTTGACAGAGCCAGCAGCTGCCCCACTCCGCACCGGCCGCATTGATGGCAGTTGTTGATGTCCCGTGTCACTTTATAGGGACAGGTATCCAGTTGGATGCAGTGGGGGGTCAAGATCAGCAGCCGGTTGGCCGGCACTCGGATATGCTGCCGCCGGACCAGATGGTTGCTCACTTCGATAAAAGACTGCTCCACCCGCCGTTTGGAAATGCCCATGAGCTTTCCCAGGAAAAGAGCCAGCGGATAGAGGAAATTGATGATGTGCCAGGCCCAGAAATAAAAGAACCGGATGGTAGGAAAGCCCAGGATGGCCAGGACGATTCCCACCACCCCTGAACAGAGGGCCAGGATCACCAAGAGAACACCCCAGCCCACCACCCGGGGCAGCCAGGGATGGAGCTGGGTAAGCCCCGGCACCATGATCTGCCACAGGCCGTAGCCTGCCCCGGCCGCCAAAAGGACAGCCAAGGAGGCCAGTGCAATAAAAAGCCGTTTTTTCGTCCGGAATCCCATACTCATGATTTATGCCAGCCTGTCTCCAGCCTTCACATGCTTGCCATTGATGAAAGGCGCAGCAGCCATCCGCTTCTTTCCTTCCGGCTGGCATTCCAAGATTTCCAGGCTGCCTTGGCCGCAGGCCACCCAGAATCCCCGGGAATCTGCCCGGAGCACGGTCCCTGGAAGATCTTGGGCAGCAGTTTCCAATACCCGGCTTTTCCAGATCTTCAGCCGTTTGCCATCGGGCAGCAGGGTGAAGGAGCCCGGCCAAGGATCGAAGGCACGGATCTGATTGTGGAGTTCTTCCGCCGTTTTGTTCCAGTCCAGTTTCTCCATGTCCCGGGTGATGAGGGAGGCATAGGTAGCCTCTCCTGCCGGCTGCGGCACCGGCTGAAGGGTCCCTGCGGCAAGCTGGGGAATGGTATCCAAGAGCAGCTGGGCGCCCTTTTCCTTCAAGATGTCATGGAGTTCTCCCTGGGTCATCTCTGGGCCCACCGGTACAGATACTTTGCTGAGCATGGCGCCAGTATCCATTCCCACATCCATCTGCATGATGGTCACGCCGGCTTCCGTCTCTCCCTTTAGGATGGCATAATGGATGGGAGCCGCTCCCCGGTATCGGGGCAGCAGGGAAGCATGGACGTTGATGCAGCCGAATCGGGGCAGATCCAGCAGGCTTTTGGGCAGGAACTGCCCAAAAGCCGCCACCACAATGAGCTCGGGCTGGAGCTTTTCCATTTCTTCCTGGAATCCCGGGGTCTTCACCCGTTCCGGCTGGAGCACTGGCAGACCTTGGGTCAGGGCATATTCCTTCACAGCGCTCATCATCACTTTGTGGCCCCTTCCTTTGGGACGGTCCGGCTGGGTGACAACCGCAACGATTTCATATTGATTGGATTCCACCAGGGCCTTCAGGCTGGCCGCAGCAAATTCCGGGGTTCCCATAAATACGATTTTCATGCGTTTTCTTCCTTTGGTTTGGCAGAAAGGCTGATGGCCTTGTCAATGAACAGGATTCCTTCCAGATGATCACATTCGTGCTGGAGTGCCCGAGCCAAGAGGCCCTCTGCCGTCAGCCGGTAATGGTCCCCCTTCCGGTCCTGGAAATGGACGGTGATCTGGGCAGCCCGTTTGACCTCCCCCTCATAATCAGGTACACTGAGGCAGCCTTCCGAATCCACTGCTTCTCCCACCGGATCCGTCAGCACCGGATTCACGAATTCCCGGATGCCTGCACCGTCCCCGGCGTCAATGACCACCAGCCGTTTGCTGAGGCCGATCTGAGGTGCCGCCAAACCGCAGCCATTGGCCGCATACATGGTCTCTGCCATGTCTTTCAGCAGACGGCCCAGTTTTTTATCAAATTTGGTAACAGGGACGGCCTTTTCCCGGAGGATCGGGGCTCCTACTTTTACAATATCATAGATTGCCATATATCATCGACTCCTATCGCAATTTTACTCTCTATTATACCATAGGAGACAAAAAAGGGGGGTGTGAAAAAATTCACACCCCCGGTCGCGACCCGCGACCCTAAACCACACTGATCGGATCTACATCGAAATACACATTGGCCATATTCCGGTATTCAGAGCGCCGGAGCCATTCTTTCACCGGTTTCATCTGGGAACTCTTCAGCAGCACATTGATCCGGTAGATTTGGTTCACCCGGGCTACGATAGCCGGGAACGGGCCTAAGATTTCCAAATGACGGCCGGTGTCCATTTTCCAGGCTTCCAAGGCGTTTACCAGACGCTGGGCCGTGGCCAGGGCTTCTTCCTCCTTTTTGTGGAGCACCGTGACCTTCAGCATCCGGATAAAGGGCGGATACGCCAGTTCCTTCCGCTGGGCCAGTTCCAATTTGGCAAAGCCGTCATAATCCTGCCGGGCCGCCAGCTGAAGGATAGGATTTTCCGCATCATAGGCCTGGAAGATCACCTGCCCAGGCTTGTCCCCCCGCCCCGCACGTCCGGCAGCCTGGGTCAGGAGCGCAAAACAACGTTCTCCGCTGCGAAAATCCGGCAGATTCAGCTGGGAATCAGCACTGAGGACTCCCACCAGGGTCACATTGGGGATGTCATGGCCCTTGGCCACCATCTGGGTTCCCAGCAGCACATTGTAAGCACCGCTGCGGAATGCCTGAAGGATCCGGTCATGGGCGAACTTTTGACCGGTAGAATCCTGGTCCATCCGCAAAGGCCGCACCCCCGGGCACAATTCCCGGATCTCTGTCTCCGCCTTTTCCGTCCCGGTCCCGAAGAATCGGATCCGGGAACTGCCGCAGTGGGGGCATCGAGTGGGCACTGGTTCCGTATGGCCGCAGTAATGGCATTCCATCAGCTGTTCCCGGGCATGGTATACCAGAGAAACGGCGCAGTTGGGACAGCTGAGAGCTTCCCCACAGTCCCGGCACAGGACAAAAGTGGAAAATCCCCGCCGGTTCAGGAGGATGATGGCCTGTTCCCCATTTTTCACGGTGGTTTCCAGCTGGTCACGCAGGGCATCGGAAAGGACGGTCCGGTTGCCCTGCTGGAGTTCTTCCCGCATATCCACAATGGATACTTTGGGGAGATGGCTGCCGGCTTTGGCCCGATGGGTCAGCCGCAGATGGGTGTAGACGCCTTTTTCCGCCAGATAATAGGATTCCAGATCCGGCGTGGCGGACCCCAGGACCACCGGCACTTTCCAATAATGCGCCCTGTACTGGGCCACCAGCCGAGCATGATAACTGGGCCGTTCTTCCTGTTTGTAAGTCCCTTCATGCTCTTCATCGATGAGGATCAGCCCCAGAGAAGAAAACGGACAGAACACTGCCGACCGTACCCCGATCAGTACCCGTGCCTGGCCGGAACGCATCCGGCACCACACATCGGCCCGTTCACCGGGGGACAGCCGGCTGTGGGCTACGGCCACTGCCCCGCCGAACCAGGCTTTGAAGCGTTTGACGATCTGTCCGGTAAGAGCGATTTCCGGCACCAGGACCATCACCTGCCGGCCTGCTTGAAGCGCCCTGGCCGTCAGCCGCAGATAGACTTCCGTCTTACCGCTGCCGGTTATGCCCTGGAGCAGGAAAGTCCGGGCTTCCTGCTTTTCCCGGGCTTCTTCCACCGCCTGGATGGCCGCCTTCTGTTCACCAGTCAGTTCCAGGGTTTCCCGGGAAACTTCCATTCCCTCATAGCTGTCCCGAAGGACCCTTCTGCGTCCTTCCAGCAGCCATCCTTTCCGGACCAGGTTCCGCAGGACTTCCGCGGAGATTCCCTGTTTTTCCAACTCCCCTGCGCTGTAAACTTTTCCGGAACACAAAAGGTCCAGGGCAGCCTTCTGGCTTTTGCCCCGGACCTCTCCATTTCTTTCTGCAGCCAGCCCTTCCGGCGTTGCGGCAAAGGTCCGTTCGCTTTTCTCCCGCAGTTTGTATTTCACATCATAGGACAGGACAACGGCCTGCCGGGTGATCAGCCCCTTCAGGGCGTTTTCCCCTCCCGGTAGCTGGCGGATGGCCTTCCGGGACAGCGGCCCTTTCAGGGTCAAGAAATCATACAGTTCCTGCTCAGCTGCGGAGAGCCCGGCAGCTCCCGGCACCGCAACGTATTTCCCCACCGCAGCCAAACTGCGTTTCCCCGGGATGAAAAGCCGCAAGGCTTCTGCCAAGGTGCACAGGTAATACTGGGACAACCAGTAAGCCGTAGCAAGCATTTCTCGATCGAACCAAGGTTCTGTCCCCACCACATCGGCAATATCCTTCAATTCCCGAGTGCGGTCCGGGTCCCTGTCCTCTTCCACGATGAAACCTTCCAGCAGCTGCTGGCCAAAAGGTACCACCACACGCCAGCCCTGGGTCAGGAAATCCAGTGTTTCCGGAACATGGTAAGTGAACTGTCGAAAGATATTTTTGGCCGACAGATTAATAGCGACCTTTGCGTATTCCATTTCAGTCCAGTGCTTTTTTCAGCACTTCCACTTTATCCAGCCGTTCCCAGGGCAGTTCCACATCCGTCCGGCCAAAGTGACCGTAAGCTGCCGTCTGCCGGTAAATAGGCCGGCGCAGATCCAGGCTCTTGATGATCCCAGCCGGGGTCAGGGAGAAGTTCTTCTCGATCAGTTCCACGATCTTCTCTTCCGGAATGGCTGCTGTCCCAAAAGTGTTGATGCTGATGGAAACAGGACGGGCCACCCCGATGGCATAGGCCAGCTGGATCTCGCACTTCTTGGCCAGGCCGGCAGCCACCACGTTCTTGGCCACATACCGAGCCGCATAGGCTGCGCTCCGGTCCACCTTGGTGGGATCCTTGCCGGAGAAGGCACCGCCCCCGTGACGGGCCATTCCTCCATAGGTATCCACGATGATCTTCCGTCCAGTCAGGCCGGAATCCCCCTGGGGGCCCCCGATCACGAACCGGCCCGTAGGATTGATGTGGAATACGGTCTTTTCATCCAGGAGATCTGCCGGAACCACCGGACGGATCACCTGTGCCAGGATATCCTTCCGCAGCTGTTCCATGGAAACCTCCGGGCTGTGCTGGGCAGAGACCACGATGGTGTCCACCCGCACCGGCTTATCATCATCATATTCCACGGTGACCTGGGTCTTCCCGTCAGGCCGCAGATAAGCCAAGGTCCCGTCTTTCCGCACCTGGGCCAGCCGGCGGGCCAGCTTATGGGCCAGAGAAATGGGCAGAGGCATGTATTCCGGAGTTTCGTCAGTGGCATAACCGAACATCATCCCCTGGTCCCCGGCCCCGATCTTTTCCTCTTCATCCCGGGCACCCTGCTTGGATTCATCAGATTCATCCACCCCTTGGGCGATGTCCGGAGACTGTTCGTCGATGGAAATCAGTACCCCGCAGGTGGCTCCATCGAAGCCGTATTTGGCCCGGTCGTAGCCGATATCGATCACCGTCTGCCGAGCGATTTTAGCAATGTCCACATAACAACTGGTGGAAATTTCTCCTACAATATGGATCTGGCCGGTGGCCACCAGGGTTTCGCAGGCAACCCGGGCATCCGGGTCCTTTTCCAGGATGGCATCCAGCACTCCATCAGAGATCTGATCGGCAATTTTGTCAGGATGGCCTTCCGTGACAGATTCAGACGTAAAAACTTTTTTCATTGTTTCCTCCTTACGCAAAAAAAATACTCCCAAAAATGAGAGTACCTATGGGACTCTCATCTTACAATCGACAAACCGCATTGCAGGAATTAGCACCGTTGGCCCAAGGCCATGGTTGCTGTGGTTTCACAGGGCCATTCCCTCCGCCACTCTTGATGAGCAATATGTAATTTTGCTTTGTAATTATATCAGATACAGTACGAAAATACAAGAGGGACCCACTCAGTAATGGACCACGTCCTGCTCTTTCCGGATCCGATCCAGAATGGGCCGGGCGTCTTCGCTCTGGAGGAAGTCCCAGGTGGTGGCAGGCACCTGCTCCCGGACCAAGTCCCAATTCCCTTCCTGGATGGCCTTCCGCACGGTAGAAGCGCTGACCACTTCCCCCTGTTCTTCCCGGCGGGGGACCACGATGCACTGGATCCCCGCTTCCGGCAGCCGCTGCTGCATCACCCGATTGTAGAGACCTGTGACCACACTGGTAGGTTCTTCTCCCACATACCGGGCAGTGATGCCCAGCCGATGGGCAATCTTTGTGAAGATGGCCAGATCCAGATTGGCATGGCTGGCGATCACCGCTTCCGCATCTTTTTGGAAATAGCTGGGGAAGGTGGCCTGACTGATGATATAGGGACCGCTGTCATGGTACCGGAGGTTGGCCAGATGCCGGGTCCCTTCCTGGATCAGCCTTTTCCGCACGGCATAAGGGAACAGGCTGGCGTCCTCGCTGACCATGAACAGATGGACCAGATCATTTTCTGCCGCTGCTTTTTCAACCAGATACTGATGCCCCAGGGTAAAGGGATTGGCATTCATGACAATAGCTGCCACTTTGGGCGCTTCCACCCGGCTTTGGGCCAGCCGGTCCAGGTAACTGGAAAAACCGTCCTTCCGGTTCTCCATGAAGACGATCTGATTTTCGATCCGGGCAATCTCATAGAACCCCAGGTCACCAAAAAATTTGGCGGAACTGCATTTGGTATACAGGAAAAGGTGGAGATTTCCCCGTTCGTACTGGTACTGGACCAGATGGGATACGATCTCGTTCATCAGCCCTTCCCCCTGGTGGTGATGGTCCACGGCCATGCAGCGCAGGGTATTGCCAAAGCAGCTGCCGGTGGCAATGGCCCGATAGTCATTGTCAAACATCACACAGGTATAGTCCAGATTGGCATCCCTGCGGATCCCTTCCTGCTCCAGCAGAGCATCCACCTGGGCATTGGTCCGTTTATCGGAAGGATATACTTGGGAAATAAAATAATCAGACATCATTTGTCTCCTTCAAGTTTCAAATTCAACCCATTATAGCACAGAAACCAGAGTGAAAACGTTGCCCCGCCAACTTCTGTTTTCTTTTCTCCCGGTTCAGAAGCCCAGTTCATCGTTGATCAGGATTACATGGATCCGTTCCGGATGACGGGCATACCGGGTGATGAGGATCTGGCAGCAGCGGGTTTCCGGGGCCTTGCAGTGGGAACAGAACCCAGTAGTCCGGCAGGGAGTCTGGATATCGAACTTTTGGGCACAAACAGCGGCTGCAGTGTTTTCCGCTCTGTCCAGTGCCGTTTCCAGGCTGGAACAAACCTTGTTCAGACTTACCAGGAACAATACATGGTGGGGCCCGTAAGAGATAGCGGAAACCCGGTTGCCGTTGCCGTCGATGTTCACCAGGATCCCGTCCCGGGTCATGGCGTTGCAGCTGGCCAGATACCAGTCCGCATCATAGGCCTTCAGATGGGCCGGCCGCCGGCTGGGAAATTCGTCCCGGTCGATGAAAGTCCAATTCCCTTCTTTCAGCCGTTCCACCAGACCGCTTTCCCGGACTGTCGTGCTGCCGCCCATGTTGACCACGCTGCCTTCTGGGATCAGTTCCAGGGCCTTCTGTACGGCTTCTTCCACCGTTGCCGCATAGTATCCCTTCATATTCCGGGATGCCAGCCCCCGGATCACTACCGGGGCCAGCAATTCATTCCGTCTTCTCAGCGCCTCCTGCATATCGATTCCCCCTCATTTGCGTTTTCTTTTTTATTTTATCATAGAAAAAAGAGGTTGCTGCAACTTTTGTGCAGCAACCTCTCCCTGCCTTGCCTTCTTATTTTGCAAAATACCGTGCCAGCAGGCCATCGAATACACGGCCGTGACGGGCTTCGTCCTTTGCCATTTCATGGACGGTGTCATGGATGGCATCGTAGCCCAGCTGTTTAGCCAGGGTAGCGATTTCTTTCTTCCCGGCGCAGGCACCCTGTTCCGCAGCTGCCCGCATTTCCAGATTCTTCTTGGTGCTGCCGGTGACCACTTCACCCAGCAGTTCCGCAAACTTGGCAGCGTGTTCGGCTTCTTCGAAAGCGATCCGCTTATAGGCTTCTGCCACTTCCGGATATCCTTCCCGGTCAGCCACCCGGCTCATGGCCAGGTACATGCCCACTTCGGAGCATTCACCGGTGAAATGCTGGCGCAGGCCTTCCAGGACCCGTTCATCCACGCCTTTGGCCACACCCACTACATGTTCATCAGCGTATTCTTTGACGCCTTCTTTCAGTTCATCGAACTTATCCTTGGGAGCACCGCACTGAGGGCACTTTTCCGGAGCTTCTTCACCTTCATAGACATAACCGCACACTCTGCAAATGAACTTTTTCATAATATTGCCTCCCCTAAAGTTTTAACTCTTAAACATTTAATATTTATTGATATTTATTATCTCTTACGTTTATTATTATAACAGACTCTCAAAATAATGCAAGTCTTTTTGGAAAATATTTTTCCATTTGTTATATTATTTTTTAGTCAGCCGTTCCACGAGCTCTCTGAGTTTCTCCTGCAGCAGCGTCCTCCGCTTGTTCGGATCTGGTTCTTCCGCTTTTACCTGCTGCCGGTAAATCCCCATCTGTTCATTGAGGGAACCTAAGCCGACGGGCAGCACCTGCTGGATCTTTGTTTTCACATACTGGGTCACCAGAGGGCTTCTTCCTCCGCTGCTGACGGCACAGACCACTTCCCGGTCCTTCAGGAGGGCTGGGAAGATAAAAGAACACAGTGCCGGATCATCCACCACGTTCACCGGGATCTTCCGTTCCTGACATAGCCGGCTGACCCTTTCATTGATTTTTCTTTCACCGGTGGCCGCCACCACCATGCGCCAACTTTCCCGGACAATGTCATCCGGCACGAATTTTCTTTTTTCCACCTGGACCGGAAGGTCCTGGAACCCAGGTGCAAGGACGGGAGCCACGACCTGGAGCCTGGCCCCGAAGGCCAGCAGGATCCGGGCTTTGTGGAGAGCTGTCCGGCCTCCTCCCACCAAAAGGACAGGCTGCCGGTCCAGCTGGATCATCAGCGGAAAATAACCCATGGCTGCTCCCCCTCTTCTTCCAAGACTGCGCGGATTCCAGCCACCGTATGGGTCCTGGCGCTTTCCACCCGGCAGCATCCCTCTTCCAAAGCAGCCCGGGCCGTCACTGGTCCGATGCACAGGACCCGGGTTTCCGGACTCAGCCCGAACTGCCGGAAGAAAGCATGGACACCCTTGCTGCTGCCAAAGATCATGACCCGGGGAGAAAGCCGCTGCCGGTTCTCTGTTTGGTTCTCCAGAGAACGGATCCGATAAACAGCCACATCTCGATACGCCTTTCCAGCCTTTTCCAGTTCCCGGAGCAAATCCGGAGACCCTTCTTCTGCCCGGAGCAGGAGGCAGCGTTCCTGAGGCTCCATGGCTTTCCCCAGGGCCTGTCCCAGAGACTGGGCGGTGAAACTATCAGGCACCAGATCGGCCCGGAACCCCTGATCAGCCAGTTCTCTGGCGGTTCCTTCCCCAATACAGGCGAACCGGAGCTTTCCCAGCAGCCGAAAATCTTTTTTCATATCGCGGAGCCACTGGAAAAACAACCGGACCCCGTTACGGCTAGTAAAGACCAGCCAAGGATACCTGGCAAAATCTTCCGGGATATTCTGGAAAAGAGGCTCCACTTCCAGAAGGGGCATCGCTGTGGCTTCCATCCCGGCACGTTCCAGCTCTCCCGTTGCTTCTCGACAGAAGGAAGGGGTTCCTGTTACCAGGATTTTTCCAGTCTTTCCCGCTGGCGCTGGATGCAGCCCCAAGCCGGCAGCTGGTCCCACCAGGATCACCGCCGGGGCAAAAGCACCCTGCTGCCGAGCTCTTTCCGGCAGATCGTTCAAAGTTCCGTCAATGCGGATTTCCAAAGGGCCATAGCCTCCGCAAAGTACAGCAGCCGGAGTATCCGGATTTTTCCCTTCCTCCACCAGGCGCCGGCAAATGGTTTCCAGCCTTTCCAGTCCCATCAGGAAAACCAGTGTCCCCTGCAGCCGGGCCAGGGCCTTCCAGTCCTCGTCCTGTCCGTCCCGGGTATGGCCGGTGACCACGGTAAAAGAACGGGCCAATCCCCGATGTGTCACTGGGATGCCAAAATGTTCCGGCACCGCAATGGCAGAACTGACGCCCGGCACCACATGCCAAGGGATTCCTGCTTCTTGGAGGGCCAGGGCCTCTTCCCCACCCCGTCCAAAGACGAAACTGTCTCCTCCTTTGAGCCGGGCCACCCGTTTCCCTTCCCGGGCCTTTTGGATCAGCAGGCAGTTGATGGCTTCCTGAGCCATACTGTGATGCCCGCTGCGTTTGCCCACCGGCAGCAGCTCCGCATCAGGTCCGGCCTCCTGGAGTACTTCCGGAGGCACCAGGGCATCGTACAGCACCGTATGGGCCCGAGCCAGGACACGTTTGCCTTCCAGGGTCAGGAGTCCCTCGCCGCAGCCGGCACCTACCAGCCAGACTTCCCCTCCTGAAGCTTTATCTTCCGTCATACAGTTCCTCCTTCAGGGACTGGCACAGGGCCGTTCCGTCCTTTTCCTTCCCCATCCGCTGAGCCCGTTTCCCATCCACCATGGCCATGATTTCCATCTGTTCCTTGTCACCCAGCCGGCAGTGGATCCCTACCGGGCAGGAACAATCCACCTTCATGGAACAGAACAGTTTCCGTTCCCACCGGAACCTGCGCCAAGTCTCTGGATCGGAGATCTGCTGCAGGAGCCGGACCAGATCCTTGTCCCCCTTCCTGCATTCAATGCCGATGATGCCCTGACAGCCGGCGGGGATCACCTGGTCCACGGCGAAAGGAAGCACCTGGAATCGATCCATATCCAGGCCCAACCGTTCAATGCCGGCCATGGCCAGCACAATGGCATCATACTCTCCCCGTTCCAGCTTATGGAGCCGGGTGGTCACGTTGCCCCGGATATCCCGGAAGGTCAGTTCCGGCAGTTGCCGGTGGATTTCCTGGATCCGGCGAGGGCTGCCGGTGCCTACCACGTCCCCAGGACAGAGTTCCTTGCCCTGGAGCAGAACCAAGGCATCCCGGGGATCTGCCGCCCTAGGAGTCCCGGCGATAAGCAGCCCTTCTGCCAGCTGATAGGGCAGGTCCTTGGCGCTGTGGACCGCGATATCCGCTTCTCCGCAGAGCAATTCCCGCTCGATTTCCCGGACAAAGATCCCCCGGCCGCCGATTTTCACCAGGGCATGGATCCGATCCCGGTCCCCGGCCGTGGTGATAGTCCGGATTTCCGTTTCCACGCCCACATCCGCCAGCATCCGACAGACGATTTCTGTCTGGACCAGGGCCAGTCGGCTCCCTCGGGTCGCCACAATGAGTTTCTCCATTTTACCTCCCCACCAGCGGGCCCAGTTTCCGATAAACCAGGACCGCCAGCATACAAATCACAGAATCCGGGATCACCGTACTGAAAAGCCAGACTTCCAGCAGCCGGACGAACCCGATGCCGCCTGTATTCTGCAGGACCAGATTGAACATTACATCATAGTATACCAGCCCCCAGGCATAATAGGCCATTTCACCGCCTAGAGCAGCTGCCAAGAGCCGTTTCGTCCCCCGGGAACTGGACGGTTTCCCTGCCAGTTTTCCTGTGAGCCAGGCGGCACAGGGAAACCCCAGCAGAAAACCGAAGGTAGGTTTCAGCAGGTACCCCAACCCTCCGCCATGGGCAAAGACTGGCAGCCCCGCAAGGCCCAGGACCAAGTACGCCAGGATGCTGAGGAATCCCTGCCGGGGGCCCAGGAAAAAACCGGCCAGCACCGCCACGAAGATCTGCAGGGAAAGGGTCACCTGCCAGATCCCAATGGGGACCGTAATATGGATCAAGGCCCCCACCGCCATGAGAGCTGTAAAAAGGCCGCAGAGAGCCAAAGAATTGTGCGCTGGCTGCATGTTCCCCTCCTGAAAGACTGTTTCCCGCCGGTCAAAGCCGTCACATTTTTTGTATCTATTATAACAGAATAACAGTATATCCACCGTTGTTTCGCAAACTCTGCTGAAAAAAATTCATTTTTATCTATTTTTCTTATCATTTCCATAAGTGAACCTGTTGTTATTTTTCCTTATTATTTTGTATATAATGTATACAAGACAAGACATTAAGAAAGGGATATCGGGAACCTCCTGGTTCCAAAGGAGATTCCCCAGGTTTGGGAGGAAAAATCCATGAAACTACATCAACTGCGCTATTTTCAGGAGGTTTGCCGCCAGCACAGCATCACCAAGGCGGCTGAAGAACTCCACATTTCCCAACCTGCTGTTTCAGCTGCCATCAGAGAGCTGGAAGAGGAGTTTGGGCTGAAACTGTTCAAACGTTCCCACAAAAAGCTGATCCTGACCACGGAAGGGTCCTATTTTTCCCTGGAAGTAGAGGAACTGCTCCAGCGGGCCAAACAGATTGCTGATGACATGAACCGCCTGCAGAAGAAGAATACCTCCATCCGGGTAGGTCTTCCCACCATGATCGAAGCCCTGGAGACTCCCATGCTGGCCCTTTTCCACAAGGAACATCCGGAGATCCGTCTGGAACTCCATCACGGGACCTCCCTGAGCCTGCGGAAGGCTCTCCAGGACGACCGGATCGACATTGCCATCGTAAGCGGGAAAGACACAGCTTCGGATACCATGGCGACCAGTGCCATGCGCAAAATCGAAATCGTCTACTGTGTAAACCGGAATCATCCTCATGCCCAAGAAAAGAAACTTTCCCTGACTCAGATTGCAGAAGATGATCTGGTAGAAATCGAAAACGGCCAGCATTTCCGGGAGACGATCCTGGAACGGTTCCATATGGAACGCTGCACCCCCCGGATCCAGTGGTCCACCACCCAGCTGTATACCAAGCTCCAGCTGATCCGCAGCGGCGTAGCCGGCGGGTTCCTATACCGGGCTCTGGCGGATAGGGAGCCAGATCTGATCCCCATTTCCCTGGAACCGCCGCTGTCTTACGAAATCGAAATGCTGTGGCAGAAAAACGCCGCAGAAAATGAAACCATCCGTACTTTCCTGGACTTTGCCCGAAAACACGATGTCATCCAAGGATCCGACGGGGCAGACAAAGGATGAACAGAACAGGAAAAAGCCTTCTGCTGGGGAAGCAGAAGGCTTTTTCCTTGAAAGGAAGTTGTTTATGATGATTTGATGGGGAAGATGTAACAAGGAGGGGTAATCCCTGTTACGGTTATCAGTATACCCATGACCTGTGTCAAAGGAAGGGCAAATCCTTGAATGATTTGTGAATTTGGCTCTTCAGTCAGACAGTCCAAAATATTCATAGATATTCTGGATCATTCCTTGGGCATTTTCCGGACTCAAGCCGGTCTTTTCACTGAGCTGGAGCAGTCCTTTCAGCTGTTTCTTCAGATAGCCATTGAATTTTTCCGGGTCCAAGGACAGATTGTCCCCCTCCAGCCGGTCGCTTTTGCAGGAGAGCATCACCAACAGCTTCAAGGTCTCCCCTTCTTTTTCAGCCAGGAAAAAGAGGAAGGGAAAAGCCTCTCCCAGCTTCCGGACAAATTCTACAGCTCCCTGGTTCTCCCATAAAGCCGGACCGCAGTCCTCCCCAAAGGAAAGGCCCCAGCGGCTGCAGAACTTCCGGGCCAGAGCCGTCTGGCTCCCCACATAGTCCAGCAGCCGAAAATACCGCTGGAGCTGCTCCGGGTGGTCCAGTTCTGCCTGGTGCACCTGAAAGCCAATAAAATCCTGCCGTTCCAGATAGGAACGGATCTTTTCCTCATCCATAAAGCCCTACCTTTCTTTGATCATGACGGTCCACTGGCCGGGGAGTTTCACCCGCTTCCAGGTGCCGGGCCAGTCTTCCTCCAACTTGGTCTTCAATTTCCGAGTCTTGGTATCCACCAGTACCACAGCCTTTCCCGGCTGCTCCTGGACCTGTCCGTAGGTGGTCCAGGGCATGATATTCTTGGCCGACCAGCTGTCTTTCCGAGGCTTGAAGGCTTCTGCCTCTGCATCGGGCACCAACATCACCATTTCCCGGCCGGTATAGAATACCCCGGAAGTGGGATAGCCCCCGCCCCGGATGTAAATGGGCATATCTTCCGGTACCACAGCATTGATGAACTGGGCCGCCGTCTTCCCCGTTACATCCTCCATGAGCGGTTTGGCCAAAAGGTCCAAGCTGCAGCAATGGAAGGCGATGGTCAGCAGCACCACCGTAGAAAAGACTTCCTGGCTGCTTTTGCCCTTGTATTTGTGGAAGGCCAGTACAGCCATGCAGAGCGTATAGAGCAGCATGAAATAGAACAGGTTCTGGGGATTGGGGAATACCCCCGGAGCCAGTTTGGTCACTTTGGAGGCAGCAAAAGTCAAAGCCCCGTAGAAAAGGATGTTGCCCAGGAGCATCCACTTCAGTTCCAGTCCGCTCCCCTTCTTCCAGATGTAATCGGCCGTGAGCACGCACAAGGGAAGAAGCAGCGGATAAGTATAGGTAATATATTTGGTGGCCATGCACTGGAAGAACACGAAAATGGCAGCGATCCAAAGCAACAGGAAAGCTTCCCGAGGCGCCGGATAATGCCACTTCCCGTTTTTCCGGAGCAGGTTCCAGAGCATGCCCGGTACAAAGCCTACCCAAGCATAAGCGTTCAGGAGATTCACCGCCGTATAGTACCAGATCACGTTGTCCCGGGGATGTTCGGACACAGTAGCCCGCAGTACATTCTGAGTTCCCAGGAAACTGCCCAGGAAATCCGGATGGACCCGAGCCATGGCAATGTACCAGGGCAGGGCCACCAGCAGGAAGAGCGGGATCCCGAGGGCCAGTTTGGCATCCTTCAGACATTTCCAGTCCTTTTGGTACAGCAAGAAAAGGGTGATGATGAACCCGGGCATGAGGAAACCGATGGGGCCCTTGGTCAGGGTAGCCAGAGCGGAGAGGATGTACACTCCGTAATACCAATTCTTTTCCCGGCTGCTATACCCCAGGAAGAAGCACAGCAGAGCCCCGTCCATGAACAGGAACAGCATCCCGTCCGTCAGGACGCTTTTGGAAATGGTAAAGAATTCCAGGGTCATGAGCAGCAGGACGCCGCTGAGGAATCCCACTTCTTCCCGGTACAATTTCCGTCCTGCCTGGACCGTAAGCCACAGGCCTCCCAATCCAAAAAGAGAGGGAAAGAACCGAGCCCCGAATTCGCTGAACCCGAAGATCTTGAAACCCAAGGCGATCATCCAGTAGGCGAAGACCGGTTTGTCATACCAGTAGCGGCCGTAAATCTGGGGAGACAGCCAATCCCCGCTGAGGACCATTTCCTTGGCCGTCAGGGCATAGTTTCCTTCCACGCTGTCCGTAAGGGGCAGGGCAGAATTCATGAAAAACAGCAAAAAAACCGCTGCGGCCCAAAACCCCAGCCAGTATTTCTTTTTCATACACGTTCCTCCAATGCTTTAGCGTAGACGTATCTAATCTATTTTACACTAGAATGGGGGAAGAAGAAAGAGGCTGTTGCAGATGCAACAACCTCTTTCTGGATCGCGGGTGAATCCTTCACCCCCTATTTTTTATACCCCGGATTATACGGACATCTCTCCCCCAGACACTGCTCGTTCTTTGAATAGAACCCGCAGACGGTCTTTTCTTCCGGCAGGGTGATCCCGAACCGTTCCTTTACATAGGGAATGGCTGTTTTCAGAGCCGTATAGGCATCCCGCTTGCAGCACCGGGGACCTCCGATAGCCGCCAGATTGGCCAGGGCCCGGGCCGTATACGTCATATGGCTGCCCCAGGAGGAATCCGCAGAAAGAGGTCCTGTTCCTTCCAAAAGGGCCAAGGCAGCCCCCAGGGAAGCCACTGCTCCGCAGACGCCCCAATGGCCGCAGATGGCTCCCGGCATCTGGAGTCCCTCCTGCCGCAGTCTGGTCAAAAGTTCCGGCAGATCGAACTCCATGCCGGCATTGCGGAGAGCGGTCAAGAGGCAAGCCCCATCCAGCACATGGTGTTCCGGACCGTGGATCCGGACGGATTCCTGACCGGCCACATGGCGGAAAATGGCCAACGGATTGGTTTCCTTTTCTTTGACACAGGCTTCGATGATGGCCTGGGTCCGCTGTTCCAGATTATTCATGCTGGCACGCCTCATTTCATCCGTTTCAGCACTTCCAGCAGCAGTTTCCAGGTCCGCTGGACGGAAGCGATGTGCATGGTTTCCCGGTAGGTATGGATTTCCGTCAGTGTAGGCCCCAGAGAAATGCAGTCCAGTCCCGGCAGTTTGGCGGCGAACATGCCGCATTCCACTCCCGCATGGATGGCTTCTACCTTGGGCTCCTTTCCGTACTGTTCCCGATAGGCCTGGACGAACAGATCCCGCAGGGGCGAATCCGTCCGATAGGCCCAGCCCGGATAATCTCCAGCCCGGACGGTCTGTCCGCCCAGCTGCCGCAGGAGTCCTTCGATCCGTTCCGCCACCATTTCCTTTTGGCTTTCCACGCTGCTCCGGACCAGGAGCCCGGCACAGACCTGCTCTTCTTCTGTGTACAAGATTCCCAGGTTCAGGGAGGTCTGGACCATGCCAGCCAGTTCCGGACTCATGGCCTGGACTCCGCTCGGCAGGCTGGTGAGGAGGCACTGGACTTTTTCCGTGGAAAGCCGGTCCATGGGCAGTTCTTCCGTATTCCCTGGCTCCACCGTCACCTGGAGTCCTGGATCCGTCACGCGATGCTCTTCCTGCACCGCTTTCCCAAAGGCTGCTGCACCTGCCTGGAATTTCTCCGGTTCCGGCGTGATGACAAGCGCCCGGGCTTCCCGGGGAATGGCGTTGTCCTTGGTGCCGCCTTCTACTTCCACCAGCCGGTACAGGGCTTCCCGGTCCAGCTGCAGCAGGAGACGGCCCAGGAGCATATCGGCATTGGCTCTTCCCTTACCGATTTCCGCTCCTGAATGGCCTCCAGTGAGGCCGCTGATTTTTATTTCCAGGCAGGTCCCAGCAAAGGCTTCCCTATGGATGGGCAGGATGCAGTTCACATCCACTCCGCCGGCGCAGCCTACGGTGAATACCCCTTCTTCTTCCGAATCCAGATTGATCATCCGCCGTCCTTCCAAGCAGCCGGCATCCAGATCCACTGCCCCCAACATGCCGATTTCTTCATCCACCGTAAAGACCACTTCCAGCCGGGGACGGGGAATCGAGAGATCATCCAAGAGGGCCAGGCCCATAGCCACGGCGATCCCATCATCCGCTCCCAGGGTGGTGCCCCGGGCAGTGATTTCATCTCCGGACACTTCCAGATCCAAGCCTTCTTTCTCCATGTCTTTGGTACAGCCCGGTGCCTTTTCGCAGACCATATCCATATGGCCCTGGAAGATCACTGGAGCGGCCTGTTCATAGCCGGGAGAAGCCGGTCCCACCAGGATCACATTATTCAGGGCATCCTGATGGACCTCCAGGCCCCGTTCCCGTCCAAAGGCTGCCAGCCAGTCGCTGACGGCCTTGGTATGCCGGGAGCCATGGGGGATCTTCGTCAATTCTTCAAAGAAATGGAACACCCGCCGGGGTTCCAGAGAAGCCAGTACATCCATCATTCAGAATCTCCTTTGCTGTTTGATTGGTTCCATTATACTGCAAACGGGTCATAAAATCCCCAACATGGGTGCCACAGAAACGATGATGCCGCCAGTAATGAGGAGGAGCAGGGCGCCTTTCAAGATAAACCGGAGATAGATGTCATAAGGCACCTTGTACAGTTCCAAAGTCCCCATGTTGGTGGCACTGGGATAAAGAGCACTGGTGAAGTTGAGCCCGATGGTGAAGCTGGCAATCAGCAGCACCTGGCCCCCCACCGGGCCGATGGGAGCGGTCTCATAGAGGGCATAGGCCACGGCACCCAAGATGGGCATGGTGATCCCGGCCACCCCGCTGGTGGACTGCATGAAGAACCCGATGGCCACATAGGACAGGATGACTGCCAAAGAGAAAGCCCAGGAAGGGACTCCCTGAAGGGCATTCTGGATCCAGTACACGAAAGTGACGGACATGCCTGCGGTCTTGCTGCCCATGATCACAGAGATTCCGTTGGCAATGGCCAGCACCAGGACCACACTGAGCAGGTCCCGGGCCCCAGCGATGAATTCTTTGATGAAGGTGGCTTCCGGGATCTTGTTGATGATCCCCAAGAGCAGCGCCCCAGCCAAGAATACAAAGGAAAATTCTTCAAAATACCAGTCCCCGAAATGGGTATAATGACCGGCACCCAACAGATTTCCCACCACCGGCACTTTGGCCAGGGAGGTGAAGGGCAGGTTCACCAAGGTCTTCAGGGTGGTCCCATCAGCGAATTTGAGGGAATCCCAGGGCATGTAGCCGCAGATCATGGCCAGGACGATCAGCACCAGGAGACCGATGGACCAAGCCTGCCGGGACGTGATCTCCACTTCTTCCTGTTTTTCTTCCACCAGGGTGTTCACCGGCAGCCCGGCCACAATGGATTTGGAGGGATCCTTCTTCACCCGGGCTGCATACTGGAGCATGTAGGCCAGTGCTACCAAGTAAAGGATCACAAAGAGCACCAGCCGCAGGACGATGCCGCTGCCCAAGGAAATGGATTCGTTGCCGATGGCCCCCACCGCTGCCCCCAGGGAGAAGGGGTTCACCACACTGGCCATATTGCCTGCCGTGGCCCCTACGGTCAGGACCCCGATCCCGGTGACCACATCGTAGCCGGCCAGGACGAAAAGAGGCACCACCGCCATGGAATAAGCGGGGATTTCTTCCCACAGCCCATAGACAGCCCCAAAGAGCGCGGAAAAGAAAGTCAGTACCACAATCAGGGTCTTCCCGGTAAAGCGCTTCAGCAGCCAGCCGATCCCGGCCCGCATGGCCCCTACATAGTTCAGCAGGTGGAGGAAGGCCCCTGCCATCAGGAGGGCAAAACAAAGCTGGGCCGCTTTGACGAACCCTTTGGCCGGTGCCATGATGATGTCCCACAGACCCATAGGCTGCAGTCCCTGCCCGGCCATCACTTTCCCTTTCACCAGGATGGCATCGTAGATGATCTTCTTGGTCCCATGATCATTGACGACCACCGACTGGGGCACGAACCAGGTCAGGATAGCGGTAAAGATCAGGAAAAGGAACACGATGGAATAGGAGCTGAGCATCTTGCTTTTCTTTTTGGGTTGATCCGACATTTTACATTCCTTCTTTCTCCAGTCGCAGGCATGGAAAGGCTGCCGTTTGCATTTGTCCACTATAAAAAAATTATAGCATAGATTTTTGAAAGTTTCGAATCCTCAGTGTATTTTTGTTTGACTACGTCTGTCCTGTATTTGTCAGGAAAGCCGTATCTTATTTTACATCTTTTCTCTATTTACTCCCTGTTTTCCTGTTTTATTTGACAACATGGTGAAATCGTATTATATTTTTATTTATTTACAATAGACATTGCGCAGCAAGGGGATAAAAAGGAGTCTTTACCATGAACAAGGTCGTAACCGTCAAAAACATCAAGATCGGCGAAGGGATCCCGAAAATTGCCATACCTATTTCCGATTCTGACTATGCGGGAATCAAGAAATCTGTCAACCTGATTATGAATTCCCCTTGTGATCTCATCGAATGGCGGGGGGATTTCTACAATGATGTCACAGATCCGGAGGTCCGGATCAAACCTCTGACCCTTTTCCGGAACCAGCTCTGGAACCTGCCCGTGCTGTTCACCATCCGGACAGATGTGGAAGGGGGCATGATGGAGATCGACACCAAAGACTATACAGATCTGCTCCTGGCCGTCATCGACAGCGGTCTGATCGATATCGTAGATGTAGAGCTGTCACGGGGAGAAAAGACCGTCCGGACCATCGTTCAGGCAGCCCATGATGCGGGTGTCAAGGTCATGGGTTCCCGTCACAATTTCAAGAATACCCCGGATAAAGATGTGATCATCCGCAGCCTGGTGAAGATGCAGGAACTGGGCTGTGATCTGGTGAAATATGCTGTAATGCCCCAATCGGAACGGGATGTACTGACCCTCCTGGATACGACCCTGACCATGAAGGAAGAATATAGCGATACTCCGGTGGTCACCATGTCCATGGGACACCTGGGCGTGGTCAGCCGGATCTGCGGTCAGGTTTTCGGCTCCGCCATCACCTTCGGCACCGCCGGAAAGGCTTCTGCCCCCGGGCAGCTGCCGGCCAATGGCCTGTCCATCTTCCTGAAGAGCTTATCCTGACCATAAAAAAACTCCACGGCCCAGAGGGGTTGGCCGTGGAGTTTTTTTTATGGAAATCGGGAGAAGGAAACTTATTTATTCTTCGTCCATGCCCGGTTTGAAGAAATCTCCGAACAGTTCTTCATTGGAAGGCATATCGTATTTCAAAGGACGGGATACCCAGGTGGTATTCATGTAATGTTTCAGGGAAATATTTTCAGATACAATGTTGCCGCCCCAGGTACCGCAGCCCATGGAAGAAGTGGGAGGCATACCGTTCCAGGCAGATCCGGAGTTGCCCCGGTTGTTGGGCTGACGGACCATAATCCGGGAAACCGGTGCTGCCATGCCCAGACGGTTGATGTGGTCATCATCAAAAGAGTAGATGCCACAGGAATGGCCCTTACCCCCTACTTCAAAGATGGCCCTCATCATATCCAGGGCATTTTCAAATTCGCCCTTGTATTTGAACAGGGTCAGCAGGGTGGTCAGTTTCTCGCTGGAGAAGAAGAACTGTTTCCCTACATGTTCGATCCCGCCACCGGTCACAGCAATGAACTTCCGGTCCGCCGGGATGGTGAAGCCGGCTGCTTCCGCCAGTTTCTGGGGGCTGATGGCAACGGTGTCCGGCAGGCGATGGCCGGTTTCGTCCCACATGACTTTTTTGATCTTTTCGGCTTCTTCTTCCGTGGCCAGATAAGCCCCCTGTTCCACCAAAGCCTTGACGAAACCGTCGTACACTTCTTCAGAAATCACCAGGTTCCCATCACAGGAGCAGCCGGAGCCAAAGTCAGAAGTCTTGGAGATCCGGGTATTTTCAGCCGCTTCTTTCTGCCGTTCCGGAGTGTTGCAGGTGTTGTCGATGATGACCGTGGCATTGCCGGCCCCGCTGCCGTAAGCCGGTACACCCTGGCTGTAGGCGGCTTTCACCATGGGCCGTCCGCCGGTGGCAATGATCAGGTCCGCCCGCTTCATCAGTTCAGCAGATACGGCAATGCTGGGTTTCTCGATGCCCTGGAGGATATCTGCCGGAGCCCCCTCCCGCACCAGGGTATCCCGGATGATGTTGATGATCTTGTTGGTCACATTTTTCGCTCTGGGATGGGGAGAAAACACGATGGTATCCCGGCATTTGATGGAGAAGATCACCTGGCCGGCAGGGGTCAGACAGGGATTGGTGGTCGGCACCAGGGAAGCGATCACGCCCACCGGTTTGGCATATTTCACGATGCCTTTTTCCGGGATTTCTTCGATGACCCCGATGCTGGGATTGCGCAGGCAGTCTCTCAGGATCAGTTTGATTTTGTTCCGTTTGTTCCGTTTGCTGATTTTATCCCCCAGACCGGTTTCATCCACCGCTTCATCGCAGATAGGACCCCACACCTTCATATCGCAGACGGCTGCGGCTACAGCTTGGCACAGCCGATCCACACGGGCTTGGTCATAGGTTTCGATGATCTTCTGGGCAGCTTTTGCCCGGGCGATCTTTTCCTCCACCATTTTGATTTCTTCAGGGGTTGCTTCTCTCGTTGCCATTCTAATCTCTCCTTTTCTATTTTTATTGGATTTGTGTCATTCCTCTTGCTATTTAGAGTATACTGATAATTATGGGGAAACTCCAATACATGTTTTCTGGATTCATGATAGACGGTCTCTATGAATACGTTGTCCCTTCCCCGACCCTATGGTAGAATACAAGCAACAGGATAAGGAGGTAAATGTCCTATGACACTGCTGCAGCTGCTGTATTTCGAAACCCTTGCCCGGATGCTCCATTATACCCATGCAGCCCAGGAACTGCACATTTCCCAGCCCAGTCTTTCTTATGCCATGAACGAACTGGAAAAAGAACTGGGCGTCAAACTGTTCCTTCGAGAAAAACGGCGCATCGCCCTGACGCCCTACGGCCAGCGTTTCCTTCCCTATGTCCAGAAGGCCCTCAGCTGCCTGGATCAGGGAAAACTCTCCCTCCAGACCATGAAGGGAGAAGAAAAGAACATCCTCCACCTGGGCTACTTCCACTCCATTTCCTCTTCCTTTGTACCGCCTCTGATCGAATCCTTCTACCAGGCACCGGAACACCGCAGGATCCACTTCCAGTTCATGGAGGGGACTTCGTATGAAATCTACTCTCAGGTAAAAGAAGGGAAACTGGATCTAGGGTTTTCCACCCACCACGGACCGGGCATCCAGACCTGCCTGGTGATGAAACAGCCCCTGTACCTGGTAGTCCCTTTGGAACATCCTCTGGCCAAGAAGAATTCTGTGACTTTTAACGATTTCGCCAAAGAACCCATCATCGGTCTGACCCGGGGCAGCAATCTCCGGGATCAGCTGGACAGGACCTTCCTGTCTCATCACATTGCCCCTAACCTGGTGTTTGAAGTCCAGGAATGCAATGCTGCTCTCCAGTACATCGATCTGAAATTCGGAGTGGGGATCCTGCCGGAAATCCCCACCCTGCATACGGCTCGGGTGGTCGCCCTGCCCATTGCGGAAAAAGAAGCCACCTTCATCCGGAATGTATTCCTGATCTGGGATCCGGACCGGCCCATGAGCCCCGCAGTGGAAGCCGTAAGGGATTTCATCGTGGACCACTACAGCCTGAAAGGACAGGAGGATTCCCTCCCGGTGCCTACCCCTGACGGAAGAAGGAATAAGCCAGGGGGAACAGCACCGCGACATAAAGAAGGGTAGTTTCCAAAAAAGCGGCCACGGCCAGATCCACATTCAAGTGGAACAGCTGGGCGGTGATCACCGCATTGATGGCCACAGGGGCGGAGGCAGCCAGGAAAATAGTCCCCAGGATCACCGGATCCGTCACCACCAGGCTGGAAGCGCCGTAAAGCAGCAGGGGCACCAGCAGGAACCGGATGGGGAGCAGCCCTGCCGCCTGCCGGAGATAGTGGAAAGCCCGATGGAAATCGATGGTATACCCCACCGGTGTAAAGGCGATCCAAGCCTGGATATGGACCAACATCCGGAAGAAATCAGTGACGAAGCCGGGCCGCTCCACTTGGAACAGCTGGAGGCCCAGACCGATGAGCATCCCAACCACTCCCAGCTGTTTCGGGGTAAAAAGCAGTTCCCGGAGATTGAACTGCAGAGGGGCTTTCCCACCGACACTGCTTCCCCTGGCCGCATAATACTGGGCCAGAGGAAAAGCCAGCACCACCATCAAAATATTCTGGGGCACCGCAAAAAGCTGCACATAGGCAAAACTCAATTCCCCATAGAGGATGTAGCCGCAGATGCCTGCCAAGGTGCCGATATTGGCCAGCATGGCTGCGACTACCAAAGTCCCCTGGTCCACAAAGGACTGGTGCCGGCACAAAGGGGCCATCATCCCCGCCGAAAGGAAAGCGGTCAAAAGGCTCAGGAGCGGCAGCAGGAGGAGATCCCCCTGGAGGGGCAGGATCCAGAAGCTGAGCAGGTTCATCACCGTGATCAGCACCACCACATTGAACAGCATCATGCCGTTGCACTGGGCCATCGTCATCCATTTCCGGCGCCGGAGGAAATAGCCGGCTGCCAGAGGGCAGAAAACATCGAACAGGACGGTAAAAAGCTGGGCATGGTTCACAATTCTTTTTCCTCCTTATCCATCCAAAAATCAAACCCGCATAAAGGTATTTTACTCCTTTGTGCGGGTCTTTTGCTCTCTGATTATTTCTTTTCAGGAGTCTGTGTATGATTTTTTCCCTGCCGGGTAGGTACGTCCAGGATCAGGTCGCTGGCTTTCCCTGCCCGGAGCAGATAACTGTCCGTGGGATGGCCTAAAAATTCTGCCACCTTACGGCTGATGGCCATGAGCCGGTCCAAATCGATGCCCGTGGCAATCCCCATTTCATCCAACATGTGGACCACATCTTCACTGGATACGTTCCCAGCCGCTCCCGGTACGAAAGGACATCCTCCCGTCCCGGCAAAACTGGTGTCATACTGGGTGAAGCCTTCACTGAGCCCGGCCAAGATATTGGCGATTCCCAGTCCCCGTGTATTGTGGAAATGGAGCCACCAGGAACAATCCGGATATTTCGCCTTCACGGTCCGGCAGATTTCTGCTACCTGGGAAGGATAGGCCATGCCAGAGGCGTCGGACAGGCTGATTTCCCGGATTCCCACTTCCCGATAGGCTTCGATGATCTTGCACACCACGCTCACAGGGATCTCTTTGTCCCAGGGAGAGCCGAAAGCCATGGAAATGGAGCCGGAGATTTCGATGCCCTCTTCTTTTGCCCGTTCCACGCAGACGGCGAACCGTGCCACACTTTCCGCCGGAGTACAGTTCAGGTTGGCCAGATTATGGGCCACAGAAGCGGACACATTCAGTTTCACTTTTTTACAGCCGCAGGCTACGGCCCGTTCCACCCCTTTTAAGTTGGCAATGAGGGCCCGGTATTCCACCCCTGGCTTCTGGCGGATCCCCTGGAACACTGCATCCGTATCCGCTACCTGGGGCACCGCTTTAGGGCTCACGAAGCTTCCCACCTCGATGACCGGGAATCCGGCCGCTGTCAGGTCGTTCACGGCCTGGATCTTCTGTTCCGTGGTCATGATCTTCTTTTCGTTCTGCAGGCCGTCCCGGAGGCCCACTTCGCAGATGCGTACTTGTTTTACATCAGTCAATGCCATCCCGTTCACCTCTTATTTCTTGATGTAGCGGTTCCCCGCTTCCACCAGTTCATCCACATGGACCAGTTTGATGTAGGTCTCGAAATCGATCATATCTCCTTCATACCCTTCCGGTGTGCCATGTTCCTTAATATATTTCAGGATCCGGAGTTCCGCAGCCACTTGTGCGAACAGCACACTGAAGGGGAAAGTGATGATCTTGTATCCCAGTTTCTTCCCACAGTCTTCCGTAGTGAAATCTTTGAAGAAGGGCTGATTGGGGAAATATCCCAGATGGATGGGACCATGGACCTTTTCCGGCAGGCTGACCAGAGCTTCCCGGGATTTGGGCAGGATCTTCACCATATCCGCGCCCGCATCCAGATACGCATTGGCCCGGTCAACGGCTTCTGCATCCGGCGCATCGGTCCTGGCGATGATCAACAGGTCCGGGTCTTTCCGGGTATCCACGGCTGCCTGGATCTTCCCGCACATTTCATCCACACTGATGACTTCGGTCTTGGACAGGAAGGGGCAGTTGGGGGGCTGCTGCTGGTCTTCGATGAAGAACCCGGCCACCCCGGTCTTTTCATATTCCTTCACGGTACGGATCACATTCAGGGCATTGCCATATCCCCCTTCTGCATCACAGATGATAGGGATATCCACAGCATCGGCCATCTTGCTCAGGATATCCACCGATTCATTGAGAGCCAGGAGTCCGGAATCCGGCTGGGCCAGCACCACCCCGTGCATCCCATAGCCGGTGGTCCCGCAGACCTGGAAGCCCGCTACCTCGATGGCCCGAGCACTCAAGGCATCATAGGCGCAGGGCGCTACCAGATAATCATTTTCAGCCAGCAGACGGCGCAGTTTGGTGGTCATCCGCTCTTTTTTCTTCATGCTCATAGGGATACTTGCTCCTTTCATCCAGAAAAGGCTCTGTCCTCCAGGGAAAACAGAGCCTTGCACCTTCTATTATTTTCCCTTGTGGGATTTGGCATGATTGGGAGCGACAAATTCTCCCCGCTCATTTTTCACCAGTTTCCCGTCTTCCACCAGTTTGTTGGGGCTGTAGATATCATTGATGTTCCAGCAGCCCGGGGTGGGCACCACGATGTTTTCCATGGGCGCTTCCACCAAGAAAGGACGGCCTTCCCGATTGGCTTTCAGGGCTGCTTCCATGGCCGGCTTGAATTCATCTGCGCTGTGGACACAGATGGCTTCCACCCCGTAGGCACGGGCCACACCGGCCCAGCTGGGGCTGTAAGATTTCCCATCCGGGGTATGGAAAGTGGTCCCGAATTTGGTCCCGTAATTGGCATTTTCCAACCCGGCAATGGTCCCGAACGCAGAGTTGTTCATGACCACCCAAGTGCAGGGGATATCCTGTTCCACCGCCGTTGCCAGACAGGTAGGGTTCACCCCGAAACCTCCGTCGCCGGTGAGGGTGATGCAGATCTTATCCGGTTTTCCCAGTTTGCCTCCCAGGACGGCGGAAGCCCCGAAGCCCATGGTGGCCAGCCCGGAAGAATGGTGGATGGTCCCAGGGACCGTAATGTCATACTGCTGGGCCACCCCATTTTTGTTCCAGCCCACATCCGTGAAGATTTCCGCATCTTCCGGCAGGACCTCTTTCACATCCTTCAAGATCCGCTGAGGGGTCATCGGGAAGCGGCCGTCATTGGAGATGGCTTCATTCTGTTTCTTGAAAGCCGCTTTGGCATCTGCAATGGCTTTCCGCAATTCCGGATGCTGTTTTCCTTCCGGACAGATTTCCTTCACTTCCGCCAGGATCTGCTGGAGTCCCAGTTTCAGATCCCCTACGGCTCCAATGGCCACCGGATAATTCCGGCCGATTTCTGCCGGGTCGATGTCGATCTGGAGGAATTCCGTATGGTCCGGATCAAAGGTCACTCCCCGGTACCAGCTGGAGCTGTCGGCTTCTGCAAACCGAGTCCCCAGGCCCAGGATCACATCGGCTTTGGACGTCAGGGAATGGGTGAATTCCATGCCCCAGAAACCGGTCTGTCCGATCATCAGCGGATGGGCATCGCTGATGCAGCCCTGGCCCATCAAGGTCCGGGAAACAGGGATGTCCAGGAATTCTGCCAGGTCTGCCAGTTCGTCTGAAGCCTGGGCCAGGAGGATCCCGCCGCCGGCATGCATCACCGGATGTTCCGCAGCTACCAGTTTCTCGGCAATGGCTTTGGCCGCTGCCGGATCCAGAGCTGGTTTCATGGTGATATGGCTGTCTTTGTAAGTCCGGTCCCAAATATAATCTTCCACTTCCCGAGAGAAGATATCCATGGGCACATCGATGAGTACCGGGCCGGGACGGCCGGATTCTGCCAGCCGGAAGGCCTTGTCCATGATTTCCGCCATGGATTCCGGGTCATCCACCCGCCAAGCCCGTTTCACTACAGGTTCTAGGATCCGGTACTGGGTCCCGTCCCCGTGCATGTTCACTTCCTGATGGGGATGCTTGCCAAAATAATAGCTAGGCACATCCCCGGCGATGACCACCATGGGGATGGAGTCGAAAGCTGCATTGGCCACCCCGGTGAGCACATTGGTCAAGCCGGGCCCCAGGTGACACAGGACCACGGAAGCCTTGTGGGTCACCCGGGCATAGCCGTCCGCCGCCGTAGACGCCACGGCTTCATGCCGATTGGAAATATATTTCACTTTTTTGCTGCGGCTCAGGGCATCCAGCATCCCGATCACCGTATGTCCGCACAGACCGAATACATATTTCACATCCCGCCGTTCCAGGTAATCCACCATCAGATCGGCAACCAGTTTCTTCGTCATTGCATTCCCTCCTGTTTATTCCGTATTGGCAAGGGCAATCCCTTTCCGTTGAAAATACTGATTCAGTACGTCTCCGCTGCGGATGACGTAATTTTTGAAATATTCCACGGCCGGAGCCGTATACCGTTCCTGATTCCACTGGAGGTAGATTCCCCGGTCCCGGATGCCGTCCTCGATGGAAAGGATCTTTGTCCCAAAGGGAACTCCTATCAGGGGATAAGGAACGATGGCCACCCCGTGGCCGGCTGCCACGATCCCGTAAAGGATCACATCATTGGGACTTTCCATGACCACATTGACCTGGATGCCCCGTTCCTGGAACAGCTGATCCACCTGGTTCCGGATCTGGCCGGAAGCATCGAAGGCGACAAAATCCACCCCTTGGAAATCCTTCATCTTCAGGCTTTTCCGCCGGGCCAGAGGATGATGTTCCGGCACCAGAGCCACCAGAGGATGGTTCCCCACATAACAGGCCCCAATCTGGGGGGCATCGATCCGGGTGCAGAAGATCAGGTCCACTTTCCCTTCCAGCAAATTTTTCCGTAGGTCATACCAGCCCTGGGAACCGTACTGGAACTGGACCCCCAGCCGGTTGGTCTCGCTCCGGTACCGGATCAACAGATCCGTTGCAAAGGCCTCCACCGAGTAAAATCCTGCACAATTGACACTCCCGGTGTTGGGATTGGTATATTCCTTCAGGGTATTGATCCCTGATTCCAGGGTATTCAGGGTCCGCAGGGCATAGGGCAGGAAGAGTTCTCCCGCCTTGGTCAGCCGGATGTTCCGGCCGTGGGGCTCGAACAGCTTGGTCCCCAGTTCATTTTCCATGTCCCGCATGGCGTGGCTCAGGTTGGACTGGCTCACATGGAGCCGGTAAGCAGCCTTCGTATAATGTTCCAGTTCCGCGATTGCCGTGAAATAATACAGCCATTGTAATTGCATAACGTAGATTCCCCCTAAAGACTGGATATGACAAGATTTACACATATTTTATCATACCCAGTCTTTTTCTGGGGTCAGCCAGGCTTATTTGCTGGCAGCATCCAGTTCCTTGGTCAGCAAGGTCCCCAGGCCGCCAACTTGTTCATCGATCTTTTTGTTCAGTTCCTGTACCCCAGGGAGAGCCAATACCTGATCATAGAAGGATTTTTCATAGGTCACCAGGGTCATTCCCTTCTTTTTCAGGGTTTCCTTGTTGTCCTGATCCACTTTGGACAGGGTGGGAGCCAGTTCCTTCAGGGCTTCCTGCACCGCCTGGTTCAGGGCTTTCTGATAGGCAGGATCCAGGCTGTCATAGGCCTTTTTGTTGATGCAGATCTGGTTGGCATAGAGGATGTGGTTGGTATCTGCCACATACTTCTGCACTTCATTGAAGTTAGCGGATACAATGGTGTCAGCCGCATTTTCTTCCGCATCTACGGTACCGCTCTGGAGTGCGAAGTACAGTTCCGGCCAAGCCAGCGGAGTGGGGTTAGCCCCCAGGGCGGACCAGAAGGCCATGTGGTTCTTGTTGCTCATGGTACGGATCTTCAGCCCTTTGAAATCTTCCAGGGTCTTCAGGTCTTTATTGGCGGTGGTCAGCCGGAAGGTAGCGTTCTGGAGGATCCCCAAATAATGGAGCCCGGCCTTTTCATAGGCTCCGGAGAGCTTCTTATGGAATTCCCCATTCCCGTTCAGGACCTTATCGATGGTCTTGCCGTCATATTTGGCAAAGGACATGGGCATATCGAAAACGGCGGTTTCCGGGATGATGGCGGTCACCGGTGCCATCTGGCTGACCACAATCTGGATGTCGTTGGATTTCAGCTGCCGGAGCAGGTCTTCGTCCCCGCCCAATTCCGAATTGGGGTGATAGTCGATTTTCAGTTTGCCGCCAGTGATCTTGTCTACATTCTTGGCCACCAGTTCTCCGAACCGTTGGCCGGCGGAATCCTTCCCTGCAGAGTCGGCCCCGATCAGTTCCACGGTCTTCAGTTTGGCATATTCACCGCTCCCGGCCGCTTCTTTTTTGGTTTCTTCTCCGCCGCAGCCGGTGAGACCCATGAGCATCAAACCTGCCAGCAAGACACCTGCCGCTTTTTTCCAAGAGTTTTTCATGATATTGCCTCCTTTTTATAAAAATCTGTATTGGATTGATTTATTTGGCTGCTACTTTCAAAAGCCCTGGCAAATAGGTGGAGATACTGGGCACATAGGTGATGACGAATAGGGCCACCACGAAAGCCAAGATGAAGGGGACGGCTTTTTTCGCCACACTCATGGGCTGCTGTTCCGCAATGTTCCCGGCCACGAACAGATCCAGGCCGAAAGGCGGAGTGGCCAGACCGATGGACAGGCAGCATACCAGTACAACCCCCAGATGGACAGGATCCACACCCAGTTTCACACAGGCCGGCAGCAATACCGGTGCCAGGATGATGATGGCCGGACCCGTATCCATGACCATGCCCAGCAGGAAGAAGAACACCACCAGGACAGTCAAGACGGTAAAGCTGGAATGGAAGTTCCCCAGGATGAAGGTTTCCACCGTCCGGGTAGCCCGGGTCAAGGACAGTACCCGCCCGAAAGCAGTGGCAAAGGCCAGGACGAATGCCAGACCGCCATAGGTCTTGACAGATTCGCAGAGCATGGGGATCAGTTCGCTGATCTTCATGGTCTTATAGATGAAGAGAGAAACAATCAAGGCATAGAACACGGAAACCGTAGCAGCTTCTGTAGGAGTGGTGAACCCGGTGTAGATGCCCCCCAGGACGATTACCGGGCAGAGCAGCGCCCAGAAACTGTCCTTGAAGAGTTTCAGGAAACCCTGGGCAGCCAGTTCATCCATACGGGCCTTGATTTTCTCTTTGTCTTCCCCGTGTCTGGCACAGTAATAGACTGCATAGACCATCAGTGCCAGGCCGATCAGGATTCCAGGGAATACGCCGCCCAGGAATAGGTCCCCAGTGGAGACCCCGGTGGCCAGAGAATACAGGACAAAAGGAATGGAAGGCGGGATGATGACCCCCAGGCCGCCGGCCACGGCGATCAGCCCAGCGCTCCAGGTCCGGTCATAGCCCAGGTCTGTCAGGAAGGGGACGCACATGGCTCCTACGGCAGCCGTGGTTGCCGGACCGGAACCAGAAATGGCCCCATAGAACAAACAAGTGAGGATCACCGCACAGGGCAGGCCCCCGGTAAAATGGCCGGCAAAATAGGCAAAGAAGTTGAACAGCTTCCGGGAGATTCCCCCCTTGGCCATGATCACGCCCCCCAGGATGAACAGTGGGACTGCCAGGATGGGAGTAGAGTTGGCTCCGGAGAACGTATTGTTCAGGAGCTGCACCACGGATCCGCCCTTGTGGAGGATCTCGATGGGAGCCACCGACCCCAGGATCATGCTGACACTGATGGGAATGGAAACTGCGATGGCGATCAAGAATACTGCAAATACCATAACCGCTGCCATACTCAATCATCCCCTTCCTGTGCCATGCTGGCTTCTTTGGCTGCGTCCTGCATGGTCTGCTCGATGGTACTCAATTCTTTCTTATGGAAATCCCGGATATGGATCACGATCATCTGGATGCCCCGGATCGTCCCCAGGAAAAAACCGATGACCATGAAGGCATAAACAAAAGCCATGGACCACTGCATGGCCGGAGAGATTTCCCGGCTCCGGGCGATGTTGTTATACACATCGATGGAATAATATCCCAGGTAAGCCATGCTGACGGCCGTAATGACATCCACCGCCAAATTGATGATTTTCTTCAGCAGATCTGGGAGCAGGTCCTTCAGGACACCCACCCGCAGCATGTTTTCCATCCGGATGGTATAAGGAAGGGAGATGAATACGCTCCAGATCCACATGAACCGGCAGAATTCTTCGGCCCAGGTCAGGGAGCTCATCCCCGGGATCTTCCGTACAATGACCTGCAGCATGCTGACGCAGGCGATCAGCACCAGCATGATGACCAAAAAGGTCTCCTCCAGGTGTTTGTCCAGCCACCGTATGACTTTCATGATTCTATTGCCTCCTTTGTACTGGTTTATTTCCCTTCATTCCGTTCCGCCAGGATATCCAGCAGTTCCTGCCGCATGGCTTCCACTGGCGCTTTTTGTCCCGTCCACAGCTCGATCTGGGCGGTCCCCTGGTACAGGCTCATGCTCAGGCCGTTCAGGATCCTGCAGCCTGCCGCTTCTGCATTGAGCAGGAACTGTGTCTTTGCCGGATTGTAGCAGGCATCGAAGAAGAATTGGCCCGGTTTGATGTATTCCTTGGGCAGAGGGCTCTTGCCGATGCTTTTGCCCATCCCCACCCCGCTGGCATTGAGGACGATGTCACAGGCGGCCAGCTTGGAATAGTCTTCATGGGGAACGAATTCAGCCACCCTGCTGAAATTCTTGTTGATATCTTCCACCAGGGATCGAGCGCTGTCCTCGAACAGATCTGTGATGTAGATCTTCGGTGCTCCGTGGTAGGCCAAGATGGAACACATGGCCCGTCCGGCGCCTCCGCCTCCGAAACAGAAGAACACCTTTTCTTCCACCTTGATGCCGGCTTCCACCAAAGCTTGGTAGAAACCAACTCCGTCCGTATTGTAGCCAATCAGTTTCCCTTCCGGAGTCCTGACCACTGTATTGCTGGACCCCATCTTGGCACACAGGGGATCCAGTTCATCCAGGTATTCCAGGACCTTCACTTTGTTGGGCTTGGTCACGGCAAATCCGGCAAAAGGCATGTACCGCAGTCCGTTGACGATGTCCCCCAGGTGCTCATTCCCTGCGACTGTGTAGAAATAGACCAGGTTGAGTCCAGCTGCTTCGTATCCTTTGTTCTGCATCCGAGCAGCAAAAGACTGTGCCAGAGGATCTCCGATCAAGGTAATCATACGGGTTTCAATATCCGGTATCATATGCATTCCATTCCTTTCTGTACAAAATTACTGGTCGACCAGCTGAAGGACTTCTTTGGCATGGGCCAGGCATCTTTCCACATGGCCCATAGCGCCGTATCGGTGGATGTATTCCTCATTGGGGAGTTCGATGGAACAGGGATTCTTGGGAAGGGCCTTGAGGATGGGCACCAGTGGGATGGCTCCCAGTCCTGGGTATTCCCTCCGGGCCCGCATGGTTTCCGTCCGGTCTCGGAGATAATGGTCCTTGGGACAGTCACAAAGATGGATCAAGCCGAACCGCTCCGGTGCAATGGCTTGGATGGCCTCCGGTGTATCCTGGGCCCAGAACACATAGAGCATATCCAGGAACAGTTTCAAGTTTGGTGCCTGGACTTTTTCCTGGAGCCGAGCCACTCCAGCCAGATCGTGGATGGCAGAAGAAGCCGGATATTCCAGATTCACATTCATCCCGAATTCCTGAGCCTGTTCACAGATTTTTCCAAAAGCTTCTACGGCAAATTCCTGGTTTTCCGTCCAGCAGCTGGAAAGGATATCCGTCGCCCCCAGCTCCGCTCCTTTTTCAAAGACTTCCCGATAGTCCAGTGGCAGATCCTCCCGGACCCGGACCAGCTCGATATCCAGCACCTTCATGCCAGTTTCCTGTAGAGTCCTGCGGATCTCTGCAAACAGGTCCTTTTCTCGGATCAAGTCGTTCTGGGGTTCCCCCTGCTGCCCCATGGGAATCGTCCGGAGGCTTACGGTATCGTAGCCAGCTTCTGCGGCCATCCGGATCTGGTCCACTGCTTCGATGCCGGGGACCGTCAAATACGCCAACGAGAATTTTCGTGCCATCAGTTTTCCCCCTTTGGCAGATTCCATCGCAAGACTATACCCACAACTTGGAATTATCAGTTTTCTTTGAAGGGGTGTATCCCTGTGCTTCTTCTCCTGCATTCCTGTCCTGCTGCAGATTCCGCCGGAATTATTGCTGAAATCAGTATCTTCAGTCCTTTTTACAATTTCATTATAGCTTTCCCCCATATATGAATCTAATGGTACTTATGCATGTTCTGATGAAGGAAATTCATATATCGCCGATATTATAGAGCCATTCTATAGATAGTCTTCCCGATTTCCGGAAAACTCCAGTACTGATGCGCTTTTTTCTTTTTCTCTCCCAGCGTAGCCATTCCTTTATAGTTTTTTCTTTACAAATATCACCAATGGATTGATGAAAAGATTAGATAAAATCGTTCTCAGGGGGAATTCTTCCCCTTCAAACTATGAAAAAAAATTCACATTTTATTCTTCCAGCTTTGTGGACTGCTCTTATTTCCCCAACTCTTCCATCATCAGCGTCCCCAGCCCGCCGGTCTGAGCATCGATTTTCCGGTACAGTTCCTGGACAGGCGGCTGATTCCTGACTGCTTCGTAGAATTCCGGTGGGTAAGTCACCAAGACCATGCCTTTTTTCTGGAGTTTTTCCTTGCAGTCCCGATCCACCTGGACCAAAGTCGGTGCCAATTCTCCCATAGCTTCCTGGACAGCTTCTTCCAGCACTTTTTGATAAGGTTCCGGCAAACTGTCATAGGCTTTTTTATTCAAGACCATCTCATTGGCATAAAGGATCACATTGGTTTCTGCCACATATTTCTGCACTTCATTGAAATTGGCGGAGACAATGGTGTCGGCTGCGTTTTCTTCCGCATCCACGATGCCGCTCTGGAGGGAAAAATACAGTTCCGGCCAGGCCAGCGGCGTGGGATTGGCCCCCAAGGCAGACCAGAAGGCCATGTGGTTCCGGTTGCTCATGGTGCGGATCTTCAGCCCCCGGAAATCCTCTGCTTCTTTCACCGGACGGTTGGAAGTCATCAGCCGATAGGTACCATTCTGGAGAGTGCCCATATAATGGAGCCCGGCCCGGTCATAGGCTTCCGCCAGTTTCCGCCGAAAGGGCCCGTCTTCGTTGAGTACCCGTCCGATGGTTTTCCCTTCATAGGGAGCAAAGACCATGGGCAGGTCGAACACCGCTCCTTCCGGCACAAAAGCCGTCACCGGGGCCATCTGGCCCACCACCAACTGGATGTCGTTGGCCCGGAGCTGCCGGAGCAGGTCCTCGTCCCCGCCCAGTTCCGCATTGGGATGGTAGTCGATGGTCAATTGGCCGCCGGTCCGTTCCGCCACCTTTTGGGCCACCCGTTCTCCGAACCGCTGTCCCACCGATCCCTTGCCGGAGGAATCTCCTCCCACCAGCACCACTTTGGGCAGATTGGCATAAGGGCCTGCCCCTTTCCCCTTGTTGTCTGCAGCCGGTTTGCTAGAGCAGCCAGCGGCTCCCAGAAAGAGCACGGCCCCCAGACAGGCTGCAGCCATTTTTCTCCACAATGTATGCATAGCTGTCCCCTTCTTTCTTACCACAGTGCCGGCAGGAAAGTGGAAAGACCCGGGATGTAGGTGATTCCCACCAAAGCCGCCAGAAAGGCACAGATGAAAGGTACGGACTTCCGGGCCACGCTCATGGGCTGCTGTCCCGCAATGTTCCCGGCTACGAACAAATCCAGCCCGAAAGGCGGCGTAGCCAGGCCGATGGACAGGCAGCACACCAGCACCACCCCCAGATGGATGGGGTCCACTCCCAATTTTTTGCAGGCTGGAAGCAGCACCGGCACCAGGATGATGATGGCCGGCCCGGTATCCATCACCATGCCCAAGAGCAGGAAGATCACTACTAACACGGTCAGCACGGCCACTCCGGAAGTAAAATTCCCTAGGATAAAGCTTTCTACTGCTTTGGTGGCCCGGGTCATGGACAGCACCCGGCCAAAGGCCGTGGCAAACGCCAGGACAAAAGCCAATCCTCCATAAGTCCGGACCGATTCCCGGAGCATGGGCAGGATATCCCCGAAGGTCATGGTCTTATACACAAAAAGAGACACCAGCAGGGCATAGAATACGGACACCGCTGCTGCTTCCGTGGGGGTGGTGAAGCCGGTGTAAATTCCCCCCAGGACGATCACCGGACACAGGAGAGCCCAGAAACTGTCCCGGAATAACTGAAAAAAGCCCAGCCGGGATAGTTCTGCCATCCGTTCCCGGACCTTTTCCTTATCTTCCCCGTTCCGGAGACAGTGGAGCACCGCATAGACCATCAATGCCAAGCCCACCAGGAGGCCGGGGAGGATCCCCGCCAAGAACAATTTTCCAGTAGATACCCCTGTTGCCAGGGAATAGAGCACAAAGGGAATGGAAGGCGGGATGATGACCCCCAGGCCTCCGGCTACGGCCACCAAACCGGCGCTCCAGGTCTTGTCATACCCCAGCTCCGTCAGAAAGGGTACGCACATGGCTCCTACCGCAGCAGTAGTAGCCGGACCGGAACCGGAAATGGCCCCGTAGAACAGACAAGTGAGGATCACCGCACAGGGCAGGCCCCCGGGGATCCGTCCGGCAAAAAAAGCGAAGAAATTGAACAGTTTCCGGGAAATCCCGCCCTTTGCCATGATCACACCCCCCAGGATGAACAGGGGTACCGCCAGGATGGGCGTGGAATTGGCTCCAGAAAAGGCATTGTGCAGCACCTGACCCATGGTGCCTCCCTGATGGAACAGGGCAATAGGAGCCGTGGCTCCCAGGATCATGCTGATCCCGATGGGCAGGGACAGGGCAATGGCCAGCAGAAATACAGAAAAAATCAGTACAGCGGACAAAATCAGTCATCCCCTTCCCGCGCCAAAGCAGCTTCTTCAGCCGCATCCTGAAAAGTCTGTTCCAGGGTGGACAATTCCTTTTCTTGGAGATGCTGGACATGGAGCCAGATCATCTGGATGGCCCGCACCGCTGCCAGAAAGAATCCCAGGACCATGAAGCCGTACACAAAAGCCATGGGGCACTGCATGGCCGGAGAGATTTCATGGCTTTCAGCAATCACCGAAACCACTTTCACCCCATACAGGCCCAGGACCCCCATACAGCCCAGGGTAATAGCATCCACTGCCAGGTTCAGCACCTTCCGGAGGACTTCTGGAAGAAGATCCTTCAGTACCCCCACCCGGAGCATGCTGTCCATCCGGATGGTATAGGGCAGGGATAGAAAAACGCTCCAAATCCACAGGAACCGGCATAGTTCTTCTGCCCAAGTGAGAGATGCCATGCCCGGGATTTTCCGGACAATGACCTGCAGCATGGTGATACCGGCGATAAGGACCAGCATCACCATCAAAAAGGTCTCTTCCAAGTGCAGATCCAGCCAGTGGATCAGAGCGTTCAAAAAGTTGTTGTGTTTTGCCTTGCTGCTTTCCTTCAGATTTTCCATCGTGAACCTCTCCATTCTACTTTCCTACACGAGAGCAGGAACCTTACTCCTGCCGCTTCTTTTCTGCCAGGATCTTCTTCAGTTCCTGGCGCATGGCCTCCACCGGAGCCTCCTGCCCTGACCACAGTTCCACCTGGGCCGTTCCCTGGTAGAGACTCATGGTGAGCCCGTTCAGCACCGGGCAGCCGGCTTTTTCCGCGTTTTCCAGGAACCGGGTCCGGGCCGGATTGTAACAGGCGTCGAAATAAAACTGGCCGGGCCGGATGTATTCCGGGGGCAGCGGAGTCTGGCCGATGGTCTTCCCCATCCCCACACCGCTGGCATTGATCACGGCATTTGCTTCCTGCACCCGGGAAAAATCACCATAGGGGATCGCTTCCGCCACCGGGGCGAAGTTCTGGTTGATGTCCCCCGCCAGGCTCCGGGCGCTTTCTTCCGCCAGGTCCGCAATCAGGATCCGGCCGGCGCCATGATAAGCCAGAGCCGAACAGATAGCCCGACCGGCACCCCCGCTGCCAATACAGAAAAAGGTCTTTTCCTTGACGCTGACCCCGGCTTCGTCCAAGGCCCGAGAGAAGCCCACTCCGTCTGTATTGTACCCTTTCAGACGGCCGTCCGGCAGTTTCACCACCGTGTTGCTGGAACCCATTTTGGCACACAGGGGATCCAACTCGTCCAGGTATTCCAAGACTTTGACTTTGTTGGGTTTGGTCACGGCAAACCCTGCAAAGGGCATGTGCCGCAGCCCCTGGATGATCTCTCCCAGGTGTTCCGGGCCGGTCACTGTATAGAAATACACCAGATCCAGCCCTGCCGCCTCATACCCTCGGTTCTGCATCCGGGCTGCAAAGGACTGGGCCAAGGGATCTCCCAGCAAGGTTATGAAACGGGTATGGATATCGATATGCATTTTCTACCATCCTACTTTCCTGCAATGCAGGACACATCCCGCATTTTGTATACATTCATGATGTTTTCCATTTTAGGCCTGTAATACTGTTTTGTCAATGACTTCCCCTACAGCATCCCCCCCATCCGGATGTATAGATAGAACAAGGGAACCACCAGGACGATGTAGGAAGCCGTGGTAAGGATGAAAGAGGCCACGGTCAGGTCCACATCCAACTGAAACAAGGTGGACGTAACCACTGCATTGATGGCTACAGGAGCCGCCGCATCCAACAGGATGGTCCCCAGGAGTTCCTGGCTGGTGAAATGCAGCCGAGCAAGGCCATAGATCAAGGCAGGCACCACTAGGAACTTCAGAGGGAGCATCCCCAGGATTTTACAGTAATAATTCCGGGCCTCTCCGAAATCCAGCTGATACCCCACCGGAAGGAACGCGATCCAGGCCCGCACGTGGATGAGGACGGGGAACAGCTGTTTCAGGAATTCCGGTTCCGGGACCGCCTGCCAGTGGAGCCACAAGCCTGCTGCCATCCCCAGGACGCCCAGCTGTTTGGGAGTCAGGAGCACCTTGCGGAAACTGAAATGGAACTCGGATCCCGCTTTTTTCTGGAGGTAGCGGTTCCGGTAATATTGGGCCAGGGGAAAGGCAAATACCACCATCAGGATATTTTGGGGAGTGGCAAAAAGCTGGGTATAGGCGAAACCCGCCTGGCCGAAGATCATGTAGGAGGCCAGCCCTGCCATGGTCCCGATATTGCTGAGCATGCTGGCCATCACATAGCTGCCTTTCTGCAGATCATCCGGCATGTGCCGGGCAAAAAAAGCAGCTGCCAAGCCGCCGGAAAGAAAAGCGGTAAGGAGGCTCAGGGCTGGGATCAAAATCAGGGCCCAGTCGATGGGCAGCAGCCAAAAGCTGAGCAGGTTCATGGTAGTAAGGAGACCGATTACATTGACCAGCATCAGGAACCGGCACCCCCGGTCATCCATCCATCCCCTGTGCCGAAGCAAGAATCCCAATGCCAGAGGGCAGAACACGTCTACCAGCAGTTAGATGATTTTTCCGATTCCCATGGGCTTCCCCGTCCTCTCCAGTTTACAATATTTATATTATAGCATACTTTATTTTCTTCAATTGACCCATTTTCCAGCAAAAAACTGGGAGACGGAAAAAGGTATAAAAAAAAGCCCTTGAAAAACAAGGGCCAAATGAGGGGCAACTTTAACTTACAGATTGATTATAACACTCATGTATACATTATGCAAGATATTTTCAGTTTTTTCACAGTAATTTTATTTGTCGATTAATTCATAGAATGTTGGTAGGGTAAAAAAAGAGCTGTGAAAAAATGAGGGATCATTTTTTCACGGCCCCTTTCATAGAGCTATTTTTTCACACCCTCCTATTTCCCATAATCTCGTCCCACATAAATCACTGCATCTCCGCTTCCGGGGCTTACCGCTCCCTGGAGCAGCAGATAATCGAAAGGCAGGTTGGCTGCCCGTTCTTCCGCTTCCCGGCTGCCGGCATTGATCAGCACCTGGGTCCTTTCCATAGGGCTGCCCGTGGTCACACTGACCACGGTGAAGCCCACTGCCCGGGCATCCCCTGCTGCCAGGGACCCTGCCTGGGGATTGCCGCTGCAGTTGACGATGGAAGCCCGGAGGGCCTTTTTCCGAGGAGCCGGCAGGCTCTTGCTGCCGCCGGGGCTCTGGATTCCCATTCCGTTTTGTCCCGGATTTCCGGGGCCCCCTTTCTCCCGATCCATCTTCCGAGACTGTTCCACCGCTTTCTTCAGTTCCTGGCTCCGGACCTTAATCTGCCGTTTTTCTCCGTTGCCGGCCACGCTGTTTGTCCCCAAAAGCGCATCATATTTTTTCTTGGCGATCTGGGCCGCCAGTTTGTAGCTTTCCCCTGGCTGCACACCCTGGAATTGAGCCACCTGCTGCCGCAGCGCCATCATATTGGGGATCCAGTAGCTGATATCGTCCAGATAGGCGGGACTTCCCTGGACCATAGCTGTTTCCAGCTGGGAGGTCCCGGAAACGTTCTTGGCGAAAGTCACTAGGAGAGAAGCCAGGTCCGTCACCGAAAGATCTGTTTCGATGCTCTGGTAAAGAGTCCGGGCGATTTCCGGCGCCCGGGTCAGGAGGCTGGTGGAACGGAGCTTGGCAAAGACGGCCTTCATGAATTTCTGCTGCCGGGCCACCCTTCCGATGTCTCCCTCTTCATCCCGGTAACGGACATACTGGATGGCTGTGGTCCCGTCCATATGCTGCCTCCCTGGCTGGAGATTGATCACCAGTCCATTTTCCCCATCGTAAGGGTCCGCATACTGCATGGGCTTTTCCACATCGATATCCACCCCGCCGATGGCATCCACCAATTTGATGAATCCCTGGAAATCCACCAGCACATAATTGTTGATCTGGATCCCCAGGAAATTTTCCAAGGTCTTCCGGCTCAAATCATGGCCTCCGTAGGCATAGGCATGGTTCACCTTATCCCAGCCATGTCCGGGAATGGAAACCAGGGTATCCCGAGGCACCGACAAAAGGGCCGCCTGGTTCCGAGAAGTATCCAGCATGGTGACAAAGAGGGTATCCGAACGACCGGTATCTCCGCTCCGCCGATCCACCCCTAAGACCATGATGTTCCGTTTGCCATGGAGCTGGGCCACTTGGGCAGGGCTTTCCGGTTTCTCCGGACGCAGGAGGAAAAAGCCTGCAACGGCCACTAGAAAAGCGGTGATGCCTGCGATGAGCACTTTATATTTTGCCAGCATGATGGATCTCCTTTAAGCATTACATTTTACGAGTCATTTTTTCTTTTATCACTATTATACCGTAAAAAGGCGTTTGCTGCATTAGAAAAAGGGGGTGTTGTACGTTGCGTGCAACACCCCCGGTCACAGGCCGCGGGTCGCGAGCCTGGACGTTTAAGCTGTTTGTTCTTTTTTCATATGATGAGGAGACAAAATCCACTGATATCTATAAAATTGGACCTTCGATCAGCACCAACAAGCCCGCGACTCAAGGCTCGCGACTCGTGCCCCTCATGACTTCGCCTCTTCCACCGCTTCTGCCATTTCCTTCACGTACTGTTTCACCGGTTCCACGCAGTCTTTGCCATACTGGGCGCAGAGTTTCACGATGGCGCTGCCCACGATGGCGCCGTCGCTGATGGCCGCCATTTCTTTGGCCTGTTCCGGCGTGGAGATGCCAAAGCCTACGGCAATGGGTTTATCGGAGACTTCCCGGATCTTGTCCACGATTTCCTTCAGGTTGGTGGTGATTTCCTTCCGCACCCCAGTGACCCCCAGGGAGGAGACCAGGTAAATATACCCCTGGGCTTCTCTGGCAATGCTCTGGATCCGCTGGTGGGAGGTGGGAGCGATCATGGAAATGATCTCCACTCCGTATTTTCCTGCTTCCGGCGCGATGGTATCCTTTTCTTCATAAGGCACATCAGGTACGATGACCCCATCGATTTTCACATCCCGGCACTGCTGGAAGAATTTCTCTCTTCCGTAGGTGAAAATGGGGTTCACATAGGTCAGGAATACCATAGGGATCTGGGTCTTTTCCCGGACCCGGGCCAGCATGGCGAAAATATCCTTGATCTTGGTGCCTGCGGCCAGGGCCCGGGTGTCCGCTTCCAGGATCACCGGCCCTTCGGCGGTGGGATCGGAGAAGGGGATGCCAATCTCAATGAGCCCAGCTCCCGCCTCTTCCATGGCATAGATCAGTTTTTCCGTAGTGTCCAGGTCCGGATCCCCTGCGGTAATGAAGGGAATGAACAGCTTCCCCTGTTTCTTGAATGCGTCAGTTATCCTAGTCATGCAGGTCTACCCCCTTGTATCTGGCAATGGCTGCCACGTCTTTGTCCCCCCGGCCGGACAGATTCACCACGATGATCTTGTCCTTGGGCAGGGTGGGTGCCAGTTTCATGGCATAGGCCACGGCATGGGCACTTTCGATGGCCGGAATGATGCCTTCCGTCCGGGACAGATATTCAAAAGCTTCCACCGATTCGTCGTCGGTGATGGGCACGTACTGGGCACGGCCCGTATCATACAGGTTGGCGTGTTCCGGCCCGATCCCCGGGTAATCCAGACCGGCGGAAATGGAATACACCGGAGCGATCTGCCCGTCTTCATCCTGGAGGAAATAGGATTCCATCCCATGGAAGATCCCCGGTTTCCCCCGGGCGATGGTGGCGGCGGTTTCCGCGGTGTTCACTCCCCGGCCAGCGGCTTCCACCCCGATCAGCTGGACTTCCTTGTCCGGGATGAAATCGTAGAACAAGCCGATGGCATTGCTGCCGCCCCCTACGCAGGCCATGACCACATCGGGCAGCCGGCCTTCTTTTTCCAGCATCTGGGCTTTCACTTCTTCCCCGATGATCTTCTGGAAATCACGGACGATGGTAGGATAGGGATGGGGCCCCATACAGGATCCCAGCACATAGAAGGTATTTTCCACATTGGTGCACCAATCCCGCATGGCCTCGCTGACCGCGTCCTTCAGGGTACCGGTGCCAGTGGTCACAGGCACCACTTTGGCCCCCAAAAGTTCCATCCGGTACACGTTCAGGGCCTGGCGGATGGTGTCTTCCTTGCCCATGTACACTTCACATTCCAGACCCATGAGAGCCGCCACGGTAGCGGTAGCCACCCCGTGCTGGCCGGCACCGGTTTCGGCGATGACCCGTTTCTTGCCCATTTTCTTGGCCAAGAGGCACTGGCCCAGGGCGTTGTTGATCTTGTGGGCCCCGGTGTGGTTCAGGTCTTCCCGTTTCAGATAGATCTTGGCACCGCCCAGATCCTTGGTCATCTTCTCTGCATAGTACAGCAGGCTGGGCCGGTTGGCATAGTCATGGTACAAGGTCCGCAGTTCCTGGAGGAATTCCGGATCATCTTTGAAACGGTTGTAGGCTTCGTCCAGCTGCAGCACTGCGTTCATCAGGGTTTCCGATACATATTGGCCGCCGTGTCTGCCAAATCTTCCATTGCTCATGATTCTTCCTCTTTTCTTACAGCGCTCACAAAAGCGCGGATTTTGTTTTCATCTTTCGTTCCAGCGGTCTCGATGCCGCTGCTAGTATCCACTCCAAAGGGATGGCATTCATCAATGGCTGCCCGTACATTCTCTGCATCCAGTCCCCCGGCCAGGAAAAAGGGTCTGGGGAACCGGGCCTGCCGGAGCAAGCTGTGGTCGAAGGTTTTCCCCAGCCCTCCGAACTGGCTGCCGGAATAGGTATCCAGCAAGAAATAATCGCAGTCATACCGGTCCAGGTCCCAGAGGACTTCCGGACCCCGTACCCGGATCACCCGGATGAGGGGAGCCTTTGTCCGCTCTCGGAGGGCCTTCACATAGGCTTCGTCTTCTTCTCCATGGAGCTGGATCAGCTGGATGGTGCCCCGGTTGGCCAGATTCGCAGGTTCTTCTACCGGAGCCTTTACGAAGACGCCCACGGCCGCAATGGCCGGGTCCAGCTGCCGGCGGAGGCTTTCCGCCTGTTCCGCCGTCACCTGCCGCCTGCCGGGGGCGAAAACGAAGCCGGCATAATCTGGTTTGGCCCGGTTCACCATGGCCACATCTTCCCGCCGCCGGAGCCCGCAGAGTTTGATTTTCGTCACAGAGCCTCACCCCGCAGTTCTGCCAGGGCGGCTTTCATATCCTGGCTCCGCATGAGGGTTTCCCCGATGAGCACTCCGTTGACACCGGCCTGTTCCAGTTGGGCGGTCTGCTGTCGGCTTTTGATGCCGCTTTCCGCCACAAAGGGGATATCTGCCGGTACCAATGCCCGGAGCCGGAGGCTGTTGCCGATATCCACGGTAAAGTCCTTCAGGTTCCGGTTGTTCACTCCAATGACCCGGGCTCCGCTCCGGAGGGCCCGTTCCACTTCCTCTTGGTCATGGGCTTCCACCAGGGCGTCCATGCCCAGGCTTTCTGCCAGCAGCCGGTATTCCTGAAGCTGACTGCCGCTGAGGAGAGCGGTGATCAGCAGGATGGCATCGGCCCCCAAGGTCTTGGCCTGGTACACCATATAGTCATCCAGGGTGAAGTCCTTCCGGAGCAGGGGTGTTTCCACCGCCTGGCGGATTTCCTGGAGATACTGGTCGCTGCCCAGGAAATAGTCCATTTCCGTCAGCACGGAAATGGCGGCGGCCCCCAGGGCTTCATACTGCCGGGCAATGGCCACATAAGGAAAATCCGGAGCGATCAGCCCTTTGGAAGGAGAGGCCTTCTTTACTTCCGTGATGAAGTTGAGACCCGGTCTCCCCAGGGCTTTCCGGAAGCAGCCCTCCCGGTCCCGGGGCATCTCTTCCGCTTCCCGCCGAAGGGTGCAGAAGTCTTTTTCCCTTTTCTGTTTTTCCACCCGCCGCCGGGTGGCTTCTGCCAGGGTATCCAGGATCATGTTCTCCACCTTCCGTTTATTGATTGCTGACTTGGATGACTTTTTCCAGGGCGGCCAGGGCCTTGCCGCTGTCAATGAGCTGGGCCGCCCGTTCCACCCCGTCGGCGATGGTTTCCGCCTTCCCAGCCACGAACAGGCCGGCCCCGGCGTTCAGGAGCACCGCATTCCGTTTGGTGCCCTGGAGCTTCCCGGAGAGGATGGCCCGGGTGATCTTGGCATTTTCTTCTGGAGTGCCCCCTACCAGTTCTTCCTTCTTGCCGAAAACCAGACCGAAATCTTCCGGCTGGATCACCGAAGACCGGTAGTACCCGTCCCGGAGCTCACAGATGGTGGTGGGTCCGTTGGGAGAGATTTCATCCAGTTTTTCCTGGCCGTAGGCCACCAGGCCCCTTTTCACCCCTAAGGAGCACAGCACCTTGGCCAAGGGTTCCACTAGGTAGCCGTCATAGACCCCCAGCAGGAACATTTCCGGTTTGGCCGGGTTAGTGAGGGGCCCCAAGATGTTGAACACGGTCCGGAAGCCCAGTTCCTTCCGGATGGGGCCCACATACTTCATGGCTGCATGGTATTTCTGGGCAAACAGGAAACAGAAATTGGTCTCTTGCAGCATTTTCAGGGCCAGGGCCGGATCCTGCTGGATGTTCACCCCCAGGGCTTCCAGACAGTCCGCGGTGCCGCACAGGGAAGAAGCGGCCCGATTCCCGTGTTTGGCCACCTTCACCCCGCCGGCGGCAAGCACCATGGCGGAGGTAGTGGAAATATTGAAGGAATGGGCTCCGTCCCCGCCTGTACCCACGATCTCCATCACTTCCATCCCGGGATGGGGAACGGGAGTGGCCAGGGACCGCATGGCTTCCGCACAGCCGGTAATTTCATCGATGGTCTCTGCTCGAGCGCTCTTGGTGGAAAGAGCCGCCAGGAACGCGGCATTCTGGGTGGGAGTGGTCTTCCCTCCCATGATCTCCAGCATCACTTCCTTGGCTTCGTTATAGGTCAGGTCTCCTTTATTGACCAGTTTGATGATAGCTTCTTTAATCATGATCGATCTGCCTCCTGTTTGTTACTTGTCGATTTTCAGATCCAGGAAATTCCGGATGATGTTCATGCCTTCCGGGGTCAGAATGGATTCCGGATGGAACTGGAGCCCATAGATGGGATACTCCCGGTGTTCCACCGCCATCACCTCTCCGTCTTCCGTAGTGGCTGTCGGTTTCAGCACTTCCGGCAGGGTCTCCGGATCGATGGCCAGGGAATGGTACCGCCCTACCAGGATCTGTTCCGGCAGTCCCTTGAACAGGGGGGAGGTCCGATCCAGGGTCACCGTGGACTGTTTCCCGTGCATCAGCTGCCGGGCATAAGTAACGGTGCCTCCGAACACTTCCCCGATGGCCTGATGGCCCAGACACACCCCCAGGATGGGGAATTCCCCCTTCAGTTCCCGGAGGGCCGGTTCACAGACCCCGGCATCACAGGGCCGTCCAGGCCCCGGAGACAGGACCAGATGGTCCGGGTGGAGCTTCCGGATTCCCTCCACCGTAATGGCATCGTTCCGGATCACCTGGATGTCCGGGTTCAGAGTGCCCATGTATTGATACAGATTGTAGGTAAAGCTGTCGTAGTTATCGATGATCAGTTCCATGTTACGCCTCCGTGGTTGCTTCCAGCGCCTGCCGTACAGCCGCTGCCTTGTTGATGGTCTCCATGAATTCGTCTTCCACCTTGGAATCGGCCACGATGCCGCTGCCGGTCTGGAAGGAAACGGTGTCTCCGTATTTTACGGCAGTGCGGATCACAATGCAGATGTCCATGTTCCCGGCAAAATCCAGGTATCCCATGCCTCCGCCGTAGGGGCCCCGCCGTTCCGGTTCCAGTTCATCCAGGATCTCACAGGCCCGGACTTTGGGAGCTCCGGAAAGGGTCCCGGCCGGGAAGGCGGCGCACAGGGTATCGATGGCGTCCTTGTCTGCCTTCAGGGTGCCGGTGACCCGGGTAGTCATGTGCATCACATGGGAGAATTTTTTCACCAGAAGATGATCATGGACTTTGACGGAGCCGAATTCTGCTACCTTTCCCACATCGTTCCGGGCCAGGTCCACCAGCATATTGTGTTCTGCCAGTTCCTTGGGATCCGTCTGCATATCCCGTTCCAGGGCTTTGTCCTCCTCTTCCGTCTTCCCTCTCCGCCGGGTGCCGGCGATGGGCATGGAGGTGATTTCCCGGTCCTGGACCTTGATCAGGGTTTCTGGAGAAGAACCGGCGATTTCCACCTTGTCGTTCTTCAGCAGCACCATGTATTGGGAAGGATTGGTGGTCCGGAGGATCCGGTACATGTTGAAAAGATCCTGATTGTAGGAAGCGGAGAACCGCTGGGAATACACCGCCTGGAAAATATCTCCCTGACGGATGTGTTCCTTGATTTTTTCCACATTTCCTGCATAGGTCTCTTTATCCTGGTTGCTGGTGATGGGTCCCAGCTGGGCCGGAGTGAATTCCGGAGGAACCACTGGCTGCCGGACCAAGGCTTCCATGGCATCCAGGTTCTTCTGGGCCTTGGCGTAATTCCCATCCAAGTCGTCTGTCTTGATGTTTACGATCAGGTACATTTTCTGGAGCACCCGGTCGAAGGCAATCACCTTGTCGAAGAGCATCAGGTCGAAATCTGGAAAGTCCGTAGCTTTAGCCGGATCGAAATGGAGGCTGGGTTCACAGTATTGGAAGAAATCATAGGAGAAATATCCCACGAACCCGCCGGTAAAAGGCGGCAGCCCGGGGACCTTGGGAACCCGATAGGCCTTCAGGATGGACCGGAGAGCTTCCAAGGGTTCTTTGGGGTCCACCGGGATCTGGCTGCCGGCAAATTCCACCTGGGCACTTTGGTCCTTGGCCCGGAGCCGGGCAATGGGGTCGAATCCGATGAAAGAATACCGGCCGGCCTGGTCATTTTGTTCCAGGCTTTCCAGCAGGAAGTACCGGCTGCTTTCCTTCCTCACCAGGCTCACCAGCCCGATGGGGGTAGCCGTATCTGCCAGGATTTCCCGGACCACTGGCACCGCCGCATATCCCTGGGACAGGGCTTTGATTTCTTCCAGACTCTGTTGTTTCATTTCTGTTCCTCCTCACTGATAAAAGAAAAGTATCCGGGCTGATCATTCCACCCGGATACCTGCACTGCAATAAAAAACACCTGTCCCTCTACAAGGACAGGTGTCATAACCTGCGGTACCACCCTGTAATGGAGCCAAAGCTCCACACCTCAAGCAGAATGCCAACACATTCCTCACCGATAACGTCGGTGCTGCGTCGCGGGATACTTTCCGAAGATTTCATCGCGCCCTCAGTGGTCCATTTGTCAGACTGCCACGATCCGGCTCTCAGCTTCCCGGACTCTCTGTGCGCACATTTTCTGGCGTTATCTCCACCTCAAAGGTTTTTGGTTCTTATTGAATTGATGGTTGTATAGTAGCACTGGAGAAAGAACTTGTCAAATATTTTTCTTGAAAAAGATGAAATTGTTCACTTCTGTATCTCATTTAACACTTTTTGTTTCTATACAGTTTACTCTTTCTCATAAACATCTGCAAATTCAGCTTTGCGGTCGAACTGGACCCGGGCATAAGAACACTGGGGAATGATCTTCACTCCGGCTTCCCGGGCCATATCCGCCACCGCCCGGACCAGTTTCCCAGCCAGGCCCTGGCCCCCGTATCGGGGATCCACAATGGTATGTTCCAGGGTCCACACCCCGGGACGGGACACCACATAGGTACATTTTCCGATTTCTTCCGCCCCATCATACAGGGCCGCCCGGAAATTTTCCGGTTTCTTCACAAGACGAATGGTTTCCATGAGTTCTCCTTTCAAGGCCTGGACGCTGAAACAGCCAGGCCGGTCAACGGTCAGCTGTCAACGATCAACGGCCGATGGAAGAAAACTGCTTGGGCAGTTTTCCGTAGATCTGGATCAATCGGTGCAGGCAGTGACTTTTAGGTTTTCGCAGCCAATGACCATATGGTCTCCTGAATTGAACAGGATATCCATTTTGATTTTATCGTTTTGCCGTTTGGTGGTTACACTGAAAATATAGGTTCCTCTTCCCCAAGGTTCCCGGCAGCTCATGAGAAAAGCATACAGTCCTTGGGCTTCTACTGCCACCCTGGTATGAGGATTGGCCATTTGGATCACCAAATTGGCCCGTTTGTTTCCGTAATCCAAATTGACGGACAGGATTTCCCCATCATGGAAGTTCAGTTCACCCCAATCACAGTCTATTTTCCATCTTCTTTTTTCCATCATCATACCTTTTGAGCAGGCAGCTCTAGCGCTACTTTCTATTCTTCCACCGTCACCTTCGTCCCCACCTTCACATAGGGCTTCAGTTTTTGCAGATCTTCGTTGTTCATCCGGATGCAGCCTTCGGAGGCACGGGTGCCGATGGAGGCTGGATCATGGGTGCCGTGGATGCCGATACCGTCCCACTTTCCCTTGCTCAGGCTCCGGGTATCCAGGCTGATGAACCAAGGCCCGTAGGCGTGCTGGATCACCCCTTTGCCGTCGTGGAAATCATGGGACCAGCTGGAAGCATCGATGATTTCATCCACCGGGAAGGTTCCCTCCGGTGTCTTCATATCCCCGCTCACCTGCTTCTGTCCGGGGTTCTTCCCCAGGGCCACCGGCCATTTGGCCACTGGATCCCCGTGATCCAGGAGAACCAGGGTGAATTCCCCTTTTTTGATCAACAGGGAGTAGTCATGGGGCTCAGGAGTCTGGCGTACTTCCCCAGTGACAGCGGTCTCTGTCGAGGGTTCCGCTGCCTTCTCCGCCTGCTGGCCGCTCCGGCAGCCTTTCATAGCGAATCCCACCGCCAGCACCAGGACCAGGAGGAAAAAGACACCCCAAGCCGGTCCCTTCCATCTCCGCTTTTGGTAAGCGTCATGATATCTTCCCATGGTCCCCTCCCTTTCTGCAGCCAGTTACAGACGCCGGCAGAACTGGACCGAAACGTACCCGGTCTGTCCGTTGTCCCGTTTCACTTGATACCAGTTGTTCTTCCGTCCGGTGATTTCCACCTTTTCTCCTTCATCGAAGTAGTCCACAATATCCGTATTGGTTCCAGCGCCGGCCCGGAGCCGCACATCGGTACCGGTGATCTTTCCATAAGATTTATCGGCATCCTTCTGGACTTTCTCTCCCTGGTCAGCAGACTTGGCTTTGGACTGTTCCTTGGAAGCCGGAGTATCCTGTTTTTTCTCTTCCTGGGTCACCGGCGGTTTGGATCCAGCGGTGCTTTTGGCATCCTTCTGCTGGGCAAAAAAGATCCCCCCGCCGGTTGCCAGAAGGAGCAGCAGGACCACACCGGCGATCCATTTTCCCTTTCCTCCGCCCTGGGACGGAACTTGCTGAGGCTGAAAGGTGGCCGCGCCCTTCAGTCCAGTCGGGTTTCCACTGCTGCCTTCCTGTCCGCTGCCGGTCCCGCCGGCTGGCTGCTGAGCCGGAGCCGCAGGTTTTCCCACCGGAGTGCCGCAGACCGGGCAGAATTTTTCATCTTCACTTAGTTGATTTCCACAATGGGGACAAAACTTCGCCATCTACATTCCTCCTACCCGCTCAGTCCGCATTCTGGTCATTGATCTTGGTGGATTTGATCTGGACGCTGATCAGGGTGGGGCTCTTCTGTTTCACGATGCCCACGCATTTCCCTTTCACATTGACGAAATCACCGGTTTTCAGGCCGTTGACGATGCTGGCTCGTTTGGCCGGCACATCCACCAGCACCTGGTAGGTCTTGCCGCCATTTTCTCTGCTTTCCAGGGTAATGCTGTAATTCTGGGAATTGTTGAACTGTCCCTTCCATTTTACCTTCCCGGAAACCTGGACGATCTTATCCTTGTATTTTTTGTCTCCGGAACTCTGGTCCCGGATGTAGTCATCCACCATTTCACCGGATTTCACCTGGATGGGTTTGCTGCTGCCCCCAAAGGCGAAGAACAGTCCCAGGACCACCACGATGGCTCCGATGATGGCCAAGATCTTCTTTTTCTTTCCCCGGTCTTCCGGAGGCACAGGAGGCATCTGGAAAGACTGGAAGCCTCCGTTTCCACCGCCGCTCTGGCCCTCATTCACCGGTTCTGCCACTACCACTTCAGCAGAAGTTTCCGGGGCCTGCTGCGGTTCGGCCGCCGGGTTGGCGCCACCAGGGGTCCCTTCTGCCGGTTTGGCTTCCTTCAGCCGGGTTCCGCATTCGGTGCAGAAGTCATTGTCCGCCGGATTGACATGGCCGCATTTGGGACACTTCACCACCGGATCCTGTTTGGCACCGCACTGGACGCAGAACAAGGCATCATCTTCCAGTTCGCAGCCGCACTGTTTGCATTTCTTAGACATAACCATTCCCCTTCCGTTCCGGGAAAGCCAGTCCATCGATCTGTCTTTCCTCAGTTCTATTTATGTTTCTTATTATACTCAGAAAAGTGAGAATAGAAAAGGGGTTGTTGCACGTGTGAAGGCCGCCACACGTGCAACAATCCCTTATAGATTCCAAATAAACGCAGCCAGCTGCTTCAGGCCCGGTTCCAGGCTGGTCATATCCAGTTCTTCCTGGAGAGTATGGGCCCCTTTCCCCTTGCACACTCCAAAAGCAATGGCCGGGATGTCTCGGCTGAGGGGAATATTGGCATCGGTGCTGCTGGCACTGAATTCCGTTTTCAGACCTTCCCGCTTCCGGATGCGCGTGATCCGGTCATAGATTTCATGGTGCTGCACCCCTTCGCTGCAGGGCCGCTCTCCCAAGAGCAAGGTTTCTACCTGCACCTTATCAGTGGTATGGGCCTTCAGGATGGTCTGGAAGGCTTGGTCCAGCTTTTCCAGTTCCGAATGGGAAACAGACCGCATGTCCACGGTGAATTCCACGTCGGCAGCGATGGAGTTGATGGTGGTCCCTCCCTGGATGGTCCCCACATTGTAGGTGGTCCGGGGATCTTGGGGCACTTGGAGGCTGTAGAAATCTCGAATGATTCCCGCCGCCTCGTTGATGGCATTGGCGGCTCCAAAAGCGGCGTAGCTGTGGCCACCGGCAGTGACCACATGGACCGCATACCGCCGGGACCCTACCGCCAGGTCCACGAACCGGTCATTGTTCCCGTCCACCGCCATGAAATAACTGAGCCGTTCTCCGAAGGCATCGGTGAGGGCCCGGCTTCCCTTCAGATTTCCCAAGCCTTCTTCTCCCACATTGAAAGCAAAGACTGCTGGAGTCCGGAGCTTCAAGGTCAGCATCATCCGGATCAAAAACAGCAAGGCTGCCACGTCAGAACTGTTGTCCCCGCAGGAGGGGGCTTTCAGGGTATGGCCGTCGATTTCCGGCATGATTTTTTCCACACCTGCAAATACTGTATCCATATGAGCGGTGTACAGAGGAAATCTTTCCGCCCCTTCGAGGCAGTGGGGATAGATTACATTGCCAGCAGCGTCCCGGTACGCGCCTTTCGCCCCCATGGCCTCCAGCTGTTCCAGGATCCACTGGGCCTTCTTTCCCTCTTCTCCCGTAGGAGAAGGGATGGTGATCACATCATACAGGGTCTGGATGTATTCCGGCATCCGGTTGTGGATATAGTCCTCCACCATTTTGCGCAGCACGTCGTTCATGGGCATGGCTCCTTTCGTATTCGACTCTTCACTCATTTTACCCCAAATTCTTCCGGAATAAAACCGCTGCCAGCCAGAGGGTCAGGACGGCCACGATGGTCATGGGCAAAAGGTCCGGGGCGATGGTCAGAAGGCCCGCCCCTTCGAAGTAGATCCGTCGGATGGCATCCAGAGCGAACCGGAGGGGATCCCCATAGGTGAGGATCTGGAGGAACTGAGGCATGTTCCGTACCGGAGTGGCCACCCCGCTCAAAAGGGCATTGGGGATCAGATATACATAGGTGTACACCTGGACCTGCTGCATGGAGCTGCACACGGAAGAAATGCTCAGCCCGATGCCTGTAGAACTGAGGAAATAAATGAACAGCACCAGGTACAAAGTCAGATAAGATCCTTCAAAAGGCACCTGGAACCAGAACAGATCCAGCAGCAGGAGCAGGGTCCCCTGCAGCAGCCCCACCAGCACCGGAGGAAAGGATTTCCCGATCAGCAGCACCAAGGGAGAGGCCGGAGTCACCAGCAGCTGCTCGAAAGTCCCTTCCTCCCGTTCCCGGGCCACGGACATCCCTGCCAGGAGGATTACCTGGGAAAAGCTCATGAGCCCCAGGATCCCAGGGGCAAAATACCACAGGGTCAGCTGATTGGGGTTGAACCAGGTCCGGGTCTCCACGGAAAGAGGCGGTTTCTGGCCGGTCCGGGCTTCCAGCCACTGCTGGACCACCCGGGAAGTATAAGCGGAAGCCAGGCTGGCGGTCATGGTGTTCCGGCCGTCGGTGATCACCTGAAGGGGTGCCTTTTCCCCCCGGGCCAGTTTTTCTTCGAAGTCCGCCGGGATGGACAGGACCACCATGGCTTCCTCCCGGTCGATGGGTCCCTGGATCTGGGAGGAATTCTGGAGCTCCGCCACCCGATAAAAGAAATGGGTGCCGTCCAGGGTGGCCAGCAAAGAGGTGGATGCTTCCGAATGGCTCTGGTCCAATACCGCATAGGAAACATTTTCCACGTTGAACGTAGCGGTGTAGCCAAAGACCACCCCCAATACCAGGGTAGGGATCACCAGCACGTAGCGGAAGGCCTTGTCCTTCCAGATGGCCAGCAGTTCTTTCCGGCAGATGAACCGGACTTGCTGACAGAAAAGCTGCCAGGCATTCATTCACTCCACCTTCTTTCGAATGGCTCTCAGGGCCAGACCCACAAACAGGGCCATGAAGAAAATCAGGAACCCGGTCTGGGGCAGGATCACCGGCCAGAGATCACCGGCCAGGAGCAAGGTTTTCAATACAACCAGATAATGTTTGAAAGGCAGCACTTCCCCAATCCACTGGACCCATTGGGGCGTGGCCCGCAGGTCGAACAGGAACCCGGACAGCATGATGCTGGGCAGGAAGCTGACCAGGAGAGCCATCTGGATGGCCATGAACTGGGCTTTGGTCACCACGGAAATCAGCATCCCCATACCCAGGGCCGTCAGGAGATACAGGATGGACATCAGGATCACCAGGGACAGAGATCCCACCAAAGGCACCTGGAACAGGAACCGGGACAGGACCAGACAGATCAGGACACCCAGCATGGCAATGCAGAAATAGGGGATCATCTTGGCCACGATGATTTCCCCTTTTTTCACCGGGGTCACAAACAGGGATTCAAAGGTCCCCCGTTCGTATTCCCGGGCCATGACCCCGGCGGTGAGCAGCACTCCCACAAGGGTCACGATCATCAGGATCAGCCCGGGCAAAAAGTACCAGGTGCTTTCATGGGCATCATTGAACCAGAGCCGGGATTCCAGTTCCACGGCTCCCACTCCCCGGCCTGCCATCTGACTGGCGGACCACTGGGCTGCCGCCGTTTCCACATAGCTCTGGATGCTCATGGCGGTAGTGGTATCCGTTCCGTACAGCAGCAGCTGGACCCGTCCGTCCCCCTGGTGGAGCTGACGGCTGAAATCCGGAGGCACCCGGAGGATGGCGTCGATTTTCCGCTGTTCCATGGCCCGGAGTGCCTGATCCATGCTGGTCATATAAGTAGGCCGGAAGTATTCCGACCCATCCACGAAATCCACCACCTGCTGGGCCTCCGGAGACGCATCTTCCAGCACCACCCCGATGGGGGCGTGCTTTACATCCAGGCTGATGCCATAGCCGATCACCAGGATCAGGATGATGGGCAGCAGGATGCCCAGGGCCAGGCTGGAGTTATCCCGGAGCACTTCCCGGAACTCCTTCACCGTCAAAGCCCAGATCCGGCGCAGATTGTCTCTCATACCGATTCTCCTTTGCAGGGTTAATTTATTAATTAATTAATCGCGTATACTTATTATAGCATAAAAAAAGAGGTGTTGCACGCTATGTGCAACACCTCGGCCTCATGAGCCGCATAGCGGCTCGGTCTCGAGTCTCGAGCCGAATGAAAAATTTGCAGGCAAATTTTTGAACGTGTAAATCGGTACCGTAGGGGCTGCACGCCGGGCAGCCCGCCAAATCATCGATTATACACAATAAGAAGAACCTGGCTGAAGGACAGGTTCTATCCAACGGCCCGAGACTCACGGCTCGAGACCCGAGACCTGAAAAGGAGCTGATGTCCCTGCGGCAGCTCCTTTTCTTATTTAATCATTTAATTTAAATTATGCCTGAATTGATACCCGGCGAAGGACAAGGTTGCCAGGGCAATGATCAGCATGGGGAAAAAGTCATACCCCAAGGACCAGAATCCGGTCCCCTGGAAATAAATCCGCCGGAAGGCATCCAGGGCAAAGCGGAGGGGATTGGCGTAAGTCAGCACCTGCAGGGCCTCCGGCATGTTCCGGATAGGAGTGAACAGCCCGGACAGGATCCCGTTGGGCACCAGATACAGGGAAGTGTACACCTGGACCTGCTGCATGTTCTGGCAGTTGGCGGAAATGGCCAGCCCCACCCCGGCGGAAGCCAGGAAAAACAGCAGCATGGCGAAATACAAGGTCAGGAGATTCCCGGTAAAAGGCACCTGGAACCAGAGGGTCCCGATCAGCAGCAGAGTGGTCCCTTCAATGAGTCCCACCACCACCGGGGCAAACGCCTTGCCGATGAGGATCACCACCGGAGACGCCGGAGTCACCAGCAGCTGTTCAAAGGTCCCCTCTTCCCGTTCCCGGGCCACGGACAGCCCCGACAGGAGCACCACCTGGATGAAGCACATGATACCCAAAATCCCGGGACTGAAGAACCAGCGGGTCAGCTGGTTGGGGTTGAACCAGGTCCGCACCTGGAGACTGATCGGCGGTTCCCGTCCCGCCTGTTCCAGCATCCATTCACTGATGATCCGGCTGGTGTAAGCGGTGGCCAGGCTGGAAGTCATGGTGTACCGGCCATCGGTGATCAGCTGGACGGGGGAGTTCTGCCCCTGTTCCAATTTGTCCACAAAGTCTTCCGGGATCACCACCACCAGCATGGCTTTTTCCGTGTTGATGGGATCGGCGATTTCCCCTTCATTACGGAGGGTGGCCACCCGGTGGTAAAAATCCGTCCCATCCAGATGAGCCGCCAGGGAAACCGAAGCCTTGGTATGGCTTTTGTCCAACAGGGCATAAGTGATGTTTTCCAGGTTGAAGTTGGCCGCATAGCCGAACAGGAATCCCATCAGGATGGGGGGAATCAGCAGCACCCGCCGGAACCGGGGATCCTTGAAGGTTCCCAGCATTTCCTTCCAGCACATGTACCAGACCTGCCGGCAGAAGATCTCTTTCCATTTTCCCAGGTCCATCATCCCACCTTCTTTCGGGTAATTGAAAAGGCGATGCCCACAAAGCCCAGGGCATACAGACTCAGGAGCGCCCCATTTTCCAAGGTCAGGTTCCAGATATTGCCGGCCAGGAACAGGGACTTCAGACAGATCAAATAGTGGCTGAAAGGCAGGATCTGCCCCACCCACTGGACGATCTGGGGGGTGCTCCGCAGGTCGAACACATAGCCGGAGAGCATCAGGCAGGGCATCATGGTCACGGTCAGGCCAATCTGGCAGGCCAGGAACTGGCTCTTGGTATAGACGGAAATGATCAGTCCAGCCCCCAGGGCCGCGAATAGGTAGATCACCGACAGGATCACGATCATCCACAGGGACTCGTGGACCGGCACGTGGAACAAATGCCTGGACAGGAAGAAGCAGATGGCTACCCCGATGCAGGCAATGCCGAAATAGGGGATGATCTTAGAGAGGATCAGTTCCATGGGCCGCACGGGCGTGACGAACAGGGATTCAAAAGTCCCTCGTTCATACTCCCGGGCCATGATCACAGCGGTAAGCAGCACGCCGATGATGGTAATGGTCAGCATGATCAGACCGGGCATGAAGTACCAGGTACTGGAGTTGGCATCGTTGTACCAGATCCGGCTTTCCACGGACACCATACCGATGCCCCGGGCATTCAACTGCCGGGTCTCCCAGGCCGCCAAGCCGCTTTCCACATAGCCTTGGATGCTCATGGCCGTAGTGGTGTCGATTCCGGACAGCAGCAGCTGGAGCTGAGCATCCCCCTGGTGGAGCCGGGAAGAAAAGTCCGGTGGCACTCGGAGGATGGCCTCGGTTTCCCGCCGGTTCATCCGGTCCACCGCCGCCTTCATGCTGGTTACATACACCGGATCGAAATATTCAGAACCGTCCAGGAAACTGACCACATCGTGGGCCGTAGGGGACATGTCCTCCATGACCACAGTGACCCGGGAATGGTACACATCCAGAGAAACCCCGTATCCGTTGATGAACACCAGCATCATGGGCATGAGGATCCCCATGAGCAGGCTGCTCCTGTCCCGGATCAGCTCCAGGAATTCCTTGTGGGTCAGCGCCTTCAGGCGCCGGAAAAAGTCTTTCATTGGGCTGCCCCCTCTCCCCTGGCCCGGGACTGGTTCACGATGTCGATGAACATGGCATCCATGTTGGCCCCCGGTTTATGGAGTTTTTCCCGGATTTCATCGGTGGAACCGATGATCAGCATCTTCCCATGGTCCTGGATCATGATCCGGTCGCAGTACTCGGATTCTTCCATAAAGTGGGTGGTGATGATGATGGTGGTCCCTTTGCAGGACAGATCCGTGATTTCCCGCCAGAACATCCGCCGGGCCAGGGGATCGATGCCGCTGGTGGGTTCGTCCAGGAACAGGATCTCCGGCTCCTGGAGCAGGGCGCAGGCCATGGACAGCCGCTGTTTGTAGCCTCCTGGCAGGTCCCCTGCGTTGTGGGATTCCGTCCCGGTGAGCTGGAATTCCTCCAGCACCGTGCGGATCCGTTCCTGGAGCTTCTTCCGGGGCAGGCCATACATGCCCCCGTAGAATTGGAGGTTTTCCAGTACGCTGAGCTTGGTGTACAGGGCAAATTTCTGGGACACGTAGCCAATCTTGGCCCGGGCTTCCGTCCGGGCGGTCCGCAGGTTCTCCCCGGCCACGCTGAGCTTGCCGCCGGTGGCGGGGATCAGGCCGCAGAGCATCCGGAAGGTGGTTGTCTTCCCGGCCCCGTTGGGCCCCAGGAGGCCGAACACCTCTCCTTTATGGACCTGGAAGGAGGTATGGGAAACCGCAGTGAAATCCCCGAACTTCTTCACCAGGTCCTTCACTTCGATGCTCACTTCATTCTGGGCAGGCCGGGGCGGGATCTTGTCCAGAGGTGCCAGAGGGATCCGGGTCTTTTCCAGATCCGCCGCCTGGTGGAGCAGGATCATGAACCCATCTTCCAGCCGGGGTTCCACTGCCCGGGGGGTCAGGCTCCACCGTTCCAGGGTGGGGATGGGCTCCCCAGGCCGAGCGGCAATGTACCGGACGGTACCGCTTTCCGGCACTGCATCGATGATCTGTTCCGTATCATCCAGCAGGGACCCCTGGAGCACCCGGTAAGGCAGTTCTTCCGGCGGGTCCACTTCGAAGCATTTTCCCGCCGCCACCTGGCTCAGCTCCTGGGGAGTCCCCTCAAACAGCATCTGGCCCAAGTTCAGCACATACACATGGTCGCACATGGCCGCTTCGTTCATGTAGGCGGTGCACACGATGACGCTGAGGTTCTCTTCCCGGACCATCTGCTTGATGATGATCCACAATTCGTCACGGCTGAGAGGGTCCACCCCTACCGTAGGTTCATCCAGGATCAAAAGATCCGGAGAACGGACCAACGTACAGGCCAGCCCCAATTTCTGCTTCATGCCCCCGGAAAGCTTCCCTGCCAGCCGTCCGGTAAAGGGCGCCAGCCCGGTCATGTCCAGCAATTTGGCGAAACGGCCCTTCCGGGTATCCTGGGGAATCCCATGAAGGTCCGCATACAGATCCAAGTTCTCCTGGATGGTCAAATCTTCATAGAGGCCGAATTTCTGGGGCATGTAGCTGATCCGAGACTGGATTTCCTCCGCCCCGGCCACCGAATCCAGACCCAGTACCTGCAGGCTCCCGCCGGTGGGGTCCATAAGCCCGCAGATCAGCCGCATGGTGGTGGTCTTTCCCGCTCCGTCGGGACCGATAAGGGCGGTCATTTTCCCCTTTTCCGCCCGGAAGTCGATGCCTTTGAGAGCATGGGTCTTTCCCTGCTTGTCATCAAAGAGTTTGTCCAGCTTTTCAGCCTGGACCACCCATTCAGTCATGGTTCTGCTCCGTATCGATCTTTACGGTGGCGGGCATCCCCATCCGCAGTACATTGTCGGAATCAGTCACATAGACCCGGACTTCGTACAGCAGGGAGGTACGCAGCTCCGTGGTCTGGACCGTCTTGGGGGTAAATTCTGCCGTAGAGGAGATATAGCCGATCTGTCCTTCGATGGGATCCTTGGGATGGCTGTCCGTATAGATCTTTGCCTTCATCCCTTCGTAGATCCGTCCCAGGTCTTTTTCGCTGACATAGACCCGGACCCATTTCTTTTCATTGAGGGACAGCTTGAACACCGGTTTCTGGGGAGAAGCCATATCCCCCACTTCCAGCAGCCGGGACCGGATGACCCCATCTGCCGGAGCCTTGAGTTCCGCCTGGCTCAGCAGGTAATCCACATGTTTGGCATCTTCCTGGAGAGCTTTCAGCTGGGCTTCCCCGCTGGAAACATCTTCCGCCCGGGGACCGGCCTGGGCTTTTTCATATTCCTGCCGGGCTGCTTCCGCCTGGGCTGCCGTCACATCTACCTTGGTCCGGGCCGCATCCCGGTCCTGTTTGCTGACAGATTTCCCGCCGGAAGAAGCAAAGGCATTCTCCACCCGGGCCAGGTCCTGCCGGGCCTGATCCGCCTGGGCCGCTGCCTCATCGGCTTTGGCCCGGGCTGCTTCCAGATCTTCTGCCCGGGTGCCGTTGTGGAGTTTGTCCACCACACTCTGCTGGGCGGCGATCTGGGCCTGGAGTTTGCTCTTCTTGATCTTCAGTTCATCGGTATCCAGCCGGGCCAGTACCTGCCCTTTGTTCACCTTGTCTCCTTCTTCCACCAGCTCTTCCGCAATCCGATCGCTTTCCCGGAAAGCAACGGATACTTCCCGGACATCCACGTTCCCGTAAAGAGTCAGTTCCCGGGCCGCCTTCTGCACCTGATACCGATGATATCCATAGGAACCGCCGCCGATGATCAGGGCAGCCGCTGCCACCAAGGCTGCCAATTTCTTTTTGTCCTGTAAAAGGTTTTCCCAAAATGCCATCATTTATCCTTCCCTTCTGCCCTGCTGATTTCCGCTTGTTCCCCATCGGACAGTGGCTGCCAGCCGCCGCCCAGGGCTTTGTACAGATGGATCAGGTCCGCCAGTTCCTGGCCTCGGCTGCGGTTTTCCTGCCGTTTCATAGTAAGCAGGGTCCGTTCGCTGTCCAATACCGGCTGGTAATCACTGAGTCCCGCCTGGAACCGATTTTCCGCCAGGTCGAAAGCTCCCTGGGCATTGTCCACCCCGGCAGTGAGCTTCTCTTTCCGTTCCTTTTCCTGGACGATGCCAGTCATGGCGTCCTGGACTTCTCCCGCTGCCTTTAATACCGTATTTTCATACTGCGCTTGATATTCCTTGGCCCGGGCATCCTGCAGCTTCACATTCTGCCGCAGCTGTCCCCCGTGGAACAGGGGGAAGGTAAAGGAGGGAGCAATGGCGAAGGAATGGGCGCCGGAGCCGAACAGGTTCCCACCGCCCAGAGTAATGAGCCCTAAGAACCCGTCCAGGGTGAACCGGGGCTTCAGTTCTGCCCGCGCCTCTTTAGTCCGGGCGATCTGGGCTTCCAGCCGCTCTTCTGCTGCCCGGATATCCGGCCGCTGGCGCATCAGGTTGGCGGGAATGGCATGATACAGTTCCGGATCGATTTCCGGCAGATCTTCCGGATCCAGCAGATCATTGAGCTGGCCCGGTTCCGTTCCCGTCAGGATGGACAGCCGGGTGAGAGTTTCCTGGATGGACTGCCGGGTCCGGGGAATTTCCGCCCGGGTATTCTGTTCCTGGGTCCGCATGGCTTCCAGAGGATAGCCGCTGATCAGCCCTGCATTGTAATTGGTCTGGAGCAGATCCGCCTTTTCCCCTTCCAGGGCCGCATGCCGTTCCAACAGGTCCAGATCCTGCTGGAGGGTCCGGAGGGACACATAGTTGAGGGCCGTCTCCGCGCTGAGGGTGACCCAGGTGCTGTATAGGGCCGCATGCTGGGCCGCCAGGTTATGGGCGGCACTCTGCTTCTTGGCTTTCAGCCGGCCGAAGAAATCCGGTTCCCAAGAAGCATCGATGCCCAGCCCGGCCACGGAAGAATTCCGGTTGGGCGGGTTGATCAACCCCGGGTAGGGACTCATGTCGCTGATTTTGTCGTTGACCCCCTGGGGGGCTTCATACCGTCCATAGGTGCCTCCCAGATTCAGCCAGGGCAGGGCTTCCCCTTTGCTGATGCCCAACTGGGCCCGTGCCTCTTCTACCCGGGCCTGGGCTGCCTGGAGATCCCGGTTGTTCTTCAAGGACAGTTCGATCAGGGCATCCAGTTTGGGATCCTGGAAAGTTTTCCACCAGGCTGCCAGCTGTTCCTCGCTGAGACTGGCCTCCGGCGTGGCCTTGTCATAAGCCGCCGGCTGTTTCTGGGCCAGTTCTGTCCAGGAGGGCATCTTCACCGCCTTGGGCTGGGGGTTCTTCTTCCCAGCCAGTGCCGGCTGCAGCATCCCCGGCGTCAGGCTCAAAGACAGCCCTATCACCACAGGTTTCCACCATTTCATGGTCATCTCTCCTATCCGTACCAGTAAAGTAATTATTCGTTTGATTAATTATAGCTTCATTATAGCCCAAAACCCTTCCAGTGGCAAGATAAAAAAATGGTTGCACAAACCGATGAGATTTGTTATACTGCTTTTAGTTAGTAATTGCTAACCATATTGGCTTGTATTTTTCTGTATACAGCCTTTTTTCTTTGGTTTTCAATTAGTTTCAGCTAACTTACTTCAAGGAGGCTCCACCATGACCATCACCCTGGAAACCGAACTGGTACGCCAGTGCGCGCCTACCTTGGCCGGCCTTAAAGCCGCCAGCCTGTTTCGCTTCGTTTTCCGTCCTGGAGACAGTCCCTTTGCCCAAATCGCAGAGATCCGGCGCAGCCTGGAACCCAAAGAAATCCGCCTGGAAGTGCTCAGTTACGACTGTATCCGGCAGAGTGCCCTCCTGTATGTATACCGCCCCCACCGGCTCAGCATCCTTCTCCAGGATCCGGAAAGCAGTTCCTTCCTAAAACGCCAGGGCTATGAGGGCTCCACCTGTCAGGAGATTTTGGACCAGATGGCCCTGCGCCTGGCACGGAGAGACCCCTTTCCCCACGAAATCGGCATCCTGCTGGACTATCCTCTGGAAGATGTGAAAGCCTATATGGCCTCCCCCCGGGACAAAGGTGTTTGTTCCGGGTGCTGGAAGGCCTATGGAAACCGGGAACGGGCCGCCTGTTATTTTGCCAAATGCCAGAAATGCACCCGGATCTACTGGCGCTGCTACTGCGCCGGGACTCCCCTGAGCAGGCTGGCAGTGGCTTAAATAAAAAGTTTGTCAGCCGGACTGACCGGCGGAAAGGATGGATTACAATGAGCAAAATCGCAGTGGTATTCTGGAGCGGGACCGGCAACACGGAAGCTATGGCCAAAGCCGTGGAAGATGGAGCCAAAGGGAAAGGGGCTGAAGTGGTGGAATATAATGCTTCCGCCTTTTCTGCCGGCGAAGTGGACAATTTCGACGCCATCGCCTTCGGCTGCCCGGCCATGGGAGCGGAAGTCCTGGAAGAAGGAGAATTCCAGCCCATGTGGGATGATGTGAAAGGCAGCCTGAAAGGGAAAAAAATTGCCCTGTTCGGTTCTTATGGCTGGGGCAGCGGAGAATGGATGGACAACTGGAAGGCGGAAGCCGAAGGGGAAGGAGCCGTCCTGGCCGCCGATCCGGTCATGGCCAATAATGCTCCGGATGATGCAGCTCTGGCCCAATGCAAAGCGTTGGGAGAAGCATTGGCGTAAAAGAAAACTGGATCAGGGGCTGCTGCGCGTATGTGATTTCCATACGTGCAGCAGCCCCTTTGATTTGCATGTATATTCTGAATTCCTTAATCCATATTGACAAACTAGGAAATAAAAAGTAGAATTGAACCAATTTCAAATCCAATCTGTGATGAGGGAAGAGAGTAAGGAAAGGAAACTGGAACAGCGAGCCCGGAGAGTGGAAGCGGGTGCAGCGTACTTTCCCCAAGTGCATTCCGGAACAGGCAAGGCTGAATCCAGTAGGCCTTCCGGGTACGCCCGTTACAGCGTTCAGAGTAATCCTTTACTCTCAAAGGCCAAGGCGGTGACGCCTTGGTGAAATTGGGTGGAACACGGTCAAATCGTCCCATGTGCACAATAAGCACAGGGGACGATTTTTTTATTTGGCTTACTAGGAGGCTGCCATGATCAAATTCATCGATATCTGCAAAACATATACAAGCAAAGAACAAACTGTCCAGGCCCTGGATCATGTGAGCCTGACTATCCAGGACGGGGACATCTACGGCATCATCGGACTCTCCGGCGCCGGAAAATCCACCCTGCTCAGCATGATCAACGGGCTGGAGATTCCCACTTCCGGGTCCGTGCTGGTGGACGGGGTGAACATCCCCAGCCTCTCCTTTTCGGAGATGCTCCAGAAACGCCGGAAGATCGGTATGATCTTCCAGCAGTTCGAGCTGCTGAATTCCAAGACGGTCCGCCACAACATCTCCCTGCCCCTGATCATCGCCGGGGAAGACAGGAAGACCATCGATGCCAAAGTGGACAAGATGCTCCAGTTCGTCCAGCTGGAAGACAAAGCAGATGTCTATCCGGACCAGCTCTCCGGGGGACAGAAACAGCGGGTAGGGATTGCCCGGGCCCTGATCACCGAGCCCTCCATCCTGCTCTGTGATGAAGCCACCAGTGCCCTGGATCCAGATACCATGGAATCCATCCTGGATTTGTTGAAGGAAATCAACCGGAAGCTCCACATCACCATCGTCATGGTGACCCACCAGATCTACGCCATCCAAAAAATCTGCCACCATGTAGCCGTCATGGAAAACGGCCGGGGCATCGAAGAAGGCAATGTATTCGACATCTTCAGCAACCCCCGGCAGCGGATCACCCAGAACTTCGTCCGCAGCGTCATCCCCGATCAGATCACCCCTGCAGTCTGCAGCCGGGTCCGCACGGAAGAAACCAGCAATTATGAGATCCTGCGGCTGAAATTCACCGGGGACAGTGCCTTGGGGGATTTGGTCTACCAGATCAACCGGAAGTTCCTCCAGGTCCGGACTCGGATCATCCATGCCACGGTCACCGAACTGGATGAACAGACCCTGGGGATCCTGATCCTCCAGGTCATCGGCCCGGAAGAAGAGATCCAGGCTGTGGAAGCCTTCTGCAAAGAAAACCAGGTCCATTGTGAAGAGGTGAAATGTGAATATGGATTATGAACCGATCATCACACTGGCCAAAGAACAATTTTACCAGTTCCACCGCCGGCCGGAACTGTCCGGTGAAGAATTCGAGACCACCCGGCATATCAAAGATTTCCTGACCCATCAAGGGATCCCTTTTTATGATCTGCCTTTGGAAACCGGGGTGGTGGCTCACCTGGGGAACGGCAATGGCCCTGTGGCAGCCCTGCGCTGCGACATCGACGCCCTGCCCCTCCAGGAAGAGACCGGCCTCCCCTACCAGTCAGAAATCCCTGGACGGATGCACGCCTGCGGCCATGACTTCCATACGGCCAATCTCCTGGGGACGGCCCTGGCCCTGAAAGCCGGCGGTCCCATCCCCGGCACACTGAAACTGATCTTCCAGCCGGCGGAAGAGAAACTGAACGGAGCCTTGAAGATCCTGGATACCGGGATCCTGGACGATGTGCAGGTAATCTTCGGGCTCCACTGCTGTGCTGCATATGAGCAGGGCACCGTCATCTCCCGGCCCGGGTTCATGAACGGAGCCGTGGATGAATTCCAGGTTTCTTTCCGGGGCAAAGGGAGCCATGCCTGCCGGCCCCAGCTCAGCGCAGACCCTGTGATCATGCTGGGCCAATTCATTGCAGCAGCCCAGACCATCGTCAGCCGCAACCGTCCTCCCTTCCATCCCCTGGTCGTAGGGATCGGCCATGTGGAAAGCGGCACGGCTGCCAACATCATCCCTGACACCGCCTTTGCAGAAGGGACCATCCGATCCCTGTACCCAGAAGACAGAGAACTGGCCAAGAACCGGCTCCAGACCTTGGCAGAAGGGATCGGCCGGGACTTCGGCGGTTCCGCCAGCATCCGGTTCCTGGAGGGTCCTCCTGCCACCAACAATACGGCGGAATGGGTGGATTTCGTCCGGGATACCGCCCAGCAGTGCGGCCTCCCCTTTGCGGAAGCCCCCGACTCCCTTTCCGGAGAAGATTTCGCTTTCTACCAGCAGAAGATTCCCGGTGCCTTCATCCAGATGGGGACGGGGATTGGCCCCATGATGCACAATTCCCATTTTGCCATCGACCCGGAAACCTTCCGGCTTTCCATTCCCTTCAGTGCAGAACTCCTCCGCCAGGCACTTTCCAGACTGCCGGCAGGAAACCGGCACTGAGAGCTTTTTCGAAAGAGGTGATTCGTTATGTTTGCCAATTTACCCTGGGGCGACCTTGCCCAAGCCCTTGAAAGCACATTGTTCATGGTGGGCTTTTCGCTGGTGGTAGGCACCATCCTGGCCACCATCCTGGCCCTCATCCTAGTCCTGACCAACGAAGGAGGCCTTTTGGAAAATAAAGTGGTGTATACCCTGCTCAATTCCGTGGTCAGTTTCTTCCGCAGCCTTCCCTTCATCATCCTGATGACCTTCATCTTCCCCTTCACCAAATTCATCGTGGGGACGAGGATCGGGGTGAAAGCGGCTTTGGTCCCTCTGGTGGTATTCATCGTCCCCAGCCTGGCCCGTCTCTATGAAAATTCTCTTCTGGGTGTGGACAAAGGGATCATCCGGGCTGCCAAGGCCATGGGTGCCAATTATTTCCAGATTGTCCGCTACTTCATCCTGCCGGAAGCCAAAAGTTCCATGATCCTTTCCACCACCATCGGTACCATCGGCCTGATTTCCGCTTCTGCCCAGGCCGGTGTCATCGGTGCCGGCGGGATTGGGGATATGGCCCTGACCTACGGCTATGAACGGATGGATGTGCCAGTGATGCTGGCAACGGTGTTCATCCTGGTGGTGTTTGTCCAAATCGTACAGTTCCTGGGCAATTATTTCTCCAAACGGGCCCGGAACCATTAAAAAAGGAGTTGTTGATGATGGATCTCTCTGTTTTTCGTAAAAAAAGCCTGCTGAAATTGGCCAGTGTCCTGGCTCTCAGCACCCTGCTCCTGGCTGCAGCCGGCTGCGGCAGTTCCAGCAAAGAAGCCTCTTCCGGCAAAGCCGGAGAGACCAAAGAGCTGAAGTATCGGGTGATGCCCACTGCCACTTCTGATCTATTCGATGGGGGCATCAAGCCCATCCTGGAAAAGAAGGGCTACAAACTGACTCCGGTGAAGATCACCGATTCCATCCAGCGGGAAATGGCCCTGGATGAAGGCAAGATCGATTTCCACGTGGATGCCCACAAAGCCTGGATCGACCAGGTGAACAAGAGCAAAGGGACCCACCTGACCGCCATCCTGCCCCTGCCCACCGTTCCCACCGCCATCTATGGAGGCAGCAAAAAGACCCTAGAAGAAGTGGCCCCGGGAGACGTGATCGCCATCCCCAATGATGCTTCCAACCTGGCCCGGGCCTACCAGCTGCTGGAACAGCTGGGCTGGATCAAACTGGATCCCAGCAAGGACAAAGACCATGTAACCGGGAAAGACATCGTGGAAAATCCCAAGAACCTCCAGTTCAAGGAAATGAAAGGGCCGTCCATCAACACCATCCGGTCCGATGTGGCGTACATCATCCTGAGAGGCTCTGACGCCTACAATGCCAAGATCGATTTCAACAGTGCCCTGTTCGCAGAAAACCCGGATTCCATCAAGGATTCCATGCGGATCGCCCTCTGCATTGCAGATAAGAACAAGGATACCCAATGGGTGAAAGACATCATCGAAGCGTACAAATCTCCGGAATTCAAGGAATATGTGAAGAAAACCGGCAGTTTCTGGATCCTTCCAGACTACATGAAATAATGGGAAATGACGTTTCAGCGTAAAAAAAGGAGGAAATGAAAATGGCAATGAATTTAACAGGTTCCTGGGTGGCTATGCCCATCCCTTTCAAAAAGAACGGTGACATCGATTTCGACGGATTCAAGGTCCTGATCGACCGGCAGATCCAATACGGGACCAATCAGCTTTTCGTCCTGGGCTCCGCAGCAGAAGTCACCCTGCTGACGCCGGATGAAAAAAAGGAAATCATCAAACAGACGGTGAAGATCGTGGATCACCGGATCCCAGTCTTCTTCAGCGCCGCTTCCAATGACACCCAGGGTGAGATCGAAATGGCCAAATTCGAAGAAGAACAGGGTGCGGACGGGGTCATCTTCACGGTTCCCCCCTATGTGCTGATTCCCCAGGAAGACGCCTTCAAGCATCTGGATACGGTGATGAGCGCCACCAGCCTGCCGGTGGGGATCTACAACAACCCCTCCCGTTTGGGTGTCCAGGTGGAACCGGAAACCATCGCCCGTCTGGCGGAACGCCATCCCAATTTCGTAGTGGACAAAGAAGCCACCGGCAGCAACTACCAGCTGGTCCAAGTCCAGCGGCTGACCAAGGGGAAAGTGAAGATCATGTGCTGTGATTCCCCCTATTACTCCATCGTCCTGCCCACCCTGGCAGTAGGCGGCACCGGACTGGCCAATATCGGCGGGAACATCATCCCAGAAGAAGCAGCCAAATATGCCCGTCCCTGGACCAGCATCGATATCGTCAATGAAGGCCGGGAAGAATACTTCAAATACTTCCCCCTGCTCTGCGAACTGTATGAAGTCTCCAATCCAGTGGTGATCAAGGCTGCTCTGAATCTCCTGGGCCTTCCCGGAGGCTATGTCCGCCGTCCTTATCAGGATTATGACGGGGAAGGGCTGAAACGGCTGGAAAAAATCATGACGGAACTGGGCGTCATGGAAAAATACAGCGTGAAATAAATGACGGACTTTGCAGAAGTCTTCATCGACCAGGGCCAGGACATCCGGAAGACCATCGAAGCCTTCGTCATCGAAAAAGGCTGGAAAGAAGTGATCGTGGTCAATGCCATCGGGTCCGTGAAGGATTTGATCCTGGCTGCCCCCATCAGCAACGAGCTGCCTCTGAAAGTGGGCCGCACTCCCTGCTATGGGGCCGCTGAGATCCTTTCCTTCACAGGAGAAGTCATGGTCAAGGAAAAGATGGATCCCCAGCTCCGTCAGGTGTATCCGGATACGGACAGTCCCCTTTTCATCCACATCCATGCCAGTTGTGCCCGTGCCGGCGGGTTGGTCATGGGAGGCGGATTGTGGGGCGGTACGGCTTTCCGGAGCCTGCGGGTATTCCTCCGGCCGGTGGAATGAAGGGAATGGTCTATTTTCCGCACTGTCGCGGACACCGGTCTTGGAAAACTGGAATTGAATAAAAAACGGGGCTGTGGAAACTGCCGGCCGTTGCTTATCGGCAGTTTCCCACAGCTCTTTTTTTACCCTCCTAGGCCTTTTGGGGACATCCCCAGATTGTGAGATAGAGAAATGTACAACAACGTAAAAGAAGTATTCGACCGGGCACTGGCTCCTTTCCCAGGGGTGAAATGGGCCTGCTGTCCTTTGGATTTCTCCCAATGGAAAGAATCTGGAAAATACAATTACGCCCTGCTGGTCTATGCCCCCTATGACGAAATCATGACCATCTGGAAATACAAGGAGCCCCGGCAGGCGGCCCAGAAGAGGCGCCGTTCCGCAGCTATGAAAGAAGTTGCCGCCGCTTTGGAAAAAGCTGCCAAGGCAGCAGGGATCCCCTTCCTGATTCCGCCGGTGACCCGGGACAATATGTCCCCGCCTTACAAGATGAGCCTCTCCAGCAAGGAAGTAGGAGTCCGTTCCGGGGTGGGCTGGATCGGCCGCAGCGACCTCTTGATCACCTATGATTACGGTCCCCGGATCGAGACAGTCAGTGCCGTATTCTATGCGGACCATATGGAAATCCGGCCCCCTGTCACAAAGAACCAATGCGGGGACTGCAGCCTCTGCGTCAAAGCCTGTCCCTTCCATCTGATCACCGGCAAGACTTGGAAGGAAGGCACGCCTCGGGAAGAACTCCTGGATTACCACAACTGCAGCGTCCAGCGGGATCTCCTTGGCCGGAAGATGGGCTTGGGCCGGAAATTCATGTGCGCCCGATGCCTGCTGGCCTGTCCCGTTGGGGTAGAAAATATCCAGAAACTGAATGCATCCTTAGAAAGAAAGGAGGAAAACGGATGTACTGCCTGTTCTGCCGATTCGTGAAACGGGAACTGCCCTGCACCATCGTCTATGAAACGGACCAGGTGCTGGCTTACCAAGACTGGAACCAGTGGGCCGAGCTCCACATCATCGTATTCCCCAAAGCCCATATCGGGCTGAAGGACAAGGAAACGGCCGCCTACCAACAGGCAGTGGCCGCCGTGGAGGCTGCTGTGCCGGAGATTGAAAAGATCTGCGGCATGGCAAAGGTCTTCCAGGTCATCCGCTGTGAACGAGAGCCCCATATCACCCAGAATCTGGACCATTTCCACTACCATATCCTGGGCAGTTCCGACCCGGAGGCCCAGCCTCCAACAGATTTGTAAAACCTTTCTCTTGACAGAAAGAAAAAGAAACAAGAGGTGAATCTTCATGAAATGGAAAAAATTACTGGCGGTCCTGGCCCTGTCCGCCGTCACCGCTGGTCTCCTGGCCGGCTGCGGCAGTGACTCCAAGAAAACGGCGGAAGCCCCTGCCGGCTCGGCCAAAGTCCTGAAATACCGCAGGATGCCCACAGCTACGTCCGATCTTTTTGAAGCCGGCATCAAACCCCTCCTGGAGAAAAAAGGCTACAAGCTGGAAGCCGTGGGCATCAAAGATTCGGTGCAGCGGGAAATGGCCCTGGAAGAAGGTCAGATCGATTTCCATATGGATGCCAATCCCAACTGGCTGGATGCCATCAATGCCAGCAAAGGCACCCATCTGATCGGAGTGCTTGAGATCCCCACCGTCCCCACTGGCCTTTATGCCGGCAGCAAGACTTCCCTGGATGCTGTTGCCGATGGAGACACGGTGATCATCCCCAATGACGCCTCCAACCTGGCCCGTTCCTACCAGCTGCTGGAACGGCTGGGCTGGATCAAATTGAATCCTTCCATCAACAAGAACCAGGCCACCAAAGCCGATATCGTAGAAAATCCCAAACATCTCCAGTTCCGGGAGATGAAGGGCCCTACCATCGCCAATATCCGTTCGGATGCCGCTTACATCGTCCTCAGAGGCTCCGATGCCTACAATGCCAAGATCGATTTCAGTTCCGCCTTGTTCCCGGAATCCGCGGACACCATGAACCCCCGGATGCGGATGTGCCTCAGCATCCAGGAAAAGAACAAGGAACAGCCGTGGGTCAAGGACCTGATCGAGGCCTACAGATCCCCGGAATTCAAGAAATTCATGGAAACCCAGAGCAAGATCTGGATTTTGCCGGATTATTTGAAATAAAGGAAACAGGGGTTGTTGCACGTTCTGTGCAACAACCCCCATTTTTTAAAAGAAAAAATGGAACACCTTCATGAAACAGTAAAGGATCCCGCTGGCAATCAAGGGACCTACCGGCACTCCCTTGAAGAACACCACCCCGATGATAGTCCCTACCATCAGGGACGCCACCACTTCCGGATCGGCGGTCATCAGTTCAGCCCCCCACCGGCCGAAAAGAGCCACGATACACCCCATCAGCAGGGAAGCGATCCCCATAGGGGTCTTGAACACGTTGAGGATATCGGCTATGCCCAGCTTCCCCGTAGCAATGGGCGTCAGCATCGCGGCTGTCAGTACGATGACTCCCCAGTTCAGCCCGTGGCCGCCGAAAAACAGCAGTTTGTCCTGGGGCAGCACCACTTTCAGGAGCATCAGGAGGACTGCGGACCAGGCGACCGTATTGTTGTGGGATACGAATCCAATCAGGGCCATGGCGCCCAGGATCAGGTAAGGTTGTAGATTCTGCATAGAAAATTCCTTTCCAGATAGAATAAAGGGCTGCTGCCTATGTGAATACCACACTCATGCAGCAACCTTAATTCTATCCTTTTTTTATTTTCTTGACAATCCCGTCCCGGCAGATCCCCAGGTCCGATAGATTTCCTCCATGGCCAGTTCTTTGGCGATGATGCCATGGGCATTCCACACAGCGGTATCTACCACATGGACATGGCCCTGACGGACGGCGGGGATGCTCTTCCACAGGGCATCCTGCTGGAGTTTTTTATATCTTTCTTCTGCGATTTTCCCGTTTTCCCCGCTGCTGGCCCCGTAGCCAGTACTGACCAGCAGGTAGTCTGCTTCCAGATCCGGAAGCCATTCCAGAGAAATGGCGTTGTTGGTCCGGCTCTGGTCCGCCGCCAGCACCATAGGCGAAGGCTTGAGATCCAGCAGATCGTACATGAACCGATTGATGTCATTCCGGGAATAAGGATACAGCCGTACTTCCCGGTTCATCACCCGGAGAAAAGCAGTGGTGCCATTTCCCATAGCGGCATGGAGTCCCAGCCGATACACTTTGGCCTTCCCGTAGAATTCCTCCAGCCGGGCGATTCCCCGTTCTTCCTGTCCCAGAGCCATGGCAAGGGCCAAAAGAGCCGTCTCTTCCTTCCGGATGTTGAAAGCCGCGACAGGAGCGATCCGGCTCAACTTCTCGTAGACCCCCTGGTCAAAGGAATCCCGGAGAAGGATCAAATCTGGCTTTGCCTCCTGGACTTCTTCATAGTTGACGGTCTTGGTTTCGTCATTCACGTGGAGCAGGGGCACTCCCCGTTGTTCCAGCCGGTCGTAGAGATAGGTCCGGGGTGTGTAATTGGCCCCCACCACCGGAACCCCCAGGGCTTCCGTCAGATCTTCCAGCCGGAGGACCACGATCCGCTGGGGATTTTTCGGCATGACTGTGGTGCCGTATTTGTGTTTCACCAGGATCCGGTCCCCGTCCTTCTGGACCAATTTCCTGGCCCCCTGGAGCTGGCTTTCCATCCGTTTGGCAAATTCTCGGTCAATGGCTTCTGGGGTGTCTTCCCGGGCCAGTGCTTTCTGGACCGCCGGAGACAGATTCCCGATTTCCGCAGGCTGCCGGGTCTGTCCGCAGCCAGCAGACAGGCCGATAAGGAGCAGGAGGCAGCAGCATGCTGCCAGTTTTTTGTGCAATCCGATTTCCATAGGGCCCCCTTATCTCTTCCGAACCCGGGAATAAGGAATGCACAGGGGCCGTCCCGTCCGGGGGTCCTGGATCAGTTCTGCATCGATGCCAAAGATGTCCCGGAGCATCTGCTGGTGGAACACTTCTTCCGGGCTTCCCTGATAAAGGATCTTGCCCTGCTTCATGGCAATAAGATGATGGGCGAACCGGGCAGCTTCATTCAATTCATGGATTACCATGATGATGGTCTTGCCGTAGGCTTCATTGAGATGGCGGACCAGTTCCAGCACCTCCATCTGGTGGGCCACATCCAAGAAACTGGTGGGTTCGTCCAAGAACAGGATGTCCGTGGTCTGGGCAATGGCCATGGCGATCCAAGCCCGCTGCCGCTGGCCCCCGGAAAGAGCCATTACGTTCCGGTCGGCAAATTCCGCCATGTCCGTCTCCTCCAGGGCCCACTGGACAATGTCCCGGTCCTCCTGGCTGCCCCGGGAAAAAAAGGGCCCATGGTAAGGTGCCCGTCCGTACATCACCAGCTCTCGGACGGTGAGTTCCCCGGGAGCCGAAGGATTCTGGGGCAGGATGCCCACTTTCCGGGCCAGCTGCCGGCTGTCATAGTCCCAGAGGGATTTTCCTCCCAGCTTCACCGTACCTCCCAGAGGCGGGATGATCCGGCAGATGGTCTTCAAAAGAGTGGATTTGCCGCAGCCATTGGCCCCGATGAGGGCCGTGATCTGACCGGAAGGGATAGGAAACGTCAAATGTTGGCTGATGGCCTTCTCCCCATAACCGGTGGAAAGATCTTCGATATGCAATTCCATGGATAACTCCTTTCCAAGGTTCATTTTCGGGTCCGTACCAGGATGTACAGGAAATAGGGAGCCCCCAGGATGGAAATCACGATTCCCAGGAGCATTTCATCCGGGGCGATGATCACCCTTCCCACCCAGTCCGCAGCCAGGACCAAAAGAGATCCCAGCACCGCCGTAAAGGGCAGCAGGCGAAAGAAATCCGCTCCCGCCAGCCGCCGGGCGATATGGGGACAGATGAGGCCCACAAAGCCGATATTTCCTCCGATGGCCACACAGGAAGCCGCCAGGACCACCCCGGCCATGAGATAGAAGAACCGGGCCCGGTTGATGGGGAGTCCCAGGCCAATGGCCGTTTCGTCCGCCAGGCTCAGCAAGTTCAGGTCCATGGAACGGCTCCAGAGGAGCAGTCCCAAGAGCAGTACCACAGGGGCCAGGGCAGCTGCATGGATCCAGGTATTCCCGGACAGGCTGCCGATGATCCAGGTATTGACGATGTGGAATTTCTGAGGATCCAGCCGGACCACCAGCAGCAGCTGGAGGGCATGGATACCGGCCGTCAGGGCGATTCCCGTAAGCACCAGCCGGTAGGGGGACAGGGTCCGCCCCTTCCGGTAGGCCAGCCGATAAATCAGGAGAGCCGCCAGGGCCGCTCCCGCCACCGCCGCCAGGGGCAGCTGCCAGAAGGGGCTGGGGGCGCTGGTATCCCGGGCATAGATCAGAAGCATCACAAAAAGACCTGCACCGGCATTGACTCCCAGGAGACTGGGGCTGGCCAGTTCGTTCCGGGAAATGGTCTGGAACAGTGCCCCGGACATAGCCAAACCGCCGCCCACCAGGACAGCCAGGAGGGACCGCACCATCCGGAAATCGAATACGGTCAGCCGCTGAGCCTCCGTACCTCCTCCCAGGAGGACCTGCCACAGCTCCCGGTCCGAAAGATGGGCGAACCCGGTACGGAGATGGACATAGAACATGCCAAGGGTCAGCAGCACCAGGAAGCCGAAAGACACCAGGAACCGGCTCCGGCTTGTTCTCCGGTCTGCTGTTTTCTGCAGAGAAGTTTCCATCAGGCACCTTTCCTTTCCCGATTGGCCAGTACCATAAAGAAGGGTACCCCGATCAGTGCGGTAATGGCCCCCAGAGGGATCTCATAAGGAGGATTCACCAGACGGGCCCCGATGTCCGCCAGCAGCACCAGCAGGGTGCCGGCCAGAGCCGAAGCCGGGATCACCGCCCGGTAGTCGATGCCCACCAGTTTCCGGACCATATGAGGGGTCACCAGGCCCACAAAACCGATGGGGCCTGCCAGGGCCACGGCGGAACCGCTGAGAAGCAGCACCACCGCCCCTGCCAGGAACCGGATCTTCCCCAGCCGGGCTCCCAGGCCCACGGCCACTTCGTCTCCGAAACTGAGGAGGGTCACCTGCCGAGAAATGGCCAAGGCGATCCCCAGTCCCAGCAGGGTCCAGGGCCCGATCCGGAGGATCTGGTCCAGCCGGATGCCGCTGAGACCCCCGGCGGTCCAGTAGCTCAGGTCCTGGGCCACATCAAAGAACACCACCAGCATCCGGGTGGCAGCGGTAAAAATGGCACTGATGGCAGTACCGGCCAGGGCCAGATACACCGGTGTGGTCTTTCCCCCCAGCCGGCTGGCTACCAGCAGGATGATCCCGGTGGCAAAGGCGGCCCCCAGGAAAGAAAACCCCACCGCCTGGTTCAGGGTGGCTTCCGGCAGCAGGATCATGGCCAGAGCCATGCCAAAGCTGGCTCCAGAATTGATGCCCAGGATGGAAGGACTGGCCATGGGATTGTTGGTGATGCCCTGCATCAGGGCTCCAGCCACGGCAAAGCTGCTGCCGCAGAGGAGCGCCGCCAGAAGGCGGGGCCAGCGCAGGGTACGGATGATCAACTCCTGGAAATTTTCCCCGTCATAAGCGGAAAATGAGGCCAGGATGGTGGATAAAGGGATATCCCGAGCCCCCACGGTCAGGGAAAACAGGCCCAGTCCCAGGACCAGCCCCGCCAACAGGATCCCCCAAAAGAGTTGTTTCAAAGGCAAAAGATTCACCTCCTAAAAGAAAAAGGGGCTGTTGCATGGGCAACAGCCCCTTTAGGTCGCGAGCCACTGGATAGAACCTGCCCTTCAGCCAGGTTCTTTTGAAAGTACAGAACCAGAGCCGTGCTTGATATAGAAACGGATATCTTATCGAGAGCGGATCAGGTTCTACACGTTCAAAAATTTGCCTGCAGCTTTCTCATTCGGGTCGAGACCGATCCGCTATGCGGCTCATGAGACCGGGCTGTTCCACTGCCCCTTAGAACTTCATCTCCAGCGACACCAGGGCGGTGCGGCCGGTCCCCAGGTACAGAGCCGGGGTAGAACCGTTCAGGGCGTTCCAGTAGGATTTGTTCAACAAGTTGTACACATCCGCCCGGAGCGTCATGGGATGATGGCCAAAGCCGGTGAATTCATACTTCACTCCCGCATCCCAACGGTACCACTGGGGCACCTTGGTCGTATTGGCCTGGTCCACATAGGCAGATCCGTTATAGGTGACCCGGGTATTCACGGACAGGCCCTTCACTCCGTGGATGTCCTGTTCCGCTCCTACCACAGCAGTCCATTTGGGGATGCCCATTTCATAGTTCCCCTGATAATCCGCATCCTCCGTGTACTTGGCGTCCATGTACATCAGACTGCCCCACAGCCGGGTCCCCTTCACCGGTTCCCCGGAGAGAGAAGCTTCCACACCCCTGTGCCGGACTTCTCCGCTGGAAGTGAGCACATCATCCTTTTCCATGGATCCGTTCTGTTTGATCTGGAAGGCGCTGAGGGTGGCCAGAGCTTTGCCCATATCGTACTTCACCCCGGCTTCCACCTGTTTGGCCTTATAGGGGGAAAGCACGGCTCCGTCGTTCTTGTAGCCGCCGCTGACTACATCCCCGGCAGTGAGCCCTTCGATGTAGTTGGCATACAGAGAAACCCGTTTGCCCAGTTTCTTTACCACCCCGAAAGCAGGGGTCCAGGCGTCAGAATCATAGCTGGCACTGCCGGTGTACACATCCTGCTTCACCTTCTGGTACCGGCCCCCCAAGATGAAGGTCCAATCCTCTCCCGGATTGGAGATCACATCCGTCAAGGCAATCCCGCTGAGGGTGGTCTCATCATTGAGCGGTTCCTGCCAGGACCGGTCCAGAGGATTGGTTCCCCAGGCCGGATGGTCGTAGCTGGTGGAGAAATAGGCGCCGGTCCGGTTGGACATGTACCGTTTCATGTTGTACCGGTTGGCGGACAATGTCACTTCATGCTTCCATTCCCCGGTGCGGAACTTATCCTTGACCCCCACTTCCATGGAATTGGCCTTGTTGATCTGGTTGTTCACATGGTACCGGATGCTGGCAGTGCCTTTGGCGTTGAGCCGGAAGTCGTTGTACAGGTATTCCATCTTGGTTTCCCGGGCTCCGACGGCAAAGTAAGCGTTTACATTGTCATCGAATTTGTAGTCATACCGGTACATGCCGTATTTTTCCGTTACGTGCCGGAAGGTGTCCGGAGCGCCGTACTTTTTGTTGTGGTCTGCAGAAGGCAGATCTTTGACCCCCAGATAACCGGATCCGAAAGTAAGACGGTACTGCATGTTGTCGATTTTGTTGTAGGCATAGCCCAGGTCCAGGGACATTTTGGATTTCCCCACCTGGTGATCGATCCCCAGGGTCATGGCATTGGTATTGATGCTTTCATCGCTGTTGGAAGTGCTGCCGTTGGTGTGGAACACATTCAGCCGCACCCCTGTTTTCCCGTCTTCCGTCCGATGGCTCAGATCCAGATCCTGGCCGAACTGCCGGCCGTTCCCGAAGGAAAGGGTCAGGCTGTTCTGGTTTTCCCCGGCCTTGGCCCGTTTGGGCACAAAGTTGATGTTGCCCCCTACGGAGCCGTTGGGCGCCATGCCGTACAAGAGTGCCCCGGGCCCTTTCAGTACTTCCACCCGGTCCAGGCCTTCCACCCCGGAATAGAACCGGGGAGCCACCCCATAGAGGCCATTGAAGGAAACATCCTGCTGGGTAGATTTGAAGCCCCGGATATTCCAGGCCTGGGAAGCCCCGGACAGAGTCTGGTCCGTAGTAGAAGCATCGTTGGCGATCACATCATTGACACTGGCTGCCTGCCGGTCCTGGATCATCTTTTCCGTAAAGGTGGTCATGTTGAAGGGCGTGGTCATCACATCCCGCTTGCCCAGGGTGCCGTAATCCGCCGTCCGGGCCGTATTGCCCCCGGCGATTTCATCCGGTGCCTCCGGTTCTGCCGGAATATCCGCTGATTCTGCCTTAGGTTCTTCATACCGGTCCACCGTCACCGTGCTGTCATCGAGCTGGTAGGTGGGCATGGCCCCTGCCACTCCGGGCAGTGCCTGGAAACACAGGGTCCAGAGGATGGCCCCCGTCAGTTTTTTCGATACGCTTTTTCTCATCACAAAAACTCCTATCTGTTCATTCTCCTTACCGGACGGCAAAATGGATGTTGGTATGGCTGCCGCAGGCTACCGGCCGGCCGCTGCCGTTGAGAGCCGGAGAGAAAGTATATTCATAAACCGCCGCCAGGGCGGCTGCATCCATCTCCGGATACCCGGAGGAACTGTCCACGGAAGCGCTGGTCACACTGCCGTCAGCTCCCACCACGAAGGAAACCCCCACGGTACCCGTGGCATTCTTTTTCCGCAGGCTGGCCGGATATTCCGGCTGGGCCCGATAGGTGATCTTGGGAGGTACTTCCGGAGTCAAAGCATCCGGATTGGCTGTACCGCCGCCACCGCCTCCATGGCCGGAGCCGGACCCGCTGCCGGATCCATCTCCCGTTCCGCTGCCATTTCCATTGCCGGAACCACTGCCGGACCCGCTGCCAGCCCCATTATTTTTTTCTCCGGCCGTCCCAGATGCTGTCTGGGGAGCAGGGCCTTGCTGTTCTTTCTTTTTTTCCACTGCCGGGACGTTTTCCTCTGGAATGGCCACTTCATCCACCGAAGTTTCCACTTCCGGAGCCGCCGGTTCCGGGCTGGCTTCTCCCTGGGAACCGCCGCCTCCCCCTTCGTCTCCACCGGACACGTCATAGAGGGCCACTTCCGTCAGATCTTTGGGTTCATGGGCAGCCATGCTGAAAATCCCGGTAAGGGAAAGCAGCAAAAGCAGCACTGCATGGATTCCCAGGGAAGCCCCCCAGACCATGAAATCTTCTCGTCTGTTCCTCATTCCCTGCGCTCCTATTTCTTGTCCGCCGCCAAGGCGAACCGGCTGATCCCAGCCCCCTTCAGGGCATCCATCAGCTGCATCAGGGTCCCGTAATCCACCGTTTCATCGGCCCGGATAGCCACTGCAAACCAGCTGTTTTTGCTCTGTTCCACCTGAGCCCGGCGGAGCAGATCATCCTGGGTGATGGGCTTGTCTTCCAGCCACAGGCTTCCGTCTTTTTTTAAAGTCACCAGATAGGTGACGGAGAGATTGGTCTCCACGTTCTTGGCCTTGGGCATATTCACATCCACGGTCTTCAAGTCCACCATGGACATGGTGCTAATCATGAAGAACACCAACAGGAAGAACATGATGTCGATCATGGGGATGATGATGATCTCTGGTTTCTCGAACTGTCTCGGATCACGCAGCTTCATGAGTCGCCACACCTGCCTTCAGGACACTGGACCGCTTGGCTTCCAGTTCAGAGAAAACCTGTTCCATGTCGGTGATGATCCCTTCGATCCGCTGTTTGAAGTAGGAGTGGACCACCAGAGCTGCCAGCGCCACAAAGATCCCGCTGGCGGTGGCGATCAGTGCTTCCCCCACACCCCCGGTGATGGCCATGGCCCCGGAAGAGGTGTTCAGCACGCTGAAAGCGCCGATCATCCCGGTAATGGTCCCCAGGAGCCCCAGGAGAGGCGCCATAGTGACCACCACACTGAGGAAGTATAGTTTGGCGTTGAACTGGCTCAGCATGATCCCCGACTGGATTTCCAGATAGGAAGCCAAGCCCTGGCTGTCTTCCAGATAGCCGTCAGCTGCTTCACAGATCACTTCCGCCATGGTTCCATGGGATTCCCGGGCCAGGGCAAAAGCTTGGGCGTATTCTTTCTGATGGAGCAGTCCATAGAATTCCCGGGCAAACTGCCGACCGGAATCACTGTGCTTGAAGAACAGATACCGGTCGATGGCGATGGCCACCACTGCTAAAGAAAGCAGCAGCAGGATATACATCACATAGCCGCCCTTATGAAAAATCTCCACCATTGCACTTACGTTGTTCATGGTTCCTCCTTTTTGTACTAACCAAATTAAATATATATTAGATATTACTAATCAATATTCATGGGATACTTCTCCATTTTATCCCAGTGTATTCACGAAAAGTAAGTGATTTTCTTCATTTATAAGAAAATATGAATGTTGCGAATAAGTTTATATTCTTATTTTCGTTTCATTTTGAACATTTTTAAGTTAAATCGTTCTATTATTATAGTTAGTAATTATTTTATTTTCAATATTAAAGTTAGTTGTTCATATTATCTTACTGTACGTCACAGTTTTGACAAATAAACGAGGAGTTGCTGCACGTAGTCTGTGCAGCAACTCCTCGTTTTATCTTTTTTCTATCTTTCTGAAAGCAATGCAACATTTATCCCATCAAACCTGGATATTCTGTCCAATTTCACTTATTGTCGTTAAAATTATTTTCCATTTTTATTTATAGTAAGTTCCATCGATAATTTCAACTTTTTTCTCTTCTATCAGTTTGTTCACCCAATCCCGATTCGATTTACCTTCCTGCGTCAATTTTAGTTTAGATTCATCTTTTTCCTGAAATGCTCTGGCATTCTTCAATACCGTCTCTGCTTCCTGCAATGGAATGACAATGACACCGTCCTGATCCATGACGATGATATCACCAGGGTTGATGCTAATACCTCCACAAGAAATGGGCACATTGATTTCACCAGGCCCTTCTTTATATGGGCCAGCTGGATTGGTTCCTGTAGCGTAAATGGGCATTTCCATCTGGCGAACCGCATCGATATCCCGAATAGGACCATCGATGATGATGCCCGCCGCACCTGTGGAAGCCAAGTAAGTGAACATGATTTCTCCAATCAGAGATCGGTACATCTCGCCTCCATCGTTAGAAACAATCAATACATCTCCAGGTTTAGCCATATTCAGAGCCTGGTGGAGCATCAAATTATCTCCGCTGCGTGTTTTAATGGTTAAAGCTCGGCCTGCTGTAATTGGTCTTTTAGGCGCGCTCTGGAGTTGAATACGGGGATGCATCCCCACCAGCCGTCCCATTGTATCAGAGATATTAGCTGCAGGGATGGACCCAAAAGCATCCAGCAATTCCTGGGGAGCTTCCGGTTTTTTCAAAAAGATACGATTTCCAATAGTCATTGCAATTCCACCTTTCTGTGTCCCTTTTAGACAGTACTATATTCAAAAAAGCTTTTCATCCAGACAGTTGTTGGTAATTTCATCTTACTCTTTTCCTTGCATCTCTATATTTTTATTATTATTGAAATCGGTAAATAATTCAAATATAAATTATTTCACCTTTTATATGTACAAAAAGGAATACCATTTAAGCAAAAAATAATAGGATATAGATTTGGTATCTTAGATTTCATTTAAAGACTCTTTCGAAAAAAGTAAAATAGGCAATGATACAGGTTGGCACAACGTATCTCCTACAAGTGATTCTTCAAAAATCTATATCCAGTAACGGTATTGTGCATATGTCTATTCATCAATCTTAAATTCCTGGAATAATTGCAAAAAAAATTGTTCATATGGTTTCAAGAGATATCCTTTCCGAAAAGCTCCGTTGATTCTCCAGTGATTCATTGCTTCATCCGGCAATGTATAAAAAGCCAACTGCTTTTTTAAAGACGAGGACATCCCCATAAAGGCCGTTTCAGTGATAAAGCTGACAAAATTTTCCTGTTTTGCCAGCTTCAACCGCAGGGCAGAACTTTTACTCCGGAGATAAATACGGGGTGAAAAAGATACAGTACTCAAATAACCATCTACAATTTTTCCCATTTTCTGGCTGCGCAAAGGCAAAATCCATTGAAAGTCCTGAAAAGCTTCCGGATTTCCTGGCTGGATTTCATCTTCCTGTTCTGGATTTCGATGCATTACCAATAAAATTCGGTCCATCAACAGAAAGCGATATTCTAAAGCTGGATCCTCTATGGGCATATGGAGGATGGCTAGATCCACTTCCTTATCTATTAATCTGGATTCCAGATTTTCTCCCGCTTCTTCTGCTAACTGTATCTTGACATGGGGGTACCGACGGGAAAATCTAGGTAAAATAGTAGGCAAAAAATGCTGGGCACTGAAGATGGGAATCCCTAGACGTAAGGTTCCCCTTTCCTGATGGCTGATCTCATCCAACTGTGCCTGTAGGACTTCCTTTCTTTCCTGGGCATCCTGCAGATATGCCAAATACAGTTTGCCGGCTTCATTCAACCGGAGGGGAGCAACAGAATGATCGAACAAAGGTACTCCCAGAGATTCTTCCAATCGTCTGATATATTTGCTCAATGATGATTGAGAAACATACAGTTGCTGAGCCGCCTGGTTCAGGTTCCCCGTCTGGGCGATGGTAATGAAATAATAATCAGTATGGCTGGACATCCGAAACACCTTCCTTAGAATATTACATTATAGTCATATTATATATGGAAAAATATATATTGGAAATACTTTAAAAAATCGGTAATAATCAAATCAAGCAAATTTTCATATGCTTCTGAAAAAGTGTTATTTTCTTCAGAAGTTTATGGACAGTACTATTATCGACAGCGTGTTAAAGAAAGGGGTAATCATCATGCGTTATTCTTATGATGATCTGAAGAATTTGGGTGTACAGATCATGGAAAGAGCAGGACTGCAAAATTCTGAGGCGGAAATATTTCTGGAGAATCTGCTTTATGCTGATGCCCGAGGAGTCCATTCCCATGGTCTATCTCGTCTGGGGGTCTATGCCAAGCGGGTATCCTGTGGCGTCATCAAGTCCGGTGTCGATGCCACTGTAATCGCCGAAAGCGAATCCACTGCCGCTCTGGACGGTCATAATGGGATTGGTGCGAAAATCGGCCGCCAGGCTATGGATCTAGCCATCAAAAAAGCCAAAGATACCGGATGTGCTGTAGTAACAGTGAAACATGGGAACCATTTTGGGGCTTGTTCTTTTTACAGCCGCTACGCTTCTCAAAAAGGGATGATTGCCATTGTCATGGCCAACAGCATCGCCAATGGAGTACCCTTTGGGGGAGCCAAAGCCATGCTGGGCACCAATCCGTTTGCTATAGCGGTTCCAGCCAATCATATGAGGGATTTCGATTTTGACGGTGCCACCAGTACTGTTGCCCATGGAAAAGTGGTACTGGCTCAAAAAGAGGGAAAATCGATTCCCTTGGGCTGGGGCGTGGATAAAGAAGGCCGCCCCACTACGGATCCCCATCACGTAGCCTTCATGGTACCTTTTGGCGGAGCCAAAGGGTCCGCCTTGAGCTTATTCATTGACATAATGTGCAGTTGTTTGGCTGGCGGTCTCAATTCCAGGAAAAGTCATTCATTCTTTAAAGATTTTGATCACCCACAGGATATCGGTTACGTAATGATTGTCATCAACCCAGATAAATTTCTGCCCGAAGAAGAATTCCTGCAAAAGGTAGATGCTGAGCTGAAAGATTTTTCTGATTGTCCGCCTGCAGTTGGACACAACAAAGTATATCTGCCCGGGGAAATCGAAGGAATGAAAGAAACTGAAAGTACAAAAAAAGGCGTTGAATTATCCGATACCACAATTCGTGAATTGAAAAAATTGTGCATGGACTATGGAGTAACAGAGAATCTATAAAAGGAGGCCAATTATGCAGCACATCGGCATAGGTATTGTATCGTTGCTGTTATACATCGGAGCTATCATTTTATTCAATATGGTACTGAAGCGAAAGATGGGCGAAGCCATGATGTGGTCCTGCATCCTCCTCTGGATTGTAGGAGTATTCTTCGGCGGAAAAGACCCAGTGAAATTCGGAACAGACGGGATCATGTACGCCATTAGCCAGGAAGTGGTTTACGCTGGTTTGGCGTTTGTATTCATGGCTTATATCATGGAAAGGACCGGAATCATCGGCCGTTTGGTAAATATCCTGAATGCTTTCCTGGGTCGTCTGCCTGGCGGCGCTGGCTATGTAGCCACAATTGGGTGTGCCCTTTTCGGAATGGTTTCCGGTGTAGCTTCCGCTAATACCGCAGCCATCGGTTCTGTGACAATTCCTTGGATGAAACAGACAGGTTGGTCAAAGGAAAGGGCCGCCTGCGTAGTAGCTGGCAATTCAGGGCTTGGAAATGTTTTCCCTCCCTCTACAACCATGCTTTTGTTCCTGGCCTTTGACTCTGTTGCGAAGGAACTCAATGGCTCTCAACTATATATTGGACTCATGAGCGTCGGAATAGTCGCCCTGATCATTCGATTAGGTGTAGTATGGTATTTTGCCAAAAAGGAGGGACTGAAAGGTCTCCCATCAGACCAAATCCAACCAATCAGCAAAGCTTTGAAAGAAAATGGTTCTGCCCTGATCCTGTTCCTGGGTGTAGCCTTGCCACTGCTGGCCACCATGGGGCCTACCGGAGAAATCGTAAAAGCCATGATGGCGCCCATTAAAGGCGGCTTCAAGTCCATTTCTCTAATCCTTTGGATTCCCATGTTGATTACTTTTTTCTCCATTTTGGAAGGTTGGAAAAGTTTGCCTCACAACTTAAAAGGGTGGCATGAAATGTGCAAATCCACAATCGACCGTTTCAATGAATTGGGTGCCATCTTAATTTTTGCGTTCGTTTCCTCTAGGATGCTGACAAAATTGAATCTAACTAAAGAATTCGTAGCTGTATTCCAGGAAATTGCCAATTATTCTCCCATGTTGGTTATTTTCAGCATTGCCATCATCTTAACCATTATGGTGGGCCCTTTTAACTCCACAGCTACTACCACAGCCATGGGTGCAGCCTGCTATGCTGCACTGCGGACCATAGGTCTGCCGCCAGTAGCCTGTGCCGTGGCCTTTATTAACTTGGTATCCAATCAAGGCTGTGTGCCGCCCAATTCTGCCCCCATCTACATTGGATGCGGTATCGCAGGCGTAGAAGAACCAACTAAACTTTTCAAAGAATTGGTTTACTTTTATGCCTTGCCAGAAGTTATTTTATCAATCTTAGTAATGATGCAGGTTCTTCCTGTAGCAGGTGCTTAAAAGGAGTATCGCATAATGAAAAAACAACTTTATGCCATTCTTGCTTTTGGTTTCGAGATTACAATGGTGCTGTACATGCTTATGGGCCTTACAATCGTATTTGTGCAATGTGCTGGAATTTTGATGTACAACCCGTCGCTTGTCTTTACCATTAATTCCATGCTGAAGATGCCTGCTACATGGCTGTCCAGCATCAGCGGTTTATGCGGGTTTGCCGCCTGGTATGTACGGCCCAATAAGAAAAAAGTCATCATCGAAGAAGAATAAAGAACCCTGCATTGAGATATGATAAGGGCACCTCTATTATGCCAGATATAAGACTCTACAACTATGGGAGTGTTGCAGGAAAATATGCAACACTCCCATAGTATTTTCACAGATTAAGGTCTTTGGATTCTATGCAAAACAAGGGCTGCAAAGAAATGATTGCTCATTTCTTTGCAGCCCCTTTCTGGTGCAGCAGAAATTATTTCAGTTCTACGGTAGCGCCAGCTTCTTCCAGTTTGGCTTTCATAGCTTCAGCATCAGCTTTGGCAACATGTTCTTTCAGGGTGTTAGGAGCAGCGTCAACAGCAGCTTTGGCTTCTTTCAGGCCCAGGCCGGTCAGTTCCCGGACAACTTTGATCACGTTGATCTTGCTGGCACCAACTTCTTTCAGGACAACATCGAAGTCGGTCTTTTCAGCAGCAGCAGCGCCGGCAGCAGGAGCAGCAGCTACAGCAACAGGAGCAGCAGCGCTGACACCGAACTTGTCTTCCATGGCTTTAACCAGGTCGGCCAGTTCCAGAACAGTCATATTTTCAATGGCTTCCATAATTTGATCTTTATCCATTTTTCATACCTCCAAAATTTTAAATGAAATGGGTAATGGTTTTTCATCAGGCTGCAGGATCAGCCTGTTTTCCGATTAAGCAGATTCCTGCTCTTTCTTTTGCCGTACGGCTTCCAGGGTATACACAAAGTTGCGGATGGTCCCCTGCAGTACGTTGACAAGCCCGGAAATAGGGGCCTGCATGCTGCCAACCAGTTTGGCCAGCAGTTCTTCTCTGGAAGGCAGTTCTGCCACAGCCTTGACTTCGTCCAGGCCGATGACTTTACCGTCCAGGATACCGGCTTTGATTTCCAGAGCCTTGTGGTCCTTGCTGAAGTCGTTCAGGATCTTGGCAGGAGCCACAGGATCCTCAGCGGAGAAGGCCACAGCGGTGTTGTGTTCCAGGTAGGCATCCAGCCCTTCGATACCGGCTTCCTGGGCAGCGATACGGATAAAGGTGTTTTTCGCAACCATGTACTTCACACCAGCTTCACGCATCTTGCTTCTCAGTTCGGTATCTTCAGCTACGGTCAGACCGCAGTAGTCAACCAGGACAACACCCTTGGAGCTGGTCAGCAGATCTTTCAGTTCAGCGACTTTCCCAGCTTTTTCAGGTCTAATATCATGCATCAGTAGTACACCTCCTTGCGTCAGAGTTTTATTAATCAACGAAAAGACCTCTCGGCGGGTCAGCCGGAGGTCATGTTTATCAACACTCCGACCTAGGCAGGTGAATGGTTCGTTAGGCTTCCGCGCCTGCTGTCTTGGGTCCGATGGTCATTTTCTATTTGATTATTTGTTGCTGTCGGCTTTCAGTACATCGACGGGAACGCCAGGGCCCATGGTGGTGCTCAGGGTTACGCTCTTGATATACTGGCCTTTTGCGCCGGAGGGTTTCACTTTGATCAGGGTGGTGATCAGAGTCAGATAGTTTTCCAGCAGCTTATCAGCGTCAAAGGAAGCTTTGCCGATGGCGGTCTGTACGTTACCGGCTTTGTCGGTACGGTACTCGATCTTACCAGCTTTGATTTCATTGACGGCACGGGTGACATCCATGGTCACAGTACCCACTTTGGGGTTAGGCATCAAGCCTTTGGGGCCCAGGATTTTACCCAGACGGCCAACCGTCCCCATCATGTCAGGGGTGGCTACGCAGACGTCGAAGTCGGTCCAGCCGCCTTTGATCTTTTCTACGTATTCATCAGTGCCAACAAAGTCAGCGCCGGCTGCTTCAGCTTCTTTCGCTTTAGCGCCTCTTGCGAAAACCAGCACAGTCTTGGATTTGCCAGTGCCGTTGGGGAGAACCAGAGCCCCGCGGACCTGCTGGTCAGCGTACTTGGGATCTACGCCCAGACGGACGGAAACTTCTACCGTACTGTCGAATTTGGTCACAGAAGTCTGTTTTACCAGTTCAACTGCTTCCTTGGGGGAATATGCCTTGCCAGCTTCGATGAGCTTTGCGGCGTCGGTATATTTCTTACCAGCTTTACTCATTGTTTGTTCCTCCTTGTGGTCAAACGGCTTTTGCCTCCCACAGTCTGTCAGACATTAGTCTTCTACAGTAATACCCATGCTCCGGGCAGTACCTTCGACCATGCGCATAGCAGCTTCAACAGAGCCAGCGTTTAGGTCTTTCATCTTGCTTTCAGCGATCTCACGGACTTTGTCACGTTTAATGGTGGCAACTTTGTTCTTGTTGGGTTCGCCGGAAGCCTTTTCAATCCCACAGGCCTTTTTCAGCAGGACAGCTGCAGGAGGGGTCTTCGTAACGAACGTAAAGGAACGATCTTCGAAAACAGTGATCTCAACAGGGATGATCAGACCAACCTGTTTGGCAGTCCGTTCGTTGAAGTCTTTCACGAAGGCCATGATGTTGATACCAGCCTGGCCCAGTGCCGGACCTACGGGAGGTGCCGGAGTTGCCTTGCCAGCAGGAACCTGCAGTTTAACCATCTTTACGACTTTCTTAGGCATAATTTACACCTCCTTACTTATTCAATAGCTTCCACTTGGGTGAATTTAACTTCAATGGGAGTCTCACGTCCGAACATTTCGACCATCACTTTGATCTTCTGCTGTTCGTCGTTGATCTCCGCTACCGTCCCGACCATATCAGTAAAACCAGGGGCCTTGATGCGGACGGTATCATTCAAACCTACAGGGCATTCCATCCGGACGACAGGCTCTGCGGCAGTCTTGCCTGCAGCCTTCCCGCTGCCTTCTTTGGGCTGTGCCCCAAGGATGCGTTCAACTTCACGGTCAGATAAGGGAATGGGTTTCGTGCCAGTGCCGACGAAGCCGGTTACACCAGGGGTGTTCCGCACAGCATACCAAGTCCGATCGTCTACGATCATTTCGATCAGTACATAGCTCGGAAATACCTTCCGTGCAACGATCTTCTGCTTGTCATCCTTTGCGTCCACTTCATTCTGCATGGGAACCAGCACCTGGAAAATCTGCTCTTCCATACCTAGGGAATGGATCTTGCTTTCCAGGTTCATCTTGACCTTATTCTCATAACCGGAATAAGTATGAATGACATACCAGTGCTTTTGACCTTCCATGCTTATTGCACTCCCATCACTAAGCGAAACAGTACGGATAAGATAGCATCAATGGCCCAGATTAAAAAAGCAGCAAAGAGAGAAGAAACAATGACCGTAATGGTATATCCGATCAGTTCCCGCTTTGTCGGCCAGGTTACCTTTTTCATTTCGGTTTTCACTTCTCGGAGAAAACCACCCACGCCAGAGGTGCTTTTCACATCCGGGGTGAACTGAGATGCTGCCATAGTATCGCTCCACCTTATTTCGTTTCTTTATGCATCGTATGCTTCTTGCAGAATCTGCAATACTTCTTGATTTCGATACGTTCGGTATCGTTCTTTTTATTCTTCGTAGTCTGGTAGTTACGCTGTTTGCATTCGGTGCAAGCCAGGGTAATACCCACACGGTTTCCAGCTGCCATTCCTTAACACCTCACTTACATTCAAACTCTTGATTCCCAAAAGCCGCCTATAAAGACTATCATAGAACTGTCAAGATGTCAACAAAAAACTGAGGCCGATGGATTGGTCGGCCTCAAGTTTTACATCCTGTTGGTTTGCTTAGCCTTCGATTTCGGTAACGACACCGGCACCAACGGTATGGCCGCCTTCGCGGATAGCGAAACGCAGACCTTGTTCGATGGCGATCGGGGTGATCAGTTCAACATCCATCACCACGTTGTCCCCAGGCATAACCATTTCAGTGCCTTCAGGCAGGTGAGCTACACCAGTAACGTCGGTGGTACGGAAGTAGAACTGCGGACGGTAGCCGTTGAAGAACGGAGTATGACGGCCGC
>ERZ791917.138-NODE-138-length-102113-cov-15.074830_pt1 | contig 102113 bp, 98 predicted proteins | sample MGYA00510138_ERZ791917 | MGnify/ENA primary metagenome ERZ791917 (study PRJEB30046, sample SAMN00792102) | human gut metagenome | study: EMG produced TPA metagenomics assembly of the A metagenome-wide association study of gut microbiota in type 2...
TTGAGAAGTGTCTACTAAATTGAGCTTGTGTCTACTTTTAGTATACCACTGCAGAGCCTTGTAGTCCCCTGTTATGCTCTAGGATGTGAGCGAAATACTGAAGGGGCCAATTCGTACCCATAAGGTTTCCAGTGTTTATCAATAATAGCACTATAGTTCAGTCAGTAGTTGACCAGCAGGGGCTGTTTTACATATTAGAACTCGATTTATCAATGAAGTGGCATCAGCTATAGTTCACAAGGCCGATATAATCTTTATTGGAAGGAGGGATTTCGATGTCTGTACTGAAGTATTGGAATAAACGAATACCGGAGATTGAAAAATATTGTGCCGAACATCATCTTTCCGTCAAAAAATTTAGAGCCGCAAGAAAGTGTTTTGGGCCAGATGATTATTGCGTTCTTGCTGATACTCCTCCCAATTACGATGTGAATGCTCCCCTGCCTCCTGCATTGATTGTTAGAAGTCAAGGTGATGCGTTGACTTTTGAGCAGACCGAGTATACGCAGAAAACTTTGGGCAATGATGATGAAGACTAAAAATGGAGTGAAGGGTGCTGCAACCATTATTTCGGCGGCAGCGTCGCTGCTGGGCAGGTAAAAGCACTTCTGTTTTGGCAGGGTACGCTTTATGCCTGTATAAAATTTATGAGAAGGGATGATTTCGATGTCAGATGTTAAGTATTGGGAAAAACGAATACCGGAGATTGAAAAATATTGTGCCGAACATCATCTTTCCGTCAAAAAATTTAGAGCAGCAAGAAAGAGTTTTGGACCAGATGATTATTTCGTTCTTGCTGATACCCCTCCAAATTACGATCTGAATGCCCCCCTGCCTATTGCCTTGATTGTTATAAGTCAGGGTGATGCGTTGACTTTTGAGCAGACCGAGTATACGCAGAAAACTTTGGGCTATGACGATGAAGACTAAGAACGGATTTAACGTGTGCCATAATCGTTATCTCGGCGGCAGCGTTGTTGCCAGGCAGCTAAAAGCTCTTCTGTTTTGGCAGAGTACTTTTTAATACCGCAGGCGAAAAAGATTGTGTTTCATTGATTCTGCATGTATTGGAGTAATAAAATCTGATGCCTATTTATTTGCCCTTCATTGGTACAGAAATGCTAATATGAAATTCAATGTTTGATTTAAATCAAAAGTATTAAGAGAAGGTGATGTGCCGTGAAGAAAAAAATTGTTGGAAAAGTGCGTTATGTAGGTCCGGATTTAGGTGTTACTTTATTAAAATCTAATGTGATTTATGATGTGGTAGGCATTGAACCACCTTTCATTCGCGTAATTGATGAGTCAGAGGAAGATTATCTTTACTACATGTTAAGGCCGCAATCCCTTGATAAAGAAGGACTGTACGGGAAATTTGAAATCGTGGAAGATGAAGACGGACTACTTGCAGAGGCAATGGCTAGACAAGAAAAAATAAAAAAAGAGTATTTGAAAACGCACCCGCCTTTAGTGAGAGAAGAAAAATAAGCTGACGATTTTTATAGATGAAGTATAAAAATTAGTTAATAATTTCCATGGAATTGAATAAATTTTGCATAGTAATAACGGAGGATAGAATCGAAGAGGTTATAGAAGACACGGTAGTAGGTAGTTTGCCTTACATAACAACGAGAAGCAGGAACAAAAGGGTTTACAATTTACTACCCAAAGACAGAAACTCATGTCGTATCAAGGCGGGTGGAACGATAATGAAAAACATATATGAATATTTAGGCCGAAACGTGGAAATAATCGACGTGGACGAAAAGAGTTGGAAAGGTCACGTGTCCGGTTACTATCCAGCTGGTGAAATAGAAGATGATGAAGATGAATTTATAGTTTTAGACGTACCAGGAATTGAAAATAAGGGATTCACTTTTTACCCTTCTGAAATAAAATCAATAAGAGAGCTTGATTAAGCCCCTATTTCGGGTAATTGTTGCAGTAGCTGTTGTTGCTTATACTGCGCGGGAACCATTTGACGATATGCCTGCAAACGGGCATAATAAGAGCATAGATACATTTTGGGGGTGAATGGAATGTTGCTGGATGAGGTGATGACAGCTGCGGAAGCAGCGGAAATTTGGGGAAAATCTCCTGTTACGGTGCAGCAGGCATGTACGGGGTATAAAGGAAATGCTCCCCGGTTTTTGCCAACCGAAGCCAGAAAGGCTGGCCGGATTTGGCTGGTGACCCGGGAAGGAATGAACCGGCTGTATGGTGAACCGAAGAAATAAGCAACAAGAAGGGAGTCCCTGCGAGGGGCTCCTTTTTTGTTTGGTTCAAATTGTACTGGGCAGCCGGGAAGAAAACGACAGCAAAACTTCTGGGAGCTTTTTTGACCAGGACATCTGCTATACTGAAGGGAGAAGAAAAACTGGAGGGATTTTAAAAACTGCAAACGTTTTACAGTGTGGCTAGCTGTGAAAGAATCAGATCTTATTCAAGAGGCAAGGTCTTGTTTATGTTTCCAATATGTAAATGTATGACGTGCAAACATTATGCTGTTTATCCAAGGGAAGACATGATAGGCCGTCCTTATTGTGATGCTTTTCCTGAGGGAATCCCTAAGAAAATTTGGTGGGAAGAAATAAAGCACGATAAGCCGTATCCTGGTGATAATGGCTTGCGGTATGATGCTGCTTATGAATATACACGGCAAAAGCGTAATGGCAATAGGGCTTAGGGTGATTACGGGCTGTGGTATGAATCGTATGAGGAGGGGGGAGAAACATGGACAAATATATTTCTTATCTGGCACTGGCAATATCTCTGATTGCACTGGCTTTGGCAATTTTGAAGTAAAGACAGGAGGGATTTGATACTTTGCCAAGAAGCGACAAAATCTGTATAGCGCAGGCACCGAATGCAGGAGGTTTTATATAAGAAAAAAGGTAGTGATGGCGTTGGTGAGTATGCTTATTTTTCCTTCCAGTTATTTTGACCCTAAGAAAGTAGATGAGGAATTGCGAGAGGAGTACCTGGCAGCATTGGGTACTGGATTGTTTCGAGCGACTTTATTTGGGTATGATGCCTGGTTTGAGGAAGGCAGACTGATTCTATCCACTGCTCCCGCAGAGCTTACAAGGGCGGTTTACAGGGGGTGGATGATGAAACCGGAGCAATATGAAAAATTTTATAACCTGCTGCTGAAGGAGAATATCCAATTAATTACCAGTCCGGAACAATATAAGTTGCTGCATACTTTTCCCAATGTGTATCCATACGTGGAGGCAGATACAGCGAAAATGCTGATTTATCCACTTCATGCGGAGATTCCAGTGGCTGAGCTTCAGAAACAGTTCTCCCGCTTCATGGTGAAAGACTATGTGAAGTCAGTTAAGGGAACAAAGTTCCCCAAATATTTTGATGCAGCGGTAACTCAGCAGGAGTTTGATTATTGGATGGGAGAATTTTACAAGTACCGGGGAGACCTGCTGACAGGCGGTATCTGTATTAAAGAGTACCTCCCGCTAAAACGGTATGAAAATCATACAAACGAATATCGAGTGTTTTACATCAACCATATACCGGCATCAATCAGTCGCAATTCGGGCCAAGGAACAGCTACCCCAAGGCCTCCGCAGAAGCTGATTGACCACTATCGCAGGCTGGGCAGCAATTACTACACCGTGGATTATGCCGAGTTAGAAGATGGAAATTGGAAAATTCTTGAGACTGGGGACGGCGGCGTTTCCGGACTACCGGATTCTGTAGACTATGAAACATATTACAAGACGCTATATGAGTGTCTTAATGGCTGCTCTACATAAGGTGGAACATGTGATTGCTTCAAAAAGAAATGTGGATGTAGGGTAGGTATGGGGATTGGGGAATCGGCTTTTTCTATAAAAATTTATTTTAAACCTGAAATTTCCAGGCTTGAAATAAACGAAATGGTATTTTAGACAATTTGGAGGCGAGAGAAATGGGTAAAAACAGCAGCAGAGCGAAAGCGTTGATTGAGGACCTGAAGGATTATAATCCGAGACTCTTAAAAGAGCTGAAACATCCCCAGGCCAGTCTGGAGAAATTCCTTGACGATGTGGAAGAACGGGAACAGGAGACCCTGGAAATCCTGAAACGGGACATTCCGGAAGGGCTGGACGAGCAGGAGTATGCGCGGGAACTGAATTGGAGACGGCAGCAGGCGCAAGAACTGGCCAACGAAGAGATAAACAGCCTTCTGAGGGGCTAATTTTGGGTAAAAGCCGGCGCCTTGTGAGACCCCGGGAAAAAGCGGAAAATCAGGAAGTCTCCAATTCACCAAGCTGGAAAATCAAAAAAGGCTGCCCAAGTACGGACAGCCTTTTATAGGATTTTGGCTTCAATAGCCCAGATTTTCTCCTACCAGAATCACTTTGATCCGGCCTTTGGGGCCGCCGTTGCGGCGGGTGTGGACCAACTGGTTGCAGATGCTGTCGGGGCTCAGGCAATCGGCACACATGCCATTGACCAGACAGGGTGTTTTGATGGCAAAGCGCTGGGTGTTGATGGGGGCAGCCACAGAACGGGCCCGGGCAATGGCGGCTTCCAGGGTGGGGGCAAATTTATTCATGCCCAAAATGACCAGAACCTGGTTGGGACCAAAACACAGGGCGGCTACCCGGTTGCCGTTGTTGTCCACGTTAAACAGCTGGCCGTCTTCGGTGGCGGCGTTGCTGCCCATAATGTAGGTGTCGCAGAGCAGGGCCTGGCGCATCAGCTCCCATTTTTCCGCAGGATTTTTGGCGGTATCCCGGTCAATCACCTTGTTGTGGGCCTTTACGTAGTCAAGCAGGCCGATTTGGGTGGCAGAAACGGTGCCGCCCCAGGAAACCACATCCGTGGCTGGAATCAGAGAAATGGCCTTGGACAGAGCTTCTTCCTGGGTGGGACAGTAATAGGCTGCAAAGCCCCGTTTTTCAAAATTCTTGGCCACCACAGGGCCCTTTTTGTCATACATGGTATGCATAGTATCAGAACGATCCATTTGAACTCCCCCTTTATAAGATGGATTGTAGCAGAGTGGGGGGCGTAGGGGCAACTGGAAGGCAGTAGAATTTTCAGCATTTTTTTAGATTGTACTTTCTATGTATGAAATGTTACATTTTATTCCAAAAAGCTTCCCGTAGGGGATTATTTTTGGAAAATGGTTCTCCGGGGTTGACAATATTTTCTCCCGTGGTATAATTAAGCCAATTTCAAAAGCCAAAGGTAATGCGAAGGACAAGCTGTCATAGATGCTGTACAGAGAAGTCGGAATGCTGAGAACCGACCCGGATAAGTGGCAGGTAACCACCTTCAAACCATCTGCTGAACCAATAGTAAGCCAGATCGTAATCCTGCGTTAAAGGGTCCGAGAGGGTTCGTATTGTCGAACCAATCAGGGTGGAACCGCGAGCTTAGGCCCGTCCCTATTACAGGGACGGGTTTTTTGTTTTGCCTGGCTAAGAATAGAGGAGGAACTATCATGTCAATGATTCAAGTAAAACTGCTGGATGGCAGTGTAAAAGAAGTTGAAGCAGGCAGCAGCTTGCTGTCCATTGCCAAGAGCCTGTCCCAGAAACTGGGCAAACAAGCCCTGCTGGCCAAGGTTGACGGTGTCAACAAAGATTTGAGCGATACCCTGGACCACGATGCCCAGGTGGAATTCGTTACTCCGGATTCTGAAGAAGGCCTCCATGCCATTCGCCATACGGCTTCCCATGTCATGGCCCAGGCCATTCAGCATCTGTTCCCGGGCACGAAGTTTGCCATTGGCCCTGCCATTGACAAAGGCTTCTACTATGACCTGGACAGTGAACACGTTTTTACGCCGGAAGATTTGGCTGCCATTGAAAAAGAAATGGGCAAAATCATCAAAGCCAACTATCCTCTGGTGCGCAATGAATTGCCCCGGGAAGAAGCTTTGGCCAAATTCAAGGCAGAAGATGAACCCTACAAGGTGGAACTGATTGAAGACCTGCCGAAAGATGCCGTTATCAGCACCTATACCCAGGGCGACTTCACCGACCTGTGTGCCGGCCCGCATTGCCCCTCCACGGGCCGTGTAAAGGCGTTCAAGCTTATGAGCATTGCTGGTGCCTACTGGCGCGGCGATGAACACAACAAGATGCTCCAGCGTATTTATGGTACGGCTTTTGCCACCAAAGAAGAACTGGAAGAATACCTGCATATGATGGAAGAAGCTGCCAAGCGCGACCACCGGAAACTGGGCAAGGAACTGGGTATCTTCATGCTCAGCGATTACGGCCCCGGCTTCCCGTTCTTCCTGCCCAACGGCATGATCATCCGCAATACGCTGATTGATTACTGGAGAGAAGTTCATAGAAAATATGGCTATCAGGAAGTTATGACTCCTATGATCATGAACCGGCAGCTGTGGGAAACCTCCGGTCACTGGGATCATTACAAGGAAAATATGTATTTCACCAAGATTGATGACCAGGATTACGCCATTAAACCCATGAACTGCCCCGGCGGCATGCTGGTTTACGCCAACACGCCCCACTCCTACAAGGAACTGCCCCTGCGGGTGGGCGAATTGGGCCTGGTACACCGCCATGAACTGTCCGGTGCCCTGCACGGCCTGTTCCGGGTACGCTGCTTCACCCAGGATGATGCCCATATCTTCATGATGCCCAGCCAGATTGAAAGCGTTATCCAAGAAACCATCCGGCTGTTTGACGAAGTATACGCTACCTTCGGCCTGACCTACCATGCAGAACTGTCCACCCGTCCGGACAACTCCATGGGTGACGACGCTACCTGGGAAATGACCACCGGCGCCCTGAAAAAAGCCATGGACGACTTCGGCCTGAAGTACACCATCAATGAAGGCGACGGCGCTTTCTACGGCCCCAAGATCGACTTCCATCTGAAGGATTCCATTGGCCGGACCTGGCAGTGCGGCACCATCCAGCTGGATATGCTGCTGCCGGAAAAATTCGATCTGACCTATACTGGCGAAGACGGGCAAAAACATCGTCCGGTTATGATCCACAGAGTGGTGTATGGGTCCATTGAACGCTTCATTGGTATCCTGATTGAAAACTATGCCGGTGCTTTCCCGGCTTGGCTGGCTCCGGAACAGGTTCGGGTAATGCCCATTACGGACAAGTACAATGACTACGCCAAGAAGGTAACGGACAAGCTGCTGGCCCTGAACGTACGGGTACATCTGGATGACCGGAATGAAAAGATTGGCTACAAGATCCGGGAAGCCCAGGTCAAGAAGGTTCCTTATATGCTGGTTATCGGCGAGAAGGAAGTGGAAAGCAACACGGTTTCCGTCCGCAGCCGCAGCGAAGGGGACCAAGGGGCTATGGACGTAGATGCTTTCACGGCCAAACTGTTGGATGAAATCAAAAACAAAAAATAAGAAATACGGTTGACAGTGGGGGGCCTCTGTGGTATTATAATCAAGTAACCAAGTAGAGGCCACCTGCTTCTCACCTTGCGGCAACGCTCGACAGGGTCATTGATACGTATTTTGAACGGGTGGACTTTGGTTCGCCCGTTTTTTATTTTTGAGAATTTGAGAAGTTGTGATTAACTGATGGAGGTGAGCAGTCATAGCGAAAGAAGAACTGCGAATTAATGAAGAGATTCGTGCTAGAGAAGTCCGCGTGAACTCTGCTGATGGTGAACAGCTGGGTATTATGTCCTTGAGTGAGGCCCTGAATCTGGCTGAACAACGGCATCTGGACCTGGTGGAAATTGCTCCGAAAGCAAAACCGCCGGTATGCCGGATTATGGATTATGGTAAGTACCAGTATGAACAGCAAAAACGGGAAAAAGAAGCCCGTAAGCGCCAGAGAGTGATCGATGTAAAGGAAGTTAAACTGCGTATCCGCATCGAAGACCACGATTTTGACGTTAAAACCAAAAACGCCGTCCGCTTCCTGGAAAGCGGTGACAAGGTAAAAGTGACCATTATGTTCAGAGGCCGGGAATTGACCCACCCTGAACTGGGTGAAGAATTACTGAATAAAATGGCGGATAAACTGCAGGAAATTGCTGTGGTTGAAAGAAAACCCAAACTCGAGGGCCGCAACATGATTATGATTGTGGCACCTAAAAGCGCCAAATAACAAGGAGGAAGTCAAATTATGCCGAAAATGAAAACCCGCAGATCCGCTGCGAAACGTTTTAAAGTCACTGGTTCCGGTGAATTCAAACGCGCAAAAGCCTTCAAGAGCCACATTCTGGAGCACAAATCTCCTGCCCGGAAGAGAAATCTGCGTAAAGCCACGCTGGTTCATAAGACTGACCATGAACGCGTAGCAAGAATGCTGCCTTACGCATAAGCACGATTAGAATCCAAGGAGGAGTAAGAGAATGGCAAGAATTAAAGTTGGTGTAACTGCTCATAGACGTCATAAACACATTCTGAAGCTGGCTAAAGGCTACAGAGGTTCCAAGAGCAAGCTGTTCAGAAAAGCTAATGAAACCGTAATGAAAGGCCTGATGTACGCTCGTCGGGACAGAAGAGCAAAGAAACGCGAATTCCGTCAATTGTGGATCGCTCGTATCAATGCTGCTACTCGTGCCAACGGCCTGAGCTACAGCCGTTTCATCTGCGGCCTGACCAAAGCTGGGGTTGAACTGGATCGTAAAGTTCTGGCTGACCTGGCTGTCAACGATGCTGCTGCTTTCGCAAAGCTGGTTGAAACTGCTAAAGCTGCCCTGTAAGACACACAAGATACTGTGGGAAATCCTACAGTATCTTTTTTTATGCCCAAAAAGTCGGAGAAAGGGGCAGAAGCGCTGGGGACGCAAAAAAAACGGCCCCCAGATCCCCGTAGGGACTGGAGGCCATGGTTAGGAGGTGCCTGGAATTAGAATACCTTTACCCGTTCATCAATGGGCAATTTGGTAATGGCATTGGGGGCCTGCAGGGCTTCCCCAAAGGGCATTTCGGCAATCAGCTGCCAGGAATCGGGAACCCCAAAGGTCTTTTTCACTTCTTCATCAATCAGAGGATTGTAATGCTGGATGTTGACACCCAAGCCCAAATCGGTCAGGGCCGTCCAAATGGCGAACTGCATCATCCCGTTGGCTTGTTGGGCCCAGATGGGGAAGTTGTCTGCATAGGCAGGGAATTGTTCCTGCATATTCTTTACGGTAGCTGTTTCGTCAAAGTACAGAATGGTACCATAGGCAGCGGCAAAGCCTTTGATTTTGTCTTCTGTGCGGCCAAAAGCTTCTGCCGGCACGATTTTCCGCAGGGTTTCCATTGTAATGTTCCAGATTTTGTCGTGATTTTCGCCGGTGGCAATGATAATCCGGCCGGACTGCATATTGAAGGCAGAAGGTACTTCATGGACCAGTTTCTGCACGGTTTCTACAACTTGTTCCTTGCTGACAGGGATATTTTTGCCCAGCGCGTAATTGGTACGGCGATTGGCAATGGCCTCTACAAAGTTTCTCATATATATTCCACCTTTCGTAGTTAATAATTATCCTTCTTTAATTATATAGGGTATATTTATAAAAAACAAGGGTGTAGGGAAATTATCTTGTATTTCCCTACACCTTCTGGTTTTTTGCTAGTCACTATGCAGTTTAGTTATGGTTTTGCTGGAGGGCGGCCATGATGCCGGGCCATTGGCTGTTGATGGCTTGGGCCATCAGCTGCTTGCCCCGGAAGTTCAGATGCAGCCCATCGGCAGCCAGACTGGTGGGCAGCTCCTGATTTTCGTCGATAACTCCGGACAGGTCAATGTGGTAGGGCTGGCTGCGGATCCAGTCGTTAACAAGCTTGAATTGGCTTTGCCAGTTGTCCGCCGTAGGCTCATCAAAGGCCTGCTTGATATTGGCCGGGTTGATGGGCGGCAAGGTCATGAAGATGGGAACAATCCCATTATCCGCACATTTTTGCCGGAGGGCATCCAGGTCGCTGATCACGGAATTGCCGCTGACCCAGCCCCGAAGGCTGTTGCTGCCGGTCATGATAATCAGGTATTTTACGTGGAAGGGCAGTACGTCCTTGTCAAAACGGTCCAGGGTAGCTGCGCTGGTATCGCCGCTTTCCGACAGATTGATGGAGTCAAAGTCCAGGTAGTACTGGTAGCTGTATTCCCAGTCGGAAGGGGAGTAGGACAGGTCGCCGCCCCCGTGGGAGATACTGTCGCCCAGGGTACCGATTTCCCAATTGTCATTGGGATTGGTGCGCAGGGGGAGAGGGTCGGTAAAGGGCCCCAGGGGCTTGTCGTTGTCGTCCATGGCCCGGACCCGCCAGTACATGGTATAGGGGGCGTAGTGGGAGCTGTCATCGTACCAGTCAAAGCCGGTGGAGCGGCCCCGCTCAAGCAGCTGCTTGTCCAAAGCCGGCAAGGTAGGGCTTACTTTGTTGGTTTTCAGAACTTCAATCTGGTAGTGGGCAGCGCCGTCCACGGGAATCCAGTTGTATACCGGGTAGAGCAGGGTGGTGCCGTTGCCGGTGTTGAAACGGGTCAGGGGCACCGGGGTCAGGTCCGGCTCCTCCTTGGGATTTACAAAGGAAACCTCTGTTTTGGACGGGGCGGATACCGGGTTGTCATCCAGGTCAAAGCCCTGTACGGTCCAGCGGATATTCCCTTGGGTACCCGGGGGCAGGATTACGTTCAGGCCTTCCACGTAGGCCCTTTGGGTGGGCATTTGGGTGTTGTTGGGCAGGGTAATGGTAAGGTCGTAGTAAACGGCGCCAACTACCTTGTTCCAGGTCAGGAAGGGCCGCAGGGAGGCGGGATCCGTCTGGGTGTAGTGGGACAGGATGGCGGGAATGGGCAGACCCGTAGCCGGGTCCACTTTGGCAGCGGGCTGCAGGGTGCTGTCCGCGTCCGTGGGCACGTCCTCATTATTGTCAGAATCTCCAGCAGGCTGTAAGGGGGCAACAGCTGTCTGCGGGGCAGCCTGAGTGTCAGTTGGCGCCGCAGCCGCTTCTGGAGCCGTCTTTGGGTTAGCCTGGGGCTGTTCTTTGGAGGTACTGGCAGCTTCTGGCTGAACCTCCCCCGGTTTTTCCTTGGCAGGGGGCAGCACCCCGTCTGCCGCTTGGGACGGTGCATCCGTTACCGCTGCGTGGACAATGGAGGGCAGAAGGAATCCTGTTTGGAGCAGAGAAGCCAGTACAAGCGTGGGAATCAATTTTCGTTTATGATAGGTCATAGTATCTTATACCTCAACTTTTTTAGAAATTGCGGGCAGTGTTTGTAAGACGTGTGCGTCAAGTACTGCTTAATATATTGTAGGAAATTTACCGGGAAAAAGCAAAGTTCTCCCCAAATTGTCACAAAATGGGCAAAAGGAGACAAAAAAACAGGCAGCGGCACAAGGCCAGCTGCCTGGAAAAGGGGCTGGAGAAAAGCCTCCAAAGCCTTTTGGCAAAAACTTATTTATTGACTTCAGCGTCTGCTTCCTGGTAGGCCAGGTCTTCTTCTTCGTCCTTGCCAATACAGTAGGAAGCATACAGGGAACCGCTGACATTGTGCCACACCGAGAAGATGGCACCGGCAATACCGCCCACTGCGGTGAAATACATCAGGGCCAGGGTGGAGGCCAGACCAGAATTCTGCATGCCAACTTCAATGGTCATAGCCCGGCATTGGGCCGTATTCAGACCAAAGCGCTTGGCGAAGAAACCGCCCAGCAGCATCCCGCACAGGTTGTGGAGAATTACCACTGCCAGGATTACCAGGCCATTTTCTACAATGGCTTTGCCGGACAGGGATACCACGCAGCCCACGGTGAGAATAACCACCAGCGCGGACAGCATGGGCATAATCCGGATGACCTTCTGGACCTTGGCAGGGAACAGGGTATTCAGGGCTACCCCCAGAATTAAGGGCAGCAGCACCATCTGCACGATGGAAAGCATCATGGAGACAAAGCTGATCTGCACCCAGGTGCCGGCTATCAGCCACACCAAAAAGGGCGTTACCACAGGAGCCAGCAGGGTATTGACCATGGTCATGGATACGGACAGGGCCACATCTGCATGGGCAATGTAGCTGATTACGTTGGAAGCTGTACCGCCGGGGCAGCAGCCGACCAGTACCACGCCAATGGCAATGGCTGGGGGCAGCTGGAACAGGTGAATCAGGACATAGGCTACCAGGGGCATAATGGTAAATTGCAGCAGGGAGCCGATGGCCACGCTTTTGGGCCGGGACAGCACTGCCTTAAAGTCGCTGGGGGTCAGGCTCATGCCCATACCGAACATGATAATGCCCAGGAACAGGGGAATCCGGGGAGCCAAAGGCTTCAGCAAAGCCGGCTCTACAATGCCCAAGATCCCAATGAGGATAACGCCAGCGGACATATAACGGGTACAAAAATGAACGAGTTTATCCAGCATAGGGGTCCTCCTTCCGGGCTCAGCTGATTTCCCGTTCGGCTTCCTGGCCCCGGACCTTTACCGGGTGATTGTTTTCGTCCACCATCACCACTTTGGGCACAAAGCTCCGGGCTTCGGCTTCTTCCATTTGGGCATAGGCGATAATGATTACCGTATCACCTACCTGGGTCAGCCGGGCCGCAGCCCCATTCAGGCAGATGACGCCGGTGCCCCGGGCGCCGGGGATGGTGTAGGTTTCCAGACGGGCCCCATTGTTGTTGTTGACAATCTGCACCCGTTCTCCGGGGAGAATGCCGGCAGCGTCCAGGAGATTCTGGTCAATGGTAATGCTGCCCATATAGTTCAGGTTGGCCTCCGTCACGGTAGCACGGTGGATTTTGCCATGGAACATTTGATACAGCATGACTTAGGCCTCCAATACTACGTTATCAATCAGACGGGTGGTGCCAAATTTCACGGCAACAGCCAGCAGCACACGGCCGGAAATGGTTTCTTCCACTTCGGTCAGGCCGGGCATACCGTACATTTCCACATAGTCAATATTGCTCAGGGGTTCAGCGGAGATTTCGTCTTTTACCTGCTTTAGGAGAGCAGCGCTGCTGCGTTCTCCCTTGTCAAAGGCTTCTTTGGCGTGTTTCAGGCTCCGGGACAGGACCAAAGCGGCCTTCCGTTCTTCCGGAGACAGGTACACGTTCCGGGAGCTCTTGGCCAGTCCGTCGGCTTCCCGGATAATGGGCATAATCCGCAGTTCTACCGGCATAAACAAATCTTCTACCATGCGCCGCAGCACTTCCGTCTGCTGGGCGTCTTTCAGGCCGAAGTAAGCCCGGTCTGCCTGGGACAGATGCATCAGTTTGGAAACCACCGTGGTAACGCCCCGGAAATGGATGGGACGGGTACGGCCGCACAGCACCTTGGTGACATTGCCGGTGACCTCTACCCAGGTCATATCCTTATGGGGGTACATTTCAGCGGGGGAGGGAGCAAACAGCACCGTGGCACCGGCTGCTTCTGCAACCTTGCTGTCCGCTTCCAGTTTCCGAGGATAGGCATCGTAGTCTTCGTTGGGCCCAAACTGGGTGGGATTTACGAAGTCACTGACGATAACCACCTGGTTTTCCTTGTGGGCCGCTGCAATCAGAGATGCATGGCCTTCGTGGAGGGCACCCATGGTGGGTACCAGGCCAATGGATTTCCCCTCTGCCTTACAGGTCTTGACGAATTCCTGAATTTCCTTTACCGTTCGAATCAGCTGCATTTCAAACATCCTTTCTGGTTGGGACGGCCTGGGGGCGAGCCTGCCGATCAGAGTCATTGTGGCTGCCGGTCCAGGCCTCAGTTTTATTTGTGCATTTCGGGAACGCTGCTTTAGAAATACACATTCACGGGTGCTATTGTACAACAAAAAAACAGGTTGTCAAGACAGTAGTTCGGGTTAACCATGCAGTTGTAGTTTACATAACTAAAATTAATACAAAAGGAGCCCTGGTATAGGGCTTCTACGATTGATTTTCAATTTTTTTCCGAACATTATAATCAAATTTTATCTTTTCCCTGGCGCTGGGCTTGAATCTTTGCGGTGGTCTGGGCATCGATGGCTTTTTTGAGCTGGGTCAGCTGGGGGGAAAACTTTACGTCTTCGGCCCCATAGGTGTATTGCAGGTCATATTCCTGGGGAAGCCAGGTATCCAGGTCCGACTCGTTGTGGCTGATTACCGCCTCCAGCCGGTCCAGGGCCTTATAAATTTTGGCTTCCTGCGTTTGTTTCTGCTCCATTTCTGCAAAGAGTTCCGTAAATAGGAGGCGCTGGGCCTGAGGCAGTTCCTGCACCCAGTTAGTCAGGGCAAAGGTTTCCTCGGTCCGGTCCTGCTCTGTCTTTACAAAGGTGGGAATATCTCCGGTAAAACTTTCTCCCAGGTCGTGGATCAGGCACATGGCTATGACTTTGTTCATATTGAGTGAGCTATACGGCGGGTCCTGGGCCAGCAAAAGAGCCATCAGCGCCATGCGCCAGCTGTGGTCCGCCACGCTTTCCTTGCGGCCAGGTGCTGTAAAGCAGTGGCGGGTGGTGGTTTTCAATTTGCCTGCCTGGGCAAGAATCTCCAATAATACTTCGGGTTTCATGAAAAAATAGCCTCCTAGGGAAAATATCTAGGTTAAGTATAAGCCAGCCTGGGCAAATGAACAAGCTCCGGCGGAAATTATTATTGAGTTATCTAAAACTAACTTTTTCGTTGACATTTCCCAGGAACCTACTATAATAAATACAGATACCCCGGGATGGTATAGGGTACCAAATAGTTTGGCCTTTGGGTCACACAAGGAGGATTTCCCATGGTAAAATGTATCGTAGGTGTGGAGGGTATGGCTTGCAGTATGTGCGAAAGCCATATCAACGACGCCATTCGCAATCACTTTAAGGTTAAAAGCGTTTCGTCTTCCCACACGAAGAAACAGACAGAAATCGTCTCAGAACAAGCACTGGACGAGGCAGCGGTCCGTAAGGTTATCGACGCTACCGGGTATCAGGTGACGGACATCAAGACCGTACCGTATGAACAAAAGAAGGGATTCCTGGCTCGTTTGTTCGGATAATCCCTGCCCGCTGCCCGTTGGTCAGAAAGAGGTGCAGTATGTACAAAGAACGCCGCAGGGCGCCTGCTGTCAGCACGGGCAAAAGCCAATTGGCCTTTCCTGACAATTATATTGTAGTGGACGTGGAAACTACCGGTCTTTACCCTGACCGGGACCGGCTTATTGAAATAGGGGCGGAGAAGGTGGTTCAGGGAGAAGTGGTGGATACCTTTTCTTCCCTGCTCCAGCCTAAGGCCCATTTTACAGGCCAGTTCGTTTCCCCCTTTATTACCCGGCTTACGGGGATTACCAACGCCATGCTCCAGGAGGCTCCGGCTGCCCAGGACGTGCTTGGGCAGTTCACCCAGTTTGTCGGAGACGGGCTGCTTCTCGGCTACAATGTGGGCTTTGACGCCCAATTCCTGGCAGCCCGGTCCCAGGCCCTTTTGGGAACGCCCATTTTAAATGACTACGTGGATATCCTGATTTATGCCCAGACCCTTCACCCGGAGGAGCAGGGGCACAGGCTGGCCGACATGGTCCGGCTCTATGGGCTCACCAACGAGAATGCCCACCGGGCCCTTAGCGACGTAGATGCCACCCGGCTGGTGTATGGCCGCCTGCGGGCGGAAGCCCTGGCCAAATTTGGCACGGAAGAAGCCTTTTTCAAGGAAGTCTGCCGGGCCGGGTATCATGCGGAAGAAGAACAATTGTCTTTGTGGTAAGAAATGGTCCGGCGATGCAAAATCATTTTGCATCAGCCGGACTTTTTATGTTAGAATACCTATATTATATTGAAATTCTAGGATTTACTGGGAAAAGAGGGCTTGTTATGGCAAACAAATATAATTTTGACCAGATCATTGACCGCAAAGGCACCAGCTGCCTGAAATACGACTTTGGCCTGCAGCGCAAGGGCCGCACGGACCTGCTGCCCATGTGGGTGGCAGATATGGACTTCGCCCTGCCTGAGGAAATTCTGGCAAACTTCCACCAACGGATTGACCATGGAATTTTTGGTTATACGGACCCGGACGCAGAATACTTTGCAGCCCTGAACCATTGGTTCTCCACCCAGCACGGCTACACCGTTGAACCCCAGTGGGTGACCCTGGGCTGCGGGGTGGTGTACGGCCTGGCTACGGCGGTGAAGGCCTTTTCCCAGCCCGGGGACGCCATCCTGATCCAGCAGCCGGTGTACTATCCCTTTAAAGAAGTCATTGAGGACAATGGCCGGGTGTTTGTGAACAACCAGCTTCATTATGAGAACGGCCGCTACACCATAGACTTTGCGGATTTTGAACAGAAAATTATTGACCACAACGTAAAGGTATTCCTGCTGTGCAATCCCCATAACCCGGTAGGCCGGGTGTGGTCTGCGGAAGAACTCCAGCGCCTGGGAGAAATCTGCCTGGCCCATCACGTGATTATCCTGGATGACGAAATCCATTGCGATTTTATTTATCCGGGTTTCCATTTCACCAGCTTTTTTACCCTGGACAAAAAATTCCACAAGAACCTGGTGGTCTTTACTTCTCCCAGCAAAACCTTCAACGTGGCCGGTTTCCAGCCTGCCAATATCATCATTCCCGATGAAACCCTGCGGCAGGCCTACAAAAAGGCCAACGCTGCTGCCGGCTACAGCCAGGGCAGCATCATGGGTCAGGTAGCCGTGAAAGCCTGCTATACCAAAGGCGCCCAGTGGGTGCGGGAACTGAACCAGTACATTTACCAGAACATGGTATTTGTCCGGAACTTTGTGCAAGAAAACTTCCCCAAGGCCACCTTTGTGGAGCCCGAAGGCACCTACTTGGTTTGGATTGATTTCTCTGGCTATGGCCTTACCGATGAGGAACTGGAACAGCTGGTGGTGGACGATGCCAAACTGTGGCTGGACTCCGGGAAAATCTTCGGACCTGCAACTGCCCAGTTTGAACGGTTCAACCTGGCTTGCCCCAAAGTGGTGGTGGAACAGGCTTTTACCCAGCTGAAAAACGCCTTTACGGCCAAAGGGCTGTAAAAGGGCCAGTAAATAAAAATGCTCCCTTCCGTCAGTTCCTGCACAATAGGACTGGGGAAGGGAGTTTTTTCAGGCTTTTTTCAGCGGCGTCTGCCACAGGGCCAGGACCCAGATGACGACGGCCAGAAGGCCGATAATGGAGTAGGTGTCCGTCAGGCCCCGTGTATCGGCGATTTTACCCAAAAGCGGTGCTACAATGCCGCCGATGCTGACCGCCAGGCCTAGGGTTACGCCGGAAGCCAGACCCATATGGTTGGGCAGGTAACGCTGGCCGGAGAGCACCAGGGAGCTGTAGCACAGGCTGATGCCCATGCCCATGGGTACCAGCAGCAGCCCTGCGGCGAGAACGCTGTGTACCCGGGGAAACAGCATCAGCCCCAGTGCCAGCAGGGTGCAGGAAAACACAATGGTTTTCTTTTCGCCCCACAGGTCCGCCAATTTGCCTCCCAGGAGGGAAGAGGCAGCAGTCACGGCGTAGTAGATGCTTAGCAGGGTGCTGCTGAAGGTGTCTGTCTGGCCCAGCACGTGGATGAAATACAGCACCAGGAAGGTGCTGACCCCGCTGTACACGATGGAGCGCAGGGTTACCAGCACGCTGAGTTTGGCAAAGCTCTTCACATCGTCCTGCTGGGGTGCCTGGTCCTGTCCCCGGGCTGCAGCCGTCCCGGTTCTGGCGTCTGCGGCTTCTTTGGGGAAGAACAGGTGCAGGGCCGTGCCGAAAAGGAGGGGACCCAGCAGGTAGAGCAGGGTTCCCTTCAGTCCCCACAGGGACATGGCCAGGGTGGTGAGAATGGGGCCCAGGGTAAAGCCCAAATTGCCCCCAAAGGAAAAGATGCCCATGCTGACGCCCTTTTTGCCGGTGCGGCTGGTGGCGTTTACCAGCTTGGCCGCCTGGGGATGGAACAGGGCTACCCCAATACCGCTGACCATTACCGCCAGGCACAGGCCGGCAAAATTGGTAACGTAACCGGTCAGGGCCATGCCGCCTGCTGCCAGGGAGACTCCCAGCAGCATAAAGCCTGGCCGGTTCTTCTTGTCAGACATATGGCCAAACACCGGCTGGATAATGGAGCCGGCCAGGTTGGAAACCATGACCAGGGTGGCTGCCGTGGTGTAGCTGTAATGGTGGGCGGCAATGAGAAAGGGCAGCAGGGCTGCCAGGGAGCCCTGGTTGATATCGGAACAAAGATGCCCCAGGGCCAGTACGTAGCGGGCCTTGGAGGTGGGGTTCTCAGCAGAGGAGGGCGGTGCTGCCGCCGTAAGTGTGGACATAATTTTAGCTTCCCTTCATGCAATTTTGATTATTTTATCTTATAATAGAGTATATAGCCCCTTAGGGGGAATCATCCTAGAAACGCAAGCCTAAAGCAGGCGGTATTTCTTTTATTGTAGCAGGCTGAAGGGAAAATCGCACCTGTTTCTTTAGGCTTATCGAGAAAGAGGGAAAATTCTTATGGAACCATTTTGGATTATGGAACAAAGAGAAAAACTGCGGGATATTGGCAAGAAGTATCCCAGCGTCTATGTGTACCACCGGGATACCATCTTGACCCAACTGGATAACCTGCAGCAGCATTTTCCCCGTTTTGGCTTTCTGTATTCCCTGAAGGCCAACCCTTTTCCGCCCCTGGTGAAGGCCATTGCCAGCCAAGGGGTGGGAGCAGACGCTGCCAGCGCCCGGGAAGTGGAACTGGCCGCAGCAGCGGGAATGCCGCCTTCCCAAATCTATTATTCCGCCCCGGGAAAAACCTGGGAGGATTTGGAACGGACCCTGGGCAAGGCCGTCATCATCGCAGACAGTCTGCACGAGCTGGAGCTTTTGGAAGCAGTGGCCGCAGAGCGCAGCACCACCTATGAAGTGGGGCTCCGCATCAACCCCAACTTTGCTTTTACCGGAGGCCCTGGGGTGGCCTCCAAGTTTGGGGTGGATCAGGACCAAGCTTTGGCATACCTGAAAAATCGGAAGCCCGGCCGGATTTCCGTTCAAGGCATCCACGTCCATCTTCGTAGCCAGGAACTGGATCCGAAGCTGTTGGCAGCCTACTATGGCCACGTACTGGAATTGGCCCAGGAGACCGCCAAAACGCTGGGTCGCCCCCTGGCTTTTGTGAATCTGGGGTCCGGCATTGGCATTCCCTATAACCTGTCGGAAAAGCCCCTGGACCTGGACGCCTTGGCCAAGGGGCTGGCACCCCAGGAAGAAGCCTTTGCCAAGGCTATGCCCCAGACCAAGGTGCTCATTGAAACCGGCCGTTACGCCGTAGGCCAGGCCGGGGTGTATCTGACCCGGGTGCTGGATCGGAAGGAATCCCACGGGAAAACCTTCCTGATTCTCAGCAATACCTTAAACGGCTTTATCCGGCCGTCCTTGGGCCAATTGGTCCAGAACTATTCCCCCAATCCGGAACCGGCAGCCTGCGAACCTCTCTACAGCGAGGCCGGCGCCTTCCAGTTCTTTACCCTGCGGGAGAAGCCGGGTGCCCTGGAAACGGTTACCCTGGTTGGGAACCTGTGCACGGCGGCCGATGTGGTGGCTGAGGATTTGGAACTGCCCCGGCTGGAAATTGGGGATGTGGTGGGCATCACCAACGCCGGTGCCTATGGCCGGGTTCTGTCCCCGGACCAATTTGCCAGCGTGGCTGACCTTCACGAAGTACTGTTATAAAGCAAAAAAGGAACCTTCTGTGCCAAACCTGAGGGCTTGGTGCAGAAGGTCCCTTTTATTTTGTCTTTTATTTGTGGCTGCGAATTCCCGTGCCGTCAAACAGGGGAATGAAGTTTTCATCGGCGGAGGCCGCTTCCTGGACGTACCCGTCTTCCAGGGGACTGTCCATCAGATAATTCTCCACGTCTGCGTATTCTTCATCCGTCAGGGTCCGGTTGATTTCCGGGAACTGGTCTGCCTGACCGCAGGGCACGTACTGTCGCATCAGGCTAAACAGCACCTGTCCCGGCCCAAAGGTGTCCGTAACCCAGTCAATAATCCGCTTGCTGTCTTCCGTCTGGCCTGGCAGGATCAGGTGGCGGATCACCACCCCTTGCTGTAAAATGCCGTCCTCATCCAGCTGATAGGGGCCTACCTGGCGGTACATTTCTTGAATGGCCTGGGTGGCAAATTGGAAATACTGCGGAGCGTTGCTGTAGCGGATGGCTGTTGCTTCCCGGTAATACTTCAGGTCCGGCAGGTAGATCTGGACCTTGCCTTCCAGCAGCCGCAGGGTTTCCACCTTTTCGTAGCCGCCGCAGTTAAAGACCACCGGCACTGGCAGTTTGGGCTCCAAAGATTCCAAAAGCAGCGGCACAAACTGGGTGGCTGTAATCAAATCAATGTTGTGGGCCCCTTGGTCAATGAGAGAACTGTAGATTTTCCGCAGGTCCTCCGGGGTAACCTCCCAGCCCTTGCCCTCCCGGCTGATTTCACTGTTCTGGCAGAACTCGCACTGGAGGGTGCAGCCGGAGAAAAATACTGCACCGCTGCCCCGGGTACCGCTGAGGCACGGCTCCTCCCACAGGTGGAGGGCGGCTCGGGCTGCCTTAGGCCGCAGGGCGCAGCGGCAGTAGCCCAGCTGTCCCGGTGCTCCTTCATATTCCGGACGGTTGACCCCGCAGTTGTGGGGACATAAATTGCAGATATACATAAAGACCCTTCTTCCGTTAGCGTGTAGGGCTATTATAGCACAACCCGGCACTTGGCGTCAGGTCCGGTTAGCTGACCGGCAGCTGGTCGTACAGGGCGTCCCGGAGAATGGCCACCGCCTTGTCCAGATCCTTTCGCTCAATGGTAAGGGGCGGGTTAAAGTACAGTACGTCCCCCATGTTTCGCAGCACCAGGCCCTTGTCCATGGCTTTGCGGAAAATTTGCCAGCCCAGCCGGCATTTGCTGGGGAAGGGCTCCTTGGTTTGTTTATTGAGAACCAGTTCCAGGGCGTTGATCAGGCCAATATGGCGGATTTCCCCTACGTTGGGGTGATTGCCCACCGCTTCCTGGAGTCTGGCGTGGAGGTAGGCCCCATTTTCCCGGACCCGCTCCAGCAGGTTGTCCCGTTCCAAAATGTCCAGTACCTTCAGGGCAATGGAGCAGGCCAGAGGATTGCCCGCATAGGTGTGGCTGTGGACAAAGGCCTTTTGGGTGCCGTAGTCATCATAGAAAGCGTTGTACACCTGGTCCGTGGTAATGGTAAGGGACATGGGCAGATACCCGGCAGTCAGACCTTTGGAGGTGCACAGCAGGTCCGGGCTGACCCCGGCATGCTCAATGGCAAAGAGCTTTCCCGTCCGGCCAAAACCGGCGGCGATTTCGTCGTCGATCAGCAGGACTCCGTAGGCATCGCACAATTTACGCAGCTTGATCAGGTAGGCCGGGGGATAGATCCGCATACCGGTTGCTCCCTGGAGAATGGGCTCCACCAGACAGGCCGCCGTTTCGTGCCCGTACTGGGCAAAGGCCCGCTCCGCTGCTTCGAAGCAGTCCGTGTGACAGGTTTGCCGGTTTTCCCCGTAAGGGCAGCGGAAGCAGTCCAGCCCTTCAAAATGTATATTATCCATGAGCATGGGGTGGAACAGGGCTGCATAGTGGTCCAGGGAACCTACGGAAAGGGCGCCGATGGTCTCTCCGTGGTAGGAGCAGGGCAGGCACATAAAGCGCTTTCGTTCCGGGTGTCCCGTCTGCACCTGGTATTGAAAGGCCATTTTCATGGCCGCTTCTACAGCAGAAGAACCGTTGTCGTGGAAGGTAAATTTGGTGAGCCCTTTGGGCAGCAGGGGCTGGAGCCGCTGGGCCAGTTCAATAGCCGGCTTATGGGTGAAATTGGTGAAAATCACGTGCTCCAGGGTGTCCACCTGCTCCTTGACCGCTGCGTTAAGTTCTGGATTGCAGTGGCCCAGCAGATTGCACCACCAGGAAGAAATAATGTCCAAATAAGCCTTGCCCTGGCTGTCGTACAGGTATACGCCCTTGGCATGGTCGATGACCACCGGCGGGAAAATCTCATTGTCCTTCATTTGCTGGGCAGGGTGCCAGATGAGCTCCTTGTCCAGTTGTTCCCAGGATTTTTCCATTAGTTCTTCACCTCCAAAGGCGCAAAGCAGGCTGCCAGGGTTTTGGGGTCGCAGTCCAGCGATGCAGCTCCTGTAGGAATTTTGGCCAGCACCGGTACCCCGGTCATTGCGGGAATCATTTTGAGGTTATCCTCTTCCAGGACACCACCCTGCCAATGGTTCAGCAGCACGCCCTTTACGGGAATCCCCAGCTTTTCACAGTAGGCAGCAGTGGTGACAATATGGTTCAGGGTGCCCAGGCCGGCCTTGGCCACAAGCAGGACCGGCAGCTCCAGCAGCCGGATAATATCCGTTAGGTCGATATGGGCCTTTGCATCCCGGCGGAGGGGGCAGGCGATGCCCCCGGAACCTTCCATTACCAGATAGGGATAGCGGGCCGCAGCCTTTTGAAAATCCCGGTGAATCACCGCAAGGTCCACCGGATTGCCCTCCAGCTGGGCCGCCAGGTGCGGGGATACCGCTGTTTTGTACAGATAGGAAAGCAGCAGGTCTTCCGGTTCCCCAATTTGGGCAAAACGGTTGACGAAACCCGCATCCGACTCCGCCACCGAGTCCGCTCCGCTGATAGCCGCCTTGTAGTAGCCCGTGTCATAACCGCCCTGACGCAGGGTCTTGATCAGCAGCGCTGTAACATACGTTTTGCCGATATCCGTGTCTGTACCGGTAATGAAAAGTCCGTTTGACATCATATATTCCCCCTAAACAGATTGGTGCGGCTCTAGTTGAGCCGCGGTTAACTTTATTTATGATAACGTAAACCAAAATTACAATCAAGGTTAACGGTAAAAAGTTAACGATAAATTGTATATATTAGGTATTGATAACTGTGTACGTTCGTGTTACAATTGAGACAAAATATAGGAAGCACGGTTTGGAGTACCCCCCGGGGAGTCCGCGCTTCAGGCGTTTGCCAGTATTAGGAGGGAATTGTATGACTAGCAGTATTTTTACCCGTGTCAGCGTAAGACGGTATGAGGACCGTCCTGTAGAACAGGAAAAAACCGATTACTTATTGAAGGCCGCCATGCAGGCACCTTCCGCCGGGGACCAGCAGCCCTGGGAATTTTACGTAATCAAGAACCCCATTATTTTGGCCAAACTGGCCCGAATCAGCGAATATTCCGGCGCCGTAGGCCGTGCACCCATTGCCATTTTGAGCGTAATGCGCACCGAAGGACTGCCCTTCCAGCCGGTTGCTCCTGTGGATATGAGCATCTGCATGGAAAATATGTGGCTGGCTTGCAGTGAAGTAGGTTTGGGCGGCGTTTGGATTGGGGTAGCTCCCTTTGAAGACCGCATTGCCAAGGTAAAGGAAATCCTGAACCTTCCCGATACCCTGCAGCCCTTTGCCATTTTGGCCTATGGCTATCCGGACAAGGAACGGCAGCAGCGGGACCGTTGGGATCCCAAGAGAATCCACGTGGTGGAATAAACCGCGTAAAAAGAGACACTCTGCAAAAGCGCAGGGTGTCTTGCTTTTTGTGGGAGTTTTATCACCCAACCCTTTTGCTATACTAAGGTTAGCGGAAGGATTAGCCTAGCAAATGCCCTAGCAGTCTGCGTTGAGGCAAGCTGTCCTGCCCGTCAGCCGGTGTGCCCTGGTACCCGGCAAGCCAGCAGAGGAGGTTTTGCAAATGGGTGATTTTTTTATGGGTTTAATCAAGTTGGGGCTATTTTTTCAATTCGGACTGCCAATTCTGGTGGGAATCCTTGTTCTTATTGTTTCGGCCTTTGCCCCGGGGAGCATCCTGTCCTTTAGCGGCAGGTTAAGCCGGAAAAAATATTTTCTCTATGGTTTGGGGGATTTTGCCCTGCTGATGGTGGGTATGCTCCTGGCCTTTTGGGGAGAAGCGCAGAGCATGTCCGCCGTTATGGATGTGGGACTGATTCTTGCCGTGGTCAGTTTTATTTTTTTCTACTCCCTGGCTGCCAGACGGCTGCACGACTTTGGCCAATCTGCCTGGTGGTGTTTGGCCCTTTTTGTGATGTTTCGCCTGCTGCCCAGCGGGCCGGACATGAAAGATGCTTTGAACCTGATTATCTTTGCCGGTTTGGCACTGATTCCAGGAGACAAAGGGAACAACCGGTACGGCCCGGATCCCTTGGACCCCACCAACTACCCGGAGGTATGGTAGGGCAGGCTTTTGCCAAGCCGCTGCACAAATTACAGATAAAAAGAAAGGTCAGTTTCCCAAAACCGAAACAAGGGAAACTGACTTTTTTGCTGTACCAACGAAATTATGCCCCGGCAAACTGGCTGTTGTATAGGTCCGCATAGGCGCCGCCCTGCTGCAGCAGTTCCTGATGGGTGCCCTGTTCCACAATATTGCCGCCGGCCATAACCAGAATCAGGTCTGCGTCCACAATGGTGGACAGCCGGTGGGCAATGACAAAGCTAGTCCTGTCCTGCATCAGGGTCTTCATAGCCCGGTTGATTTCCATTTCCGTCTGGGTATCCACGCTGGAGGTGGCCTCGTCCAAAATCAAAAGGGGAGGGTTGCAGAGAATGACCCGGGCAATGGTCAGCAGCTGGCGCTGGCCTACGGAAATGGCTTCGCTGTCATTTTCCAGCCGGGTATCATAGCCCTGGGGCAGGGTTCGTACAAAGAAGTCCACCCGGGCTGCCTGTGCTGCCTTGCGGATTTCTTCTGGGGAAGCGTCCGGCCTGCCATAGGCAATGTTTTCACCAATGGTGCCTTCAAACAGCCAGGTATCCTGGAGTACCATGCCAAAATAGGAACGGAGCTGCTGCCGGGACAGGTCGGCAATATCCACATCGTCCAGGAGAATCTTCCCGCCCTGAACTTCGTAGAAGCGCATCAAGAGATTGATCAGGGTGGTCTTCCCGGCACCGGTTTCCCCTACAATGGCCACCTTTTGGCCGGGCTGTACGGTAAAGCTGACTCCTTTCATAATTTCCTTGTCCGGACTGTAGCCAAACCGTACCTGACGAAATTCCACTTTGCCCCGTATAGTAGGAAGCACCGGGGGCTGCGCCGGCTCCGGGCTCAGTTCCGGCTCGTCCAGCAGTTGGTAGACTCGCTCCGCAGAGGCCAGGGCAGACTGCATGGAGGTAATTACGTAGGAAGCATCTGTCAGCGGCTCCGCAGCCTGGTTCATATACTGGAGAAAGGCCTGGAAGGCCCCCACACTGAGGCGTCCCTGAATCAGCAGACTGCTGGCCCAAAGGGCGATGCCCACTTGTCCAAGCCGATTTACCAGACGGATGGCTGGATTCACTACATTAATGAGAAAATCTACCTTTTCAGAAGACCGGGCCAAGGCTTCGTTGGCAGTATGAATATGCTGGGAACTGTCCGCTTCCCGGCTGAAGGCTTTGAGAATTACCCGGCCGCTGTTGTATTCCTCTATCAGGCTGGTGACCCTGCCCATAGCTTGCTGCCGGGCGGAGGCTTGGTTCAGGGTGGCCTGGGAAAACAGTTTGGTAACTCCCAGCGCCAGCAGGGTAAAGAGCCCGAACAGCAGGGTCAGCCGGGGCTGGAAATGGAACATCATAACCAGTGCCCCCAGCACCATGCCGACCGAAGTAAACAGCTCTAGCACCCCATTTTGCAGGGCTTCGGACATTTTGTCCAGGTCGTTGGTAAAGCGGCTGAGGCTGTCTCCCGTGGGCTGATGGTCAAAATACGACAGGGGCAGCCGGTTTAATTTCTGGCTTAGTTCTGTCCGCAAGTGCAGGGACAGGGTCTCCGCAAAGGAGAGCATGGCATAGCTTTGCAGACTATAGAACAGCCAGGCTCCCAGATATAGCAGAAACAAAATTCCGATTTCCCGGCCGCCCTGCTGCCAGGTTACGTGAAATGCCTGTCCCAGGGTTTGGCTTATCTGAATGTCGTTCCACAGATGGTCAATGACCCCGGCACTGTACCAGGGTGCTGCAATCATCAAAATGGTGTAGAAGGTTACGGACAGCAGCACCAGAATAAGCCTTTGGTGGAAGGCCCGGGCTGTTTGCCACAGTCGTTTCAGGGTTTTCCAGGCAGCCTGGGGCTTTTCAAAGGACAGTTCATAGGCCAGGGAAGTGTCCTGTTGGTGTTCAGTTTGCCGGTTGTCCTGTGCCATGGCAGCTGCCTCCTTTCGTTTGGGATTCCACAATCTGTTGGTATGCTGGGCAGCCTTTCAGCAATTCCTGATGGGTGCCCACCCCCACGGTCCGGCCGTCTTCCAGCACAATAATCTGGTCCGCTGTTTCAATGGTGCTGACCCGTTGGGCAATAATCAGAACCGAACTCCCTGCCAGGGTGTTTTTAAGGGCCCGCCGCAGGGCCGCATCCGTTTTGAAATCCAAGGCAGAAAAGCTGTCATCAAAAATGTACAAATCTGCTTTTTTGAGCAGCGCCCGAGCAATGGCCAGCCGCTGCCGCTGCCCACCAGAAAAATTGGTTCCCCCTTGGGATACCTGGGTTTCCAGTCCTTCCGGCAGGTCCTTCACAAAGTCCGCCTGGGCAATGGAAAGGGCCTTTTTCAGGTCCTCCTGGGAAGCTTCTTTCCAGCCCACCCGCAGGTTTTCGGCCAGGGTGCCGGAAAACAGCCAAGCCTTTTGGGGTACATAGGAAATATGTTTGCGCAGCTGTTCCTGGGTCAGCTGGCGAATATCCATTCCCTCCAGGGTAATGGCTCCTTCCGTTACATCGTGAAAGCGGAGCAGGAGCTTGGCCAGGGTGGATTTTCCGCTGCCGGTGCTGCCAATAATGGCGGTGGTTTTTCCCCGGCACAGGGCAAAGTCCAGGTTTTGCAGAGCAGCCTCCGCCGCGTTGGCAAAACGGAAAGTAACGTTATGCAGCCGGAACACTTCGGGTGCAGCCGCAGGCAGTGCTTTTGCCTTCCCATCAGTAATTTCCGGCTGCTTTGCCAAAACAGCACCAATCCGGTTTAGGCATACTTTGGCCCGGGGCAGGAGAATCACCACCATTTGGGCCAAAATCACGTAGAACAAAATCAGAATGGCGTATTCCGTGAGAGCAGTCAGGTCCCCAATCTCCAGCTGCCTTGCGCCAATCTGGTCCGCTCCCAGCCACAAAATGGTACAGATGCATAGGTTCATGACAAAGATGGCCAGGCTTTCCAGGCCGAAAAACAGTCCATTGGCATGAATGGCTGATTCTGCATAGTCTGCAAAGGACCGGTGCAGCCGTTTTTCTTCGTAGGCTTCCTTGTTGAAGGCACGGATAACCCGCACCCCGGTGAGATTTTCCCGAATCAGCACATTGATTTTATCCAGCAGGGTTTGCAGCTTTTCAAAAATGACTGCCGCTTTCCGGGTAATCAGCACGGCCCCGCCCAAAATTACCGTGGTGACCCCAATCATCAGCTTTCCCATTTCCGGGTTCAGGGAGTAGGCCAGCCCCATCCCCATGAGGCACAGGGCAGGTACTGGCAAAATCATCTGAATGGACCAGGTAAAAGCCTGTTGGACCACGCTGACATCTGTCAGGGTACGGGTAATCAGGGAACCGGTGCCAAACTGGTCAAAATCGGTCTCCGAAAAGGCAAGGACGTGGTCGTACAGAGCATTGCGCAGGTCCCGTCCCAGCCTGGCCGACAGCCGGGCGCAGAGAAAACTGCCCACCAGCGTTCCTAGGGCAGAGAGCAGTACCGCTCCCAGCATACAGACACCTTTATGGACCACTTCCGGCCAATTGCCTGTTTCCAGGCCAATGTTGATCATTTCCGCTGCCAGGGTGGGAATATACAGGGTGCCTGCCACATCTATCAAAGTCACCAGTACGGTGAAAAAGCAGAGACATTTGTAGGGCTTGAGAAAATGCAGCAGAACCCTCATGGCGTAGTCCTCCCTTTCCCCTTTTGGCCTGTCTGCGAGGTTTCCTCCAGTTTCTCCACATGGGTCTGGAATGCCAGCTTCAGCCGGTCACTGAGGAAAGCTAGGGCATCAATAAAGGAAGTAGAGTATTTTTCTACCGTTTCCGTAAAAGCCTGGGCTTCCGCCTGATAAATCGGCGCCAGTACCTTTCGGGTGTAGGCTTGTCCCAGGGGGGTCAGTTCAATATGGCATTCCCGCCGTTTGCCGGGAATGGGGGACAGCGTCAGATAACCTTCTGACTCTGCCTGCTTAATGGTGGTGTTCAGCGTACTTTTGGGAAAACCCCATTCTGCACAAATTTCCTTTTGGGAATGGGCCTGGCCGTTATCCAGGGCATACAGCAGCCACAGCAGGGATTCCTTGATGCCAATTTTGGCGGTATCGTTGTAATAGAGCTCGTCAATATTATTTATGGCGATAATCAGCCGGCGCATAGCTTTACGGTCTTGTTCCACTTTGGAAGCCTCCTTATAATCCGAAATCGTATTTTAAACCTGTATTAGATTATAGTACGAAATCGGATTATAATCAACCCGCATTTTTACCTGCTGGGGAGGATGCCGGCAATAGCTGCTGTGATTTTTGCCTTTTGCAGGGTATTTTTTGCCGTTAGCTTGGTCTTTCTTACTCTGAAAAGAATGAGTATTGACTTTTGCACTGCAAAACTGTTTGAATGAAAATAACGAATATTGCGGGTGCTGGCAGCCTGGCAGGCCGCAGAAATCTAATGCTCCTGCCAAGGCGCTGCGGTGTTTTACCGCAAACGGCAGGAGTTATGAAGGACGGGATGGTTATGGAAAAGCAGGAGCAGAAGCTTACCCTGGGAAACAGGAAGGGAGAACAGGAAAGCCTTTTAGGCACCGGACCCATCCATCGTCTCTTTTTCTCCCTGGCCGTACCCGCTATTTTGGCCCAAATGATCAATATCCTCTACAATCTGGTGGACAAGATGTTTATCGGCCATATCCCCGTGGAAGGACCGCTGGCCCTGGCTGGGGTGGGGATTACCACCCCGGTGATTCTGGCCATATCCGCCCTGGCAGCCTTGGTCAGTATGGGCGGTGCCCCCAAAGCCTCCATTATGATGGGACGGCAGAATTACCCGGCTGCAGAGGAAATCCTGGGGACCTGTACCTGGATGATTTTGGTGCTGTCCCTGCTGCTCACGGTGTTCATGCGTTTGTGCGGCCGTCCGGTGCTGCTGCTTTTTGGGGCCAGCTCCGGTACCATTGGCTATGCCTTGGACTATATGAATATTTACTGTCTGGGGACGGTGCTGATTCAGCTGACCCTGGGGCTCAATGCCTTTATCACCGCAGAAGGCTTTACAAAAATCAGTATGCTGAATGTGGCTGTGGGAGCCGTCTGCAACGTGGTTTTGGACTATGTCATAATTAATTTGCTGCACTGGGGCGTAGAGGGGGCAGCTCTGGCTACCATACTGTCCCAGGGAGTTTCTGCCCTTTGCGTGGTAGGCTTTCTTCTGTCTCGGCACAGCACCCTAAAGCTGCGGTTAAAGAATATTGTTTTTCGCCGGGATTTGCTGCTGCCCTGCATCCTCCTGGGGACCAGTCCTGCCCTGATGCAGCTGACGGAAAATATGGTAGCCATTTCCTTTAATACTTCCCTCCAGCGTTTTGGTGGGGATATGGCCGTCAGTTCCATGAGCATCATGAATTCCATTATGCAGTTTGTCATGCTGCTGCTGCCCGGACTGGTTCAGGGAGCACAGCCCATTCTCAGTTATAATCTGGGCGCGGAGAAAATTGACAGGGTTCGGGACTGTTTTCGCGACCTGTTGGTATCCTGTGTTGCCGGCTCCTGCCTCATCTGGGCGCTGTGCATGCTGCGGCCGGACTGGGTGGCAGCCATCTTTACGGACAATGCCCAGCTGATCCAGTACTCTTCAGGGGCTATCCGTATCTACCTGTCCATGCTGTTCCTGTATGGGGTCCAGGTGGCCTGCCAATATAGCTTTGTGGCCTTGGACCAGGCCCCTACTGCCATTTTCCTAACCATTTGGCGGAAAATCATTCTGCTGATTCCCTTGATTTTCATTCTGCCCCATCTGGTGGCAGAACCTGTTACAGGGGTGTTCTTGGCGGAACCCATTGCGGATACTGTAGCGGTTTGCACCACCGGTCCCATGTTTTACCGCTATTTCAGCAGGCTGAAACGGAAATACGGAGTGAAATAAGAGAATAACTGTCTGGAGCTGTGAGAAGCGCTTTTGCTTTTCACAGCTTTTTTCACGAAAAATTTATAAATGCTGGAACCTCTTTTGGCAGGGAAAGGAGTATACTACTCTGTATTAGAGCGATAACAAACAGTTGGCAGGGGAGCTGAGCAGCGTGAAAAACCATAAGGAACGCCGGGTGGAAGAGCCGGCCAAAATCCTCTCCTATTTTAAGGCAGAGGCACCCATTTTGGTCATTGTGACCATTACCGGGATTCTTTATAACGTGGGTATGGGGGCGGGACCCTATTTTGAAGGTCAAATGGCCCAGTGCCTGTACGACATTCTCCAGCACCGGGCTGTCCCCCTGGACATGGTGAAACTGGCACTCAGCTATGTGGCAGTGCTGGCGCTGGTCCAGGTCATGCGGGCAGGGAAGCGCTACAGCGTCCGGATTTTTTCCGCCCAGATTGGTTGGCTCATGCGCCACACCCTGTACCACAGCCTGGTACATATGGACAGCAAGGAGCTGCGCCGGGAGAATTTGGGGAATATGATGACCAAGGCCGTGTCCGATGTGGACGCCTGTTCCGAGGGCATGCGGAAATTTACCACTGAAGTTTTTGATACCGGAGTGGTGATGGTGGTGTATCTGGCCCTGCTGCTGGGTTACGACTGGCGGCTGACGCTTCTGGCCTGCCTGGTGATTCCCGTTGCTTACGCCATGGCCAATTGGCTGAAGAAAATTGTCAGCGAAACCAACAGTGCCTACAAGGCCTGCGAAGCCCAGCTGAACCAACTGACCATGGACCGGGTGAGCCATGCCCTGACCTACCGGATTACTGGCCGGGAAAAGAATCGGGATACGGGTTACGAGGCCCAGTTGGCGGCCTATGAACGGGCCAGCGCCCGGGCCAATATTTTTGAAGGCAGTATGATGCCCATCTACGATGCCATTGCCATGTGCGGGATGCTGATCATCTTCTATTTCGGTTCCCGAAACGTGTTGGGAACGGGCTGGGTCCAGTGGGACATTGCCGGCTTTACCACCTATGTGGCCTGCTTTACTAAACTGGCGGTAAAAACCAGCCATGCGGCCAAGCTGTTTAACGCCGTGCAGAAAGCCCAGGTTTCCTGGGTACGGTTAAAGCCGCTGCTCCAGCTTCAGGTAACAGAGCGGGAAAGCAGCAAGCTGGAAAAAGCCCGGCCGGTAACCCTGGTACTGGACCAGGTCAGCTGCCAGTACGATGAGTCTTCTCCCGTACTGCGCCAGATTTGTCTTACTGCCCAGCCCGGGGATATTGTGGGTATTACCGGCAGGGTGGCCTGCGGCAAGAGTATGCTGGGGAAAATCTTTATTGGGGAGGTGCCCTGGGTGGGGACTATTACCTTAAACGGCACGGATTTTCGCGCCCTGTCCCCGGAGAAACGGAAGGCCCTGATTTCCTATATGGGCCACGAACCGGAGCTGATGACCGCTTCCATTGCGGAAAACATCACGTTGGGCGACCCAATCGACGTTTGGTCCTATCTGCGGGCCGTGTGCCTGGACCAGGAAGTGGCCGCCCTGCCGGATAAGGAAAATTCCCTGGCCGGCAGCAGCGGCACCCAGCTTTCTGGCGGCCAGCAGGCAAGAATCGCCCTGGCCCGGACCCTGGCCCATGCCAGGCCCCTGCTGGTGCTGGACGACCCCTTTTCTGCCGTGGACCCCAAGGGGGAAAGCCGCATTTTGAACAATCTTCGGACCCTGTGCCCGGAGGCAGTTATCCTGCTGATTTCCCATCGGCTGCTCCATTTTCCGGAGTTTGACCACGTACTGTTTCTTCATGATGGCACCGGCACCTTCGGCACCCATCAGGAGCTGCTGGATTCCCAGCCGGAGTATGCGGAGCTGTACCAGAAACAGGCAGAGGGGGTGGATTTAGATGCAAAATAAGCAAAGCACCTACGCTCCCGTGATTGCTTCCGTAAAAACTTCCTTAAAGACCCATCCTGGGGCCGTACTGTTGCTGGTAGCCCTGATAGTGGCTTCCGTAGTAACCAGCCTGCTGCCGCCCCTGGTGCTGAAACGGGTAATCAACGAACTGACGGCGGGGAAGGGGATTTCTTTCCGCCTGTCCGCCGGCTATTTGCTGCTGGTAATTGTTTCCGACCTGTTTGAAACGGCTCAGAACAGCGCCATTACCATCTTCGGCCAGAAAATTACCCACGGCATCCGTTCCGTGCTGTGCGCCAAGCTGGACCGGCTGCCCGCCGACTACTTTACCAAACACCCTGCCGGTCAGATTACCAGTGTTTTCGTCAACGATGCCGACACCATTGATACCCTGTATTCCGATGGCATTGTGGGGATGCTGGCCGACAGCTTTAAGCTCATCGGCATCCTGGGCATCATCTTTACCGAATGTCCGGGCCTGGCAATCCTGCTGGTGATTCTTACGCCCTTCCTGTTCCTTCTGACCAGGCATTTTCAGCGGGCAACCCTGGTGGCCCAGCGGGACAACCGGCAGGCCATCGGCCGGGTCAGCAACCACGTACCGGAAACCATCCGGAACATCCGCATGATCCACGTGCTGGGGAAGGAAAAGTACATGGAATCCCGCTACGACGCTTACATCAGCGACAGCTATAACGCCGTAAACCGTTCCAATTTCTACGATGGAATTTATTCTCCCATTATCCAAATCGTCCAGGCTGCCGTGGTGGCAGTCATGATGGTTGCCGCCGTGTCCGGGCTGGAGCTGCAGGGACTGTTTGGCCTCAGCGTAGGGTCTGCGGTAGCCGTGATTTCCTACGTGGGCAAGCTCTTTGCGCCGATTGAGAACATCGGCATGGAGCTCCAGAATATCCAGACCGCCATTGCAGGTATACGGCATATCAGCGACTTTTTAAACGTGCCCGACCGGGTGGTGCCGGAGGCGGAAAAACCAGAGGAGAACGCCCCTGCCGTGGTGTTTGACCAGGTGACCTTTGGCTACGACCCCAGTTTGCCCATTTTAAAACAGCTGTCCTTTACCATTGCTCCTGGGGAACACGTATTCATCCTGGGCCGCAGCGGCGCCGGGAAAAGCACCATTTTTAAGCTGCTGCTGGGTCTGTACCAACCCCAGGGCGGCGCCATCCGGCTTTTTGGGGAAAATCCCCAGGCTATTCCGGATGCGGCCAAACGCCGAGTGTACGGCTGTGTGGAGCAGGATTTCCAGGCTATACAGGGAAACCTGAGAGACCAGATTGCCCTGTTTGACCCAGCCATTACAGATGAGGAAATCTGGGCTGCCCTGCGCCTTTCCCGGCTGGAAGCGGTGGTTCGGGCCCTGCCGGAGCAGCTGGATACACCTATGTCCAGCGGTCTTTTCTCCCGAGGTCAGCTCCAGCTGCTGTCCATTGCCCGGGCTGTGGTTACGTCTCCCAGGCTCTTGCTGCTGGACGAAATCACCGCCAACTTGGACAGCGAAACCGAGCAGAATATCCTGGAAGCCCTGGAAGCTGCCGCTGAAGGCAGAACCGTTCTGTCCATTTCCCACCGGCTGTCTGCCGTTATGAACGACAAACGGAAAATCCATTTGAATTGACGCTTTGCGAAAAAACTCCCTCAGTCCTGACGGGCTGGGGGAGTCGTTTCTTCTCACATACTTGCCGCCAGTTGGCTGAACTGCCTTACTCTTCTGGCCCAGGCCCGGCCCGTTGGTTGGAAAGCCATAAAAAATACCGCCCACTGCGATTGGACGCGCAATGGACGGTATTTTTTTAGGAACGAGAACTCATGGGAAGGCTTATTTGCCCTGTTCCCGTTCTTTTTTAGCCAGTTCAGGCAAAATCAGGCCGATGCCCAGCAGCACCACAGGGGTGATGATGTTCATGGCAAACTGGAAGTACCAGCCGCTGGTACCGCTTTGGACGCCGCGGGGGAACATCCCCATGATGCAGGCGTAAGCGGTGAAGAAGAAGCACCAGCCGCCGAATACCATACCTACGCCTTTGCTCTTTACAAATTGGTAGGTAGCGGCAAATTTGTCGGAGTGTTTCTTCAGCATGATGTAGGCAACAAATACCCACAGATACCGCAGGGGCATGCACACAGCGTTCAGACGGATCAGCCAGTTGTACAGGGTGGTCATATCGCCGATGCCCAGAGCCGGAACAATCAGCAGAATGCTGACCAGTACGGCAGTCAGTTTGTAGCCGGTTACAGGCACGCCGTTGGCATTGATTTTGGTGAAAGATTTGGGAACGAACTGCGGATCTACGTCGCCCAGCAGAATCTTGATGGGCGCATCGATGGAGATGGCCAGGGTGGCGGACTGGCCCAGCACGTTGCAGATAGCATAGATAACCAGGAAGGTTCTGCCCACACCATAGTATTCACCCAGCTTCAGGAAGCTGTAGTAAGCACCGTTCATCATCAGGTCCTTGGGAATGTTGTTGGGGTCGAACATCAGGCCCATGGCAAAGGTTCCCAGGAGTGCAGTGATAGCTACCATGGCAGCCATGAAAATCATGGCCTTGGGGAATTCAGAAGAAGGTTTTTCCAGGTTGTTTACATAAGGAGACAACTTTTCGCAGCCGCCTACGGCAAAGACCAGAATGGCCAGGGTGGTCATGTAGTCAAAGTCGAAGGTGGGCATCAGGGTATTCCAATCCAGGCTGTAGGTAAAGGTCTTGGCGGTGGTCAGATGCGGTGCGGCCAGGGCAAGGACGATATACAGCAGGGACATGACGAACATGGAGGAACCGGCCAAAGCGCCGATGCGCTTTAAGGCTCCAATGCCCCGAGATGCATACCACAGGAAGAAGAAGAAAATAACAAGAGCGGTCAGCTGCAGAGGCAGGGGCGCAATCATTTTGGTGAGCGTGCCGTTGCCTAAGGTTGCCCAGCCGCAGGCGATGATGATGTTCTGAGGTTTCTGTGCCAGATAAGGCATGTGTACGATCCAGTAGGTCCAGCCTGCGAAGTAGGCCAGCTTGGTCGTGGTGGTGGAACGGATCCAGGAAGAAACGCCGCCTTTGCTTTCCTTGAAGGTAGACCCCATTTCGCCTACCATCAAAGCGTAGGGAACAAAGTACAGGGTGAACATCAGGATCCACGATACCACAGCCTTTAAGCCCTGGTTTGCGTAGCCGTTCACCACGTTGCCGAAGCCCCATACGGCTGTGAAGGTCATCAGCGCTAGGGATTTCCAAGATAGGTACTTGTTCGATGTGTTGCTGGATTCATTTTTGTTGTCCAATTGAATTGCCTCCTTTGTAAAATATAATACGGTTGATAATATCTTATCATATTTTTCAATCTTCTTGAATACTTTGCCGAACTATTTTATAATATATTTGTTCAGTTTGTACAACATTTCGGAATAGTTATTATTTCGAGCCAATTCAAGGAGGAATTCCCATGAAACAAAGTACAAAAGCTCTGCTTGACTTCATCCAAACCAGCACGTCCCCTTATCATACGGTACAAACCAGCGAAAAGCTGCTGCAGGACAACGGCTTTGAAGGCCTGTCCCTGACTGAAGACTGGAAACTGGCCGATGACGGCAAGTATTACGTAAAGATTTTTGATTCCGCCCTCATTGCCTTTCGTACCGGCAAAGCCGGGGAACGGGGCCTGAAGATGGCGGCTGCCCATACGGACTTCCCCTGCTTCCGGCTGAAACCGGCTGCGGAAATCAACACCAACGGCTACGGGACCCTGAACGTAGAAGGCTACGGCGGCATGATTGTCAGCACCTGGCTGGATCGTCCTCTGGGCTTGGCCGGCAAGATTGTGACCCGTACGGACAAACCCTTTGCTCCCAAGGTACACCTGGTGGACTTCAAACGGCCGCTGCTCACCATGGCCAACCTGGCCATCCATATGAACCGGGAAGTCAACGACGGCTACAAATGGAATAAGCAAAAGGACGTGCTGCCCCTGGCTACCATGCTGGGTCAGGACGAAAAGGATCCCCATTTCTTCGTGAACTTCCTGGCCGGGGAACTGGGCTGCAAAGCCGAAGACATTCTGAGCTTCGAACTGTCCACCTATCCCTTTGAACAAGGCTGCACCTTCGGCTTGAAGGACGAGTTCATCTCTTCCGCCCGCCTGGACAACCTGACCTCCTGCTTCGCCTGCCTGACCGGCATCATCAACAACGAAGGCAGCGGCATCCGGGTGGCTGCCCTGTTTGACAACGAAGAAGTTGGTTCCAAGACCAAACAGGGTGCCGATTCCCTGGTACTGGACCACCTGCTGCGCCGGGTGTACAAGGCTTTGGGCTTTAATGAGGAAGACCTGTTCGAGGACCTGGCTTCCGGCTTTATGCTGTCCGTGGACGTGGCCCATGCCCTGCATCCCAACCATGTGGACAAATGCGACATCACTAACAAACCTGTGCTGAACGGCGGTCTGGTACTGAAACAAGCCTGCTCCCAGTCCTACGCCGGTGACGCTGAAGCTGTTGCTATTGTAAAGGGCCTGTGCGAAGCCAACCACATTCCCTGCCAGCTGTTTGTGAACCGCAGTGATGTGAAGGGCGGCTCCACCTTGGGCTCCATGGCCTCTGCCCTGACCCCCATCCGCACCATGGATATCGGCGTGGCTCTGTTGGCTATGCATTCTGCCAGAGAAACCATGGGCGCTGATGACCAGGATGCCATCAACGCATTGCTTACCGCTTTCTATAACGGCTGAGAACGGCAAAGCGGAGAGGGACTCCATAGCAGCTGGGTAAATTTTTACCAACTGTGCAAAAGAATACCCACCTGAACACTGGGAAAAATGACAATATCCCCATTGTAAGGCTTCGGCCTGGCAGTGGGGATATTTTTTGGCAATTTCCTCTTATTTTTCCCTGATTCCAAGCTATGTTTTTCAGGGCTTTATGCTAGAATAAAAGCATAGAGAAACGGGAGGGATGGCCATGTTATATCCTTACGGCGAAAAAGAAATCAGCTATCTGAAAAGCAAGGACAAGAAACTGGGGGCGGTCATCGACCAGCTGGGCCATTTGGAATGGGAAGTGATGCCCGGCTTGTACAGCGCTGTGGTCCATCACATTGTGGGGCAGCAGATTTCCGGCAAGGCCCAGGCTGCCATTTGGGGCCGGCTCTCGGCAGCCGCTGGTACTGTCACCCCGGAAAACGTGGCGGCCCTGGGGCAGGAGAACCTCCAGGCCCAGGGGGTCTCCTCCCGGAAAGCCACCTACATTTTGGAATTTACTCAAAAGGTGCTCAGCGGAGAATTTGACCTGGAAGCCTTGACGGAGCTTCCCGACGAAGAAGTCATTGCACGGCTTAGCTCCCTGAAGGGTATTGGCCGGTGGACCGCGGAAATGCTGCTGCTTTTTACCCTGCTGCGGCCCAATGTGCTGAGCTTTGACGACCTGGGCATCCAGCGGGGGCTGCGCATGGTCTACCGCCACCGCCGCATCGATAAGAAGCAGTTTGCCCGGATTCAAAGGCGTTTGTCCCCCTACGGCTCCGTAGCCAGCCTGTACTTTTGGGAAGTGGCCGGGGGCGCCATTCCGGGGCTGACCGATCCGGCACCCAAGAAAAAGAAAGAGGCGAAGAAATAATGCAATATACCTGGAACTATTCCTCTCCCCTGGGGGAAGTGGTGCTGGCCGCCAATGGGGACAAACTGGTGGGCCTGTGGTTCAGCGGCCAAAAGGCTTTTGGCAGTACTTTGGCAGAAAACCGGGAGGAAAAACTGGTGCCCGTGCTGCAGGAAACCTGTACCTGGCTGAATACGTATTTTGCCGGCAAGCAGCCAAAAACAACACCGGCTCTGGAATTTATAGGCACGGCGTTTCAGAAAAAAGTCTGGGAGCAGCTTCTGCAAATTCCTTACGGCAGCACCGTTACCTATGGTCAACTGGCCAAAGCCTTGGGGAAACCCAAAGCCGCCCGGGCCATCGGGGGTGCCGTGGGCAGCAATCCCATTTCCCTGGTAGTGCCCTGCCACCGGGTTATTGGCACGGACGGAAGCCTGACCGGCTACGCCGGGGGCCTTGAACGGAAAACGGCTTTGCTGAAGCTGGAAGGAGCCCTGAAATAATTCCCAGGACCCCTTGTCAGGAAATTCGCAAGGAGTATAATACTAAGACAGTAGGATTACTATATATTAGAAAGAAAGTTTAAGGAGAGTAAAACTTATGTACGAAATGCGACGGAAAGATCGGCAGATTCCCAACGAGGAAGCCATTGCTTTGTTGAAACAACAGCAGTATGGCGTCCTGTCCACCATGGGCAGGGACGGGTATCCCTACGGCGTGCCCATTTCCTTTGTGTACGAGGATCCCGGCCTGATCACCTTCCATTGTGCTGTGGAAGGGCATAAAATCGACAACCTGGCCTATTGCTCCAAGGCCTGCTTTACGGTCGTAGGCCCTACCGAGCCTCTGCCGGAGCAATTCAGCACCCGGTATATTTCCGCCATTTGTTTTGGTACCCTGCGGGAACTCACCGGGGAAGAAAAGGTTCAGGGCCTTTTGAAGTTTGGCACCAAGTACGCACCCCAATTTCTGGAAAAGGGCGCCAAATATACCCAGGCCGCTAAAGACAGAACCCGGGTCTATGAGATGCAGGTAGAGCAGCTTACCGGTAAGGCCAGACGCTAAGACAGCAGAAAAAATACGGCTGGAACCGCAGCAGAGCCAGACAGAAGGAAGCCTCCTTTTGCCTGGCTTTTTTGCGCTGAAAAATGGCGTTTTTGGCAGGGAGTCCGCTGAAACTTCCATGCATAAATTGTATAACGCTTTATAAAATATAGGCCTTTTACATACGCCTGCAAAAGGATTATAGTGTACTTGTAAGGAAAAGGAAGCCTGTCAGGCTCCTTTCTTTCTGGCAAATCCTCAAGAAAGCGGGATGCAGCATGACCGAAAAAGAACGCAAAATCAAAATAACGGCAGGGAAACACGTTCTCGTTGCCAAATTGCAGGAAAACGAAGCTGTCCGGGCGCTGTGGAACAAATTGCCCCAGACCTATTCCATGCAGAATTTATATGAACGGGAAATGTGCTTCCGGATGGGCAAGGGCAGCCTGCCTGCCAAAGAAGCCAAGTATACCGGCTACAAAATTGGCGATATTTCCTATTGGCCGCCCCGGGGCAGCCTGGTGATTCTCTATGCCCAGAATGGGGAAATCTTTGAACAGCAGCCCATCGGGCACATTGCTGATGACGTAACGTTTTTCAAAAACCTGGGCGATACCAAAATCAAATTTGAAAGGGTGGAGGAATAATCATGAAAGAACTCAGCGTATTTCCTATTGGCAAGACCAATGATGCCTATGCCAAATATTTTGTAGGACAAAGCTACCTGTATCCCATTTCCAAGGAGCAGGTGCATATTTCCAACGTAACCTTTGAACCGGGCTGCCGGAACAACTGGCATATTCACCATGCGTCCAAGGGCGGCGGCCAGATTCTCATTGTCACCGCCGGCCGGGGCTGGTACCAGGAATGGGGCAAACCTGCCCGGGAACTGAAGCCCGGCGATGTGGTGAATATCCCCGAAGGAGTGAAACACTGGCACGGCGCTGCCCAAAATGAATGGTTCCAGCACCTGTCCATTGGCGTTCCCGGCGAAAACAGTTCCACCGAGTGGCTGGAACCCGTAGCCGCTGAAGACTATAACAAGTTGAAATAGGAGGAAGCAATCATGGCAAAAGTCACTGCAGGCAAAGATCAATTGGGAGACTTTGCACCGGAGTTCGCCCATTTGAATGATGACGTTCTGTTTGGGGAAGTTTGGGCCCGGGAAAAAGAACTGCCCCTGAAGACCCGGAGCATTGTTACGGTAACGGCGCTTATGGCCAGCGGTGTGCTGGACAGCTCCCTGAAATTCCATATTGCCAAAGCCAGGGAAAACGGCGTAACCAAAGAAGAAATGGCGGAAATCCTCACCCAGGCTGCTTTCTACGCTGGGTGGCCCAAAGCCTGGGCCGCCTTCCGCTATGCCAAGGAGGTCTATGCCAAGTGAATATCGTGGTGCTTAACGGCAGTCCCCGGCCCCACGGCAATACCGCCTTCCTGGTGGACGCCTTTAGAGAAGGAGCCCAAGAAGCCGGTCATACCGTGACCGTGCTGCCGGTGGCCTCTATGAAAATTGCCGGGTGCTTGGGCTGTGAGTACTGCCACGGCAGGGGCCAGGGCAAGTGCATCCAAAAGGACGACCACCCCCAGGTTATCGCAGCCCTAGGGCAGGCGGAGCTGCTGGTGCTGGCCAGTCCCATCTATTTTTTTGAGGCTTCGGCCCAGCTGCTGGCAGCCATCCAGCGGATGCACGCCACCGGTATGCCCCGTACCATCCGGGACAGCGCACTGCTTCTTAGCTCCGGTTCTCCCGGGGTGTACGCTGCGGTAGAAACCTGGTACAAAAACGTATTTATCGACTATCTGGGGTGTCGGAACCGGGGCATTTTTACCGCCGCCGGCAGCCAGAACAAAACTGAGAAAATGCGGCAGAAGCTGTATGACTTCGGCCGGAACTTATAGAAAGAAGGAATTACGATGATTTTTGACGAAACCTTACAGCTAGCCAATGGGGTACACATTCCCGTATTTGGTTTGGGTACCTGGTTTATTGAAGACAAAGACGCAGCAGACGCCGTCCGGGCCGCTGCGCAAATCGGCTACCGCCTGTTTGATACGGCCCAGGCCTACGGCAATGAAGCCGGGGTAGGGGAAGGCATCCGCACCTGCGGCATTAGCCGGGATAAGCTGTTTGTGACCAGCAAGGTGGCCGCAGAACACAAGGATTACCAAAGCGCCAAAGCGTCCATTGACGCCACCCTGGAAAAAATGGGTCTGGACTACCTGGATTTGATGATTATCCATAGCCCCCAGCCCTGGAAAGTGGTAAACCAGTCGGAAAACCGTTATTTTGCAGAAAACGTAGAAGTCTGGAAAGCCCTGGAAGATGCTTATCTGGCAGGGAAACTCCGGGCCATTGGCGTGTCCAACTTCCTTCAGGAAGACCTGGACAATATTATCAAGCATTGCGGCACCAAACCTATGGTGGACCAGGTCCTGTGCCATGTGGGCCATACCCCGGCAGCCCTCCTGGACTACTGCAAGACCCAGGGCATCCAGGTGGAAGCCTACGCCCCCATTGCCCACGGAGCAGCCATGAACATTGGCGCCGTGCAGGAAATTTCCCACAAGTACAACGTAACCGTGCCCCAGCTCTGCCTGCGCTATGACCTGCAGCTGGGTACGGTGGTGTTGCCCAAGACGGCAAACCCCGACCATATGAAGAGCAATGCCGCGGTGGACTTTACCATCAGTGACGCCGATATGGAAACCTTGAAAAACGTCCATTATGACGATTACGGCGCTGCCGGCAAATTCCCCGTTTTTGGCGGGAAATATAAAGGCTAAGAATTGGCCTTGAAAAAATAAAAAGGAAGAACGGCTTCAGGTACTCCTCAAGCTGTTCTTCCTTTTTTGTTGACCATAGGCGGCTGGCTACAGAATCAGGTAGCCTGCCCCCGCCAAAACGTCCAGGGCCTTCGTAAAGTTTTCCTTCTTAACCAGGATATAATCCGTATTGTAGGTGGATACGGCGAAAATGCCAATGTGATTTTCGGCCAGAATTCCGGACAGTTTGGACAAAATGCCCATCAGGGAAAAATCCAGGACTCCCTGGATGCGGAAAGCCTTCCAGCCATCATCCCGGGGTTCCGCTGCTGCCGGTACATCTTTAGTCAGACAGACCAGGGACAGTTCCTCGTCCGTTTTCCCCACAAAATAAAAATCACTGGACAAAGGCAGCTCCTTGGGAGAAGCCACCTTGCAGACCGTCAGGTCGTAGGGCAGGGGTTTTAGTTCCAAAGCCACAGTCATACTCAGCATCCTTTCTTCATTCAGGTTTATCGTTAGCGATTTTTGTTGATCAGGTCCGCCAGGGCTTTGCTGGATTTTTTGAACAGCAGGAAGCTCACCAGGGATACAATTCCGTATTTAATCAGGTTAAAGGGAAATACCGTCAGCAGCAGAAACCCATTGAGAGAGTGCACGAAAGGGTTGGTGGCGGAGCCCATTTTCACAATGGTATCTAGGGAAATCCCAAACATCTTGACGTACAGGGGCAGGGCCACGTACCGGTTGGCCAGCACCGCAAACAAGCTGGCAAAGCCCGTACCCAACAGCAGCGCAGGAATGGCACTTTGGGTGGTGCGGAACTGGTGGTAGAAATAGGACGCCGGCAGCACATAGGCCAGGCTGCAGAACAGGGCCATCCATTCTCCCACAAAAGCCGTACTGCTGCCGGTGAGAAACACCTTGATGAGAATCTTGATCAGGGCTGTCAGAGCAGCTGCACCGGGCCGCAGAAAAAAGCCCGCCATAATCGCCGCCACATCGGAAATCTCAAATTTCATATACGCCGGGGCAAAGGGCAGCGGAAACTCGAAAGCCATAAGCAGGGAGGACAAAGCCCCCAGCACCCCTATAAAGACCCGGGAACGGGTTTTGTATTCGTTGATCATGCGTAGCGCTCCTTGGTGCGTTTTCTCAGTGCTCCTATCCCAGAGTACTGATATGGAATCATTATAGCACAGATTTCTGCTAAATTGGCTGCGGTTGTAGGGAAACCAGGAACAACGGAGAAAAACTGCTGTTAGGGGAGCTTTTACTAAGAAACGAATGGCCAGCTGCAACACTTTTGCCTGACCAGCCTTTCGGTACCGTCCCAGCCAGGTGCCTATTTTCCCACAAAAAAAGAACGCAGCAAGCCCTGCGCCCTTCTGGCCATGAAGAAGAGAGTACTCCCCAACAAGCTGCTGGTCAACAGGTCCTCATCAGGGTCCAGTCTTCTTCTATTAATAGAAATATTACAAAACAAGCACGTTCCTGTCAAGCTACTAACAAAATTGACCAATTTGCTGGAAAGCCTGCATCGGCTTTTCGTTTCATAAGTGACAAGCTCCTCATTTTACGATACAATAGAATATCAAGTATTCAAATAAGGGCAGGCTTAGATTATGACCAAAAAGTTGATTGTTAATGCCGACGATTTTGGCCGGCATTCCTATATTAATGCGGCGGTGCGCCAAGGGGTGGAGCAGGGGCTTATCCGTTCTGCCACGGTAATGGTTACCGGGGAAGCCTTCCAGGAAGCGGTGGATATTGCCAAAACCCACCCGGAACTGGGACTGGGCATCCATTTCACCCTGGTAAACGGCAAACCGGTGCTGCCAATTAGGGAGATTCCGTCCCTGATTGACCCCAAGACCGGTGAATTCTTCCCCAGCCACAAGGAGTTTGTGAAGCAGTATCTCAGCGGCAAGGTCCGCAGAAGTGACGTGAAAAAAGAATGCAAGGCCCAGCTGGAAGCTTTTTTGGCCACCGGCCTGCGTCCCACCCACGCTGACAGCCACCAGCATATGCACGTGCTGCCGGGAATCATCGACATTATCCTGAGCCTCTGCGAAGGCTGCGGGGTAAAACGGGTGCGGATTCCCGCCATTCCTGTGTCCCTGCTGGCCACCCGGAAAAGCAACCTGGGTGAGCAGGTGGGCCGTATGGGCCTTCATCTGCTGGCAGAGCGGGCCCGGTCCAAGGCCAAGGCCAGGGGCTTTCTTACCCCCGATTACTTTGGCGGCATTGTGGCCGGGGAGGCGGTGGACCTGAGCAATTTCCGGACCATTCTGCTGCAGCTTCAGGAAGGCACCACGGAAGTGATGCTGCACCCGGGCACGGACAACGCAGTGCTCCAGCCAGCTATCCAGTGGGACCACGATTTTGAAGCCGAACTGACCGCAGTAACAGCGCCCCAAAACCTGGACCTGGTGAAAAGCCAGGGGATTTCCGTAATTAATTTCACCGATTTATAAGAACGCGAGGAACTTTTATGATTTATACCGTAACCTTTAATCCCAGCCTGGATTATGTGGTGACCGTGCCCCAGTTTCAGGTGGGGAACATCAACCGGACCCAGGCCGAGGAAATTTTCCCCGGGGGCAAGGGCATCAACGTGTCCATTATTCTTACCCACCTGGGAGTTTCTACCAAAGCCCTGGGCTTTAAGGCCGGCTTTACCGGGGACGAGATTGAACGCCTTTTGGCACAGTACGGCATTCCCGCAGAGCTGCTGCCGGTAAGCAGCGGCTTTTCCCGGATAAACGTCAAGGTGCGGGGCAGCAAGGAAACGGCCATCAACGGCCAGGGGCCCCAGGTGTCCCCAGAGGATCTGTCCCGGTTGGAAGCCCAGCTGGACCAACTGACCCCAGAGGATATGCTGGTGCTTTCCGGGGCCAAGCCCAGCGGCGGGGCCGATACCCTGTACTGGGACCTGACTGCCAAAATGGCGGCAAAGCAGGTCCCCTGCGTAGTGGACGCCACAGGTGAGCTGCTGAAAGCAGCCCTGCCCGCCGGTCCCTTCCTGATTAAGCCCAACCGGGAAGAACTGGAAGAACTGCTCCAGCGGCCCCTGCCAACCCGGCAGGACTTGGTTGACGCGGCCCTGGAACTCCAGCGGCTGGGAGCCAGAAACGTTTTGATTTCCCTGGGAGCTGGCGGTGCCCTCCTGGTGGATGCACAGGGCGTGGTGCATACCAGCGCCGCTCCCGCCGGCACTCCCGTAAACACCGTGGGGGCCGGGGACAGCATGGTAGCTGGTTTTTTGGCTGGCTACCAGAAGACCCAAGATTACACCTATGCCCTGCGCCTGGGGATTTGTGCAGGCTCGGCTACGGCTTTTGCCATGGGCCTTGCCACAGGCGACGCCATTGAACAACTGATGCAGGAATTGCAGTAACGAAAGGAAACCAGCATGCAAATTACTGATTTACTGAAACGGGAAAGTGTAGAATTAAACGGAAGCGCCGCTTCCAAAAAAGACGTATTGGAACAAGTGATCGCCCTAATAGTGAAACAGGGAAATATTGCCGACCCTGCCGAATACACCCGCAAGGTGTTCGCCCGGGAAGAAGAAGGAAGCACCGGCGTAGGGGAAGGGGTAGCCATTCCCCATGCCAAGACCCCGGCAGTGACCCGGCCCGGCCTGGCCTTCCTGCGCTGTCTGGACGGAGTGGAATTTGACTCTCTGGACGGCCAGCCGGCCAAACTGTTTTTCCTGATTGCTGCTCCGGATACCGAAGACAATGTGCATCTGGAAGTGCTGAGCCGGCTGTCCACCCTTTTAATGGACCCGGATTTTATTGACGCCCTGCTGGCAGTGCAGGATGTGGACGCGCTCTACGCCCTGATTGCCAAGGCAGAAGCTGAGAAATTCCCGGAAGAAAAGGCAGAGCCGGAAGCCCCTGCTGCCAGTCCTGAAGCTGCTCCAGACGAAAGCCCAGCCCCAGAAACCCCGGCACTCCAGATTCTGGCAGTGACTGCCTGTCCCACCGGCATTGCCCATACCTACATGGCTGCCGAAAGCCTGGAACAGCACGCCAAAAAACGGGGCATTTCCATTAAAGTAGAAACCAACGGCCAAAGCGGCGTCAAGCACGCCCTGACCGCCGAGGAAATTGCCGCTGCCCAGGGCATCATCGTAGCAGCGGACAAATACGTGCCCATGAACCGCTTCAAGGGCAAACGGGTGGTCATCGTGAAAGTAGCCGACGGCATCAACAAGGCTGACGAGCTGTTGGACCGGGCCCTGTCCGGCACTGCCCCTGTTTTTGAAGGGGAGACCGGCGGTCCCGAGGCCGAAGGCACCCAGGAAGAAAGCGGCGCCAGACGGGTGTACAAGCACCTGATGAACGGTGTTTCCCATATGCTGCCCTTCGTCATTGGCGGCGGCATCTTGATTGCCCTGGCTTTCTTGTTTGATATGGGCGCCGCAGGTACGGCCCAATTCGGCAGCAGCACGCCCCTGGCAGCCTTCTTCAAGCAAGTGGGCGGCCTGGCCTTCAGCTTTATGATGCCCATGCTGGCCGGTTTCATTGCCGCCAGTATTGCTGACCGTCCCGGCCTTTTGGTAGGCTTTGTGGCTGGCGCCATGGCTTCTACCGGGGGCAGCGGCTTCTTTGGCGCCCTGGCTGGCGGTTTCGTGGCCGGCTATCTGATTCTGGCCCTGAAAAAATGCCTGGGTTTCCTGCCGGAATCCCTGGAAAATATCAAACCCATTCTGCTGTACCCGGTGCTGGGCCTGATTATCATGGGCGGTCTTATGGTGCTGGCCATCAATCCTGTCATGGGTCTGGTAAACACCTGGGTCAACGGTACCCTAAGCGCCATGAGCGGCTCCAGCAAGATTCTTATGGGGCTGATTCTGGGCGGCATGATGTCCATCGACTTTGGCGGTCCCCTGAACAAGGCGGCCTACGTTTTTGGTACGGCTTCCCTGGCGGGTGCCAACGGCGCGGCTGTGTCTTCTCCCTTTATGGCTTCCGTCATGGTAGGGGGCATGGTGCCTCCTTTGGCCATTGCCGTGGCCTGCCTGCTGTTCCCTAAGAAATTTACAGAGAAGGAACGGAGCGGTGCTGTGTCGAACTTTATCATGGGACTTTCCTTCATTACCGAAGGGGCCATTCCCTTTGCTGCCGAAGACCCGGTGCGGGTAATTCCTGCCTGCGCCATCGGAGCAGCCCTGGCAGGTGCCCTGTCCATGTTCTTTGGCTGCACCCTGCCTGCACCCCACGGCGGCATTTTCGTTCTGGGGGTTGTACAGAACTGGCCCATGTACCTGGTTTCCCTGGCTGCTGGTACGGCAGCGGGCGCCGTTCTGTTAGGTTTCCTGAAGAAAAACGTCTAGTAATGGTATAATAGCAATAACAGAGAACGCAAAAGCTAATAATTATTTCCGGCCCAGCCGGAGCAAGGAGTGGAGATTATGGTTCAATTTACGTATACGATTCAAGATCCTCAGGGGATTCATGCAAGACCGGCAGGTCTTCTTGTGAAGGAAGCTGCTAAATTCCAGTCTAAGAGCACCATGACCGGCAACGGCAAAACCGGTGACCTGAAACGGATTTTCGCCGTTATGGGCCTTGGCATCAAAGCCGGCATGGAAGTGACCATCGCTGTGGAAGGTCCGGACGAAAAGGAAGCCGCCCACGCACTGGAAACCTGCATTCGTGCCAATCTCTAAGGGGGTGCAGCCCATGTTCTTAATCGAGGGAAAAGGCGCTTCGGAAGGTATTGCCGTAGGTCCTCTGCTGGTAAAACCCGCCAAGGCCCAAAGCTCCGCTTCTCCTATCAGCACCCTGGCGCCGGAGCAGGAAGTGGCCCGGTTTCAGGCCGCCCGGCAGCAGGTTCTGACCAATCTGGAAAAGCTGCGGGTGAAAGCCCAGGCGGAAGCCGGGGAAGAAGAAGCCGCCATTTTTGAAGTGCACCAACTGATGCTCCAGGATCCGGACCTGAACGATGCCTGCGAAGCCCTGATGGTCCAGGACCATCTGACTGCCGAAGCAGCCGCCCGGGAAGCCACGGCCCAATTTGCGGCCATGCTGGAATCCATGGACGACGAATATATGCAGGGACGGGCTGCGGACGTGCGGGATATCGGCGGCCAACTGGACGAACTGCTGACCAGTGGCAAGGATTGGACCAGCCTGCTGACCCGGCCGTCCATCATCTACGCCGATGACCTGACCCCCAGCGAAGGCAGCAGCAATTCCCATACCTCCATTTTGGCTCGGACTATGAAGATTCCGGCCATTGCCCACACCGGGCAGAACCTGACGGAGGAGCAGAATGGAATTTTGGCCGCCATGGACGGGGGCAGTGGCGCCCTGTTCCTGGAGCCTGACGAAGGCATTCTGAAAACCTTTAAGGAAAAGGCGGAAATCCTTTCCGGCAAGGCCCACGAGCTGGATCAGTTCCGGGGCCGGCCCACCATGACCGCCAGCGGCAAGGGCATCGCCCTGTACGCCAACGTAGGGGGACCGGAAGATATGCCCCTGGTCCGGGAAAACGATGCCGAAGGCGTTGGCCTGTTCCGCAGCGAATTCCTGTACCTGGGCCGGGATACCTTCCCCACGGAGGAAGAACTGTTCACTGCCTACCGGGATGCGGCGGTGGCCATGGAAGGCCGCCGGCTGATTATCCGTACCCTGGATATCGGCGCTGACAAGAAGGCGGGCTATTTTGACCTGCCGGAAGAAGCCAACCCTGCCCTGGGCTTCCGGGCCATCCGGATTTGCCTGAAACGGCCGGATATTTTCTACACCCAGCTGCGGGCCATTCTCCGGGCGTCTGCCTACGGCCAGGTAGCTGTCATGTTCCCCATGATTACCTCCGTGGACGAAGTCCAGGCCTCTAAGGAACTGCTGGAAGCAACGAAAATCAAACTGGCCCAGGAAGGGATTCCTTTTAACCCTGACCTGGAAGTGGGCGTCATGATTGAGACCCCTGCTGCAGCCCTGATCAGTGAAGACCTGGCGCCCCTGGTGGATTTCTTCAGCATTGGCACCAACGACCTGGTGCAGTACACCCTGGCGGTGGACCGGCAGAACGCGGCCCTGGAAGACTTGGCCAATCCGGCCCATAAAGCCGTTTTAAAGCTGATCCAGGCCACCATCTACAACGGTCACAAAGCCGGCATCTGGGTGGGCATCTGCGGGGAAGCCGCAGCCAACCCCGACCTGATTCCGCTGTTTATCACCATGGGTGTGGACGAGCTGAGCATGGCTCCTGGCCGGATTCTTCCTGCCCGGAAACTGATCTGCTCCCTGACCGTTGAGTAGTGAGGCGCGGCATGATCAATCTGGATTTCAAGAAAGCCGTGGACCAGGCCATTGCCGCCCACAAGGATAAACGGGTGCTGTCCTTTTCTTATGAAGGACAGGACTACTTTATCAAACGAAAAATTTCCAACCACCGGAATGCCTTTGCCAAACAAAGTGTGGAAGGCGCCTTCTGGTGCGAGGTTTATAAAATTATGACGGTGAACCAGTATTTTCCCCTGGCACCGGAAATTGCCCTGCTGCAGGACGACTATTTCGTCATGAAGGCAGTGGGCAAGACCATGCAGGGCGTGGCCAAGGAAGCCCCCTGGCAGGACTGCCGGGACCGGGCCTACAAACTGGCCGGCATTTCCCTGGCAAAACTCCACGAAGTGGGGCTGCACCACGGCCGGCCGGCACTCCGGGACATTGCCTACAATAAAGAAACGGATACCATTACCTTTCTGGATTGGGAAAATGAAAAGCGCTTCATCGAAGCAGACCCCCGGGTGCTGGACCTGATTCTGTTCGTCCACAGCTGCCTGAGAGAACATTGGCCGGACAACCATTTGCTAGATGAAGCCCTCAAGGGCTATACGGCCAGTCCTACCGGCCGGGAAATGGTGCGGGGTGCCAAAGCCCTGATTAAAAGCCACCCCAAAGCTTTTTCCCTGTGCAAGAAACTCCGGGTCTTTGGCTGGCGGGACGTAACCAGCCTGGACGATACCCGGAAATACCTGGAAGAGATACCCCTGGCCTAGCCAGGAAAAGGAGAACCCTATGCATTTTGGTGCACGGCTGGAAACAGTCGCCCGCAATATCCCGCCCTGCAGCAGCTTTGCCGACATTGGTACGGATCATGCCTACCTGCCGGTGCTTCTGCTCCAGCAGTGCAAAATTGAAAAAGCCGTGGCCGGGGACGTGGTGCCCGGGCCCTGCGAGGCTGCCCGGAAAACCGTCCATAGCTTTGGCTTCACTGGCAAGCTTGACGTTCGCCTGGGCTCCGGCCTCACTGTGGTGCAGCCTGGGGAGTGCCAGGTGTTTGCCATCTGCGGCATGGGGGCGGGGACCATGGTCCAGATTTTGGACGAGTCCCCCCAGGTGTGGCAGCATCCCAGCTGCCAGGCTCTGGTACTCCAGCCCATGAGCGACAGCGCCCTTTTGCGGCACTGGTGCGAGCAGCATGGCTGGGCCATAGCGCACGAAGACCTGGCCCAGGAAGGGGAGCGTCTGTACGAGATTCTGGTACTGAAACCCCAGCCCGGCTGGAAGTATCCCGGCACCTGCTATCTGGTGGGTCAGGACCTGGTTGACCAGCACCATCCCCTGCTGGAGCCCTTTGTGACCCAGCTGCAGGACAAGTATCTCAAGCTGCTTGCCAGCATGGAAAAAAGCCCTCGGGCCATCCATACGCCCCAATACCGGGAATATCAAGAAACAGCAAAACAATTGGAGGAGATTTTACGTGGAAACAACGGTAACTGACATTTGTATTCTCATGAACGAATTGGCACCGGTCCATTATGCCGAAAGCTGGGATAACCCTGGCCTGCTCTTGGGTCACCTGCCTGCCCCTGTGCACAAGATTCTGGTTGCCCTGGACCTGATGCCCGAAGTGGCCGAACAAGCCATTGAAGAAGAAGTGGACCTGATTATCACCCACCATCCCTTCTACTTCCATCTGCCCAAAACCTTGGCGGTTACGGACACCAAAATGGAAGTACTGTACGAACTGATTAAACACGATATCGCTGTATACGCTGCCCATACCAACCTGGATGCAGCCAAAGGCGGGGTTAACGACGTGCTGGCTGCCAAGCTGGGCCTGGAAGATGTCCAGGAAATTCCCCGCAAGGACTGCCCCGAACAGGGCCTGGCCCGGATCGGCGTGCTGCCCCAGCCTATGGAACTGGCTGACTTTGTCGCCCTGGTGCGGGACAACCTGGGTGCCGAGCACCTGACCTTTGCCGGTGGGGACGAACCCGTCTTCAAGGTAGCCGTAGTAGGCGGCAGCGGCAGTGACTTCATGGAAGATGCCCTGGCAGCCGGCGCTGATACCCTGGTTACCGGCGATGTGAAGTACCACGTGGCCCAAAAGGCTGTAAACCTGGGCCTGAACATTGTCGACGGCACCCACCAGCTGACGGAAATGCCCGTAATCGATGCCCTGGAAGAACGGCTGAAAGCCTGGGGCGCTGAAAACGACCGCCATTTTGAAGTCATCCGGGCTCACGAAGACCGGCTGCTTCAGAACGTGTAAGGGGTGCGCCCATGATTAAGGATCTGCAATTGGGAAATGCCATGGAACAGCCTTGTCTGGTCCGCCTGCAAAAGATTGGCACTTCCTCCAATGGCAAGGCCTATGCCAAGGGCGTGCTGGAAGACAACAGCGGCTCTGTTCCCTTTATCTGTTTTGAAGCCGGTCCCATCAGCCGGCTGCGGAGTCTGACCGCTCCGTCCCCCTGCCAAATCTCAGGGAAGGTGGATATCAACAAATATTCCAACCAGATGGGTCTTCAGGTCATCGTCCACGAGGCAGCCTCCGTGAGCCCCGATATGGACCTGTCCGTGCTGCTGCCCAGCGGGAATATCGACCTGGACCAGCTCACCCTGGAGCTAAAGACCTGGATGCGACGGATTCAGCACCCGGGCCTGGAAAAACTGGTGCACACCATTCTTTCCGGGGATACCCTGACCCGTTTCCTGCGCAACCCAGCCGGTACCCGGCTGCACCACGCCTATGTGGGCGGTCTGCTGCACCACACGGTTTCCATGACCAAACTGGCTGCCGCCATGGGCAGCACCATTGGGGACGTGGATATGGACCTGATTATTGCCGGAGCCCTGCTCCACGACGTGGGCAAAATCCGGGAAATCTCTGGGGAAATTGGCTTCCCGTACACCACCGAAGGCCGCCTGATGGGGCACATCTCCATTGGCGCCATGGCCGTGGACCGGGCCGCCCGGAAGATTCCGGAAATCAGCCCGGAGCTGCGCCAGAAGCTGCTCCACATTCTGCTTTCCCACCATGGAGATCAGGAAAAAGGTTCCCCGGTGCCCTGCGCCACCAAGGAAGCCTTCATTGTTCACTACGCAGACGAAGTGGATTCTGTAATGAATCAATTTCACCAAAAAGAACGCCCGGACAGCTGGGAGTTCGACAAAATGTTACAGCGGTATCTGTACAAAGCTTGACGGAAATCGGTACCTATGGTACAGTGTTCTAATGTGAGTGTGAAAGATAATCGCGGCAGCGTAACAGCTGATGAGGAAAGTCCGAGCTCCGCAGGGCAGAATGCTGGATAACGTCCAGTGGGGGCGACCCTAAGGAAAGTGCCACAGAAAACAAACCGCCGGCTTGCCGGTAAGGATGAAACGGTGCGGTAAGAGCGCACCAGCAGTCAAGTGATTGGCTGGCTTGGTAAACCCCATTCGGAGCAAGACCAAATAGGGAAGGGATGAAGCGGCCCGCTGATCCTTCCGGGTGTGTCGCTTGAGCCTGCAGGCAACTGCAGGACTAGATAAATGATTATCACATACAGAACTCGGCTTAGTGAGCACTCACATCCTATTTTAAGGAGGTTATAACCATGGAATTACTGCATATTGGTGATAAAGCTGGTTTTGATGTGCTGATCCAAAAAAGCGAGAAACCCGTGATGGTGGACTTTTGGGCTACCTGGTGCGGTCCTTGCCGGATGCTGGCTCCTGTAATCGAAGAATTGGCCAACGACTATCCTGAGGTCCAGGTTGCCAAACTGGACGTGGATCAGGTGCCGGAAGTGGCCCAGGAATTTGGCGTTTCCGCCATTCCTACCGTCATCGTCTTTAAAGGCGGCCAAACGGTGCAGCGCTTTGTTGGCGTACAGCCCAAGGAAGTCTTTGAACAGACCCTGAGAACTTTATAATTTGCAATAACGCGGCTGCCAACGGCAGCTGCACAAGGTATTCTAAAGGAGAAAGACAAGAATGAAGAAGGTTTCCTTTGTAGTTCCGGTCTTTAACGAACAAGAGAATATCGGGGAATTCTACAGGCGCATTACGAAAGTAATGGCGCCTTTTCCTTATGACTACGAGCTTTTGTTCATTGACGATGGTTCCTCAGACCGGAGCCCCATTTTGCTCCAGGAACTGGTGGACAAGGACTCCCATGTCCAAGCCTACCTGTTTGCCCGGAACTTTGGCCACCAGCTGGCTCTTACCTGCGGCCTGGACCATGCCTCCGGAGATGCGGTGATTTCTATGGACGGAGATCTGCAGCACCCGCCGGAAATGATTCCCCAGCTTCTGAAGCTATGGGAAGAAGGCTGGGAAATTGTCCAGACCGTACGCCTCACCACCGAAGACGCCAGCTTTTTTAAGCGGTTTACCTCTAAGATGTACTACAAACTCATCAATACCATGTCCGAAGTCCGTATTACCCCCGGCGGCTCCGACTTCCGCCTGATGGACAAAAAGGCCGTACAGGCCTTCCGGCTCTACCGGGAGAGGGCCCGTTTTATTCGGGGCATGGTCAATAACCTGGGCTTTAAGGTCACCACCATTGATTTTGTGGCACCGCCCCGGTTTGCAGGACATTCCAAATTTAATCTGCGAAAAATGCTCCGCTTTGCCCTAGATGGTATCACTGGTTTCTCCCGTGTCCCTCTACGGTGGGCACTATATGCGGGATTGACTTTTGGCCTGGGTTCGCTGTTACTTTTGTTACACGTATTGTACGTAAAATACATTATTCAAGACGCTGTCCCTGGATGGACCACACTGGCCGCTGCAGAGTTCTTTTTAGGTGGTACAGAGCTCCTGGGCATCGGCATTGTAGGGGAATACGTGGGACGCATTTTTGATGAAGTTAAACAAAGACCTCTATATATAGTTCGTGAACATCTAGTGAAAAATAAGGACAAAGAATAGACAGTCCACGGCAGAATTGCTATAATGGAGTTCGGTGAAAACAACAGAATATACAAAACGCCGAATCGTAGTGATACGAGCGGGGGAACCAAAGTGGGGTTAATTTCTTCGGAATAGGGTATCTCGACCCGCACCCGGCAGCTAACCTCGTAGGCGAATCGAGAGGATGTATTTATCATTTTTAGGAGGATGATGCTGGGAGTGATGCTCGCAGCCACAACAATGGCCGTGGCATTACCGGCGCAAAGCGTTTTTGCCAGTTACAATGTGGGTACATCAGGACCTGATGTAGCCGAGATTCAGAACGAGCTTTCCGACCTGGGCTATTATAATGGTATTCCCGACGGGGTGTATGGGGCCGATACGGCAGCCGCCGTTAAAAAATACCAGGCCAGCATGGGTTTGGAAGCTGACGGGGTGGTAGGCGATTACACCTACTCCAAGCTGATGGGAAAACGGATGCCCTCCAGACGGTCTGACTACGGTGTCAGCCGGGGCTATGGTTATGGGTATGGTGCCAATACGGGCATGGTGCGGTCTTTGATTTCCACCGCCTATGATTACGTTGGCGTACCCTATGTATTCGGTGGTACGACCCCTTGGGGGTTTGACTGCTCCGGGTACACCCAGTACGTGTTCCGCCAAATCGGGGTGGATATCCCCAGAACGGCTGATGCACAGTACTACAGCTATCCGAAAGTTTCTGCCAGCAACCTGCAGCCGGGCGACCTGGTCTTCTTTGAGACCTACGAACCGGGGCCTTCCCACTGCGGCATTTATATTGGCAACGGACAAATGCTCCAAGCCGGAAGCAGTACGGGCGTGACAGTGTCCAATGTATTTTCCGGGTATTTCGGTGCCCGCTATATCGGAGCCTGCCGAGTCCTCTAAAAGAACACAAAGCAGTGTTTATTCATGAGATTGATCATAAATCCCTGAACAAACACTGCTTTTTCCTTTATTTTCCATTGTTTATAGAATGTTTATGAACGCAGGTTTGCGTCCCGTGGATAAATAGGCTATAATATTGGTAATGCATAGAAGATTATCTATGTGCAATTCTTGACAAGAAATTAGGTGAAACCATGGAAGTACATGAAGCAGCAGAAATGTATCTGGAAACCATCCTTGTACTGAAGAATCGCCTGGGATTGGTGCGCTCCATTGACGTGGCCAACGAAATGGGCTATTCCAAACCTACCATCAGCATTGCTATGAAAAAATTTCGTCAAGAAGGTCTGGTTACGGTGGATGAATCCGGCTTTATCAATTTGACGGAAGCTGGACGTGATATTGCCGAGAGAATTTACGAAAGGCATCAGGTCCTGACCCACATTCTGGTGTCCCTGGGGGTATCCCAGGACCACGCAGAAGAAGATGCCTGTAAAATCGAACATGATATCAGCGATGAAACCTTTGCAGCCCTGAAGAAGGAATATTTACGGCTGAGGCAGAAAAAATAGGCACAAGGAATGCGGGCATCAGATTGGCAGAGGTAAAGCAGCTCTGCTGATCTGATGCCTTTTTACTTTTTGCTTATTGGTCTCCTTAGTGGTTCGCCGCTCTCCAATCAGCTGCGCCCTACGGGCTTGCTTCTTGGGCTGCTATCACATGGGTCGCATGTTCCAAATATCCCTGGTCAACTTGTAAGGATATTTGGATGCGACCGCAAAGCGTTGCGGGGCTGACTGAGGAGGTTCAACCAACTTTTTTCCAGCTGTTGACTGACGGAGTTTCACAAGCAGTTTCCAAAGCTGAAAACTTTTTCCCATATCTTCACACAATTTTCATCTTTTTGCAGTATCCTATGCAAAATGTATTTTGTATAAAAAATCCTGCTCCAGCAGGAAAAGGAATCCCATCTATTAGCTCGAATAATTACTACGGGAGTGCTGTTTAGCACGCTGCCCATTCGCAAAGGAGAGACTTACCCATATGGAATTTAAAACCTATGCTTTCCTTCCTCCAGAGGCCAAGGCCCTGCGGGAAGCCGTTTTCGTCAAAGAACAGGGCTTTCAGGTGGAATTCGATGATGTAGACAAGACCTGCACCCATGGAGTGCTTTTTGACGGAGACCAGCCTGTGGCCTGCAGCCGCTTCTTTCCTGGAGACGCACCTCAGAAGTATATTCTGGGCCGCATCTGTGTGGACAAAAGCCGCCGGGGAACCGGATTAGGCTCTGTCGTAGTGGAAGAAAGCGAAAAGGCCGTTGCTGCCCTGGGCGGTCAGTCCGTGATTCTCCACGCCCAATGCCGGGCCCAGCATTTTTACCATACCCTGGGTTACCAGGAGTACGGGCCCGTTGAAGACGAGGAAGGCGTACCTCATCAGTGGATGCGCAAAAAAATCTAAAGTATTTTTCTAAAAAACACGTCCCTTTTTGCTAAAAACAGGTATAATAAGGGGAATGTTCCGCCCTGAGGTTTTCCTTTAGGGCCCTTGGACAGCCGTAAAAGGCGGCCCATCAATCCGGCAGTTTTCTGCCAGAACAGAGGGGTATTAACTATGGAAAGACAACAAACCGTATTGATTGCCGATGATGAGGCTCAGATTCGTGAGATTTTGAGCCTGTATTTCAAAAAAGAAGGCTTTAAAGTCATTGAAGCAGCAGATGGAGCAGAAGCTCTGGTGCAGGTACAGGCCGGTAAACCCGACATTATCCTGCTGGATATTATGATGCCCGTGCTGGACGGCCTGGAAGTATGCAAACAGGTCCGGAAGATTTCTGATGTGCCTATTATCATGCTCACCGCCAAAGATTCCGACGATGACCGCATCCTGGGTCTGGAAATTGGTGCGGACGATTACATCTCCAAACCCTTCAATACCCGTGAGGTGGTGGCTCGGGTCAAGGCTGTGCTGCGGCGTACCAGCCAGTCCATCTCCAGCTCCAACAAGCAGGTCCTGGAGTATCCCAACCTGATGATCAACTTGAGTGAATACAGAGTCGTTGCTTTCGGTCGGGAAATTACCTTCACCGCCAAGGAAATGGAACTGCTGTGGTGCCTGGCCTCCAACCCCGGCATCGTGTTCTCCCGGAACCAGCTCCTGGAAAAGATTTGGGGCTACACCTACTATGGCGATACCCGTACCGTAGACACCCATATCAAACGGGTGCGTCACAAACTGGATATTCCCCCGGATTCTAGCTGGGATATCATGACCGTTTGGGGCGTTGGCTACAAGTTCGAGGTCAAAAAGTGAAAAAGTCATTATCAACCAGGCTCATGTACAGTTACATGGGCCTTATTGTGGTTATTATCGTGGGCATTTCCATTGGCCTGTCTTATCTGATTACCGACTATTTCTTCAGGGCCAAGGAAGCCGAACTGAACGACAAGGGCAGCCAGGTGGCCATGATGGTCCGGTATTTCAATGCCATGGACATGGACAAGACCAACCTGCGCCAGTACCTGACCTCTATGGACCAGCTGATTGGTGCCCGGATCTGGTTGTTCAATACCCAGTACGAGCTCATTGGTGCCTCCGAATCTTCGTCCGAAGATGGCGAAGCAGCCTCTCCCTCCAACCTGGAGCGGGAAGCCAAGTGCCGGGAAAAATGGCAGAAGTCCATTACCGCCATCGACCAGCAGCTCCGGGACGGCGGGCCCCTAAGCGACCAGGTGAAGGACATCATCACCCAGGTATACCATGGTGACCGGGTGAACGCCCGGATTTTCCACCCCTATTATAAGGAACAGGTGCTGATGGTGGGTTTGCCCCTTACCGATTCCCACGGCCTTCAGACCGGCGCCATTCTCTTGGCCTCTCCCATTGGGGGCCTGAATAAGGTTCTAAAGGATATTTACCTGTACACCATTGGCGTGGGGATTATCGCCCTGATTATCAGCATGGTTATCGTCCGCAGCCTGACCAAACGCATGGTCCAGCCCCTGATTTCCATGAAAAACAGCGCCAAGGCCATAGCTTCTGGGGATTATTCCCTGAAGGTCATTGTAGACGGGGACGACGAAATTGCTGACCTGGGCCGCTCCCTGAACTCTCTGAGCCGGGACCTGGAACAGTTCGTACTGAAAACGAAAAAAATGGAAAAGATGCGCCGGGACTTTGTGGCTAACGTATCCCACGAGCTTCGGACTCCCATTACCATTATCCAAGGCTATAATGAAGCCATTTCTGACGGAACCATTACGGATCCCGAAGACATCAAAAAATACCGCAAGCTGATCAACGATGAAACCCTGCGCCTGGAGCGGCTGATTAACGAACTGCTGGATATCAGCCGGCTGCAGAAGGGAGAAGGGGAAGAAATGGAACCCATTCCCTTGGCCCAGGTAGTGGAAGCCGTGGTAAATATGCTGGAAGGCCGAGCCCATCAGCGGGACATCCGCCTGGACCGGTACCTGGACGACAGCCTGTACGTCTATGGCAACGGAGACCGGCTATACCAGCTGGTGATGATCCTGGGGGACAACGCCATGAAGTACTCTCCGGACAGCTCGGTGATTACCTTCAAGGTCACCCAAAATCCGGACCAAAGCACCGAGCTCACTGTCAGCGATCAGGGCTATGGCATCCCCGAGGAGGACATTCCCTACATTTGGGAACGGTTCTACAAGGCGGACAAATCCCATTCCCGGCATATTCCGGGTACCGGCCTGGGCCTTGCCATCGGCCGGGAAATCATCCGGATCCACAAGGCCAAGGTCCAAGTCCAAAGCCAGGTGGGGAAGGGAACCAGCTTTGTCATTACTTTCCCGCCCTGTGACCAGCATGCGCCCCAGCCCGGCACCACCCGGGAGGCAGAAGTGGTGGAAAATGTTCACCCTCTGCCGGACGACGATACCATCGAGAAGTAAAGGAGGAATCTCCATGAAGCATACGAAACTCACTGCCCTGGCTGGGGCCCTGTGCCTTAGCCTGAGCCTTTCCTGCACCGCCCTGGCTGCCGTCTGGCAGCCGGAAGAACTGCCCCAGGATGAAGCCGCCCTGATTGGCTTCTACCGTTCAGGCGGGGAATCTCTGGCGGTACGGGAGCGGGACGGCCACCTGGAAATCCTGTATCGGTTCCAGCAGGGAGATAAGGACTTCACCCAAAGCAACGAATTTGCCCTGACCAAGAACCATTACGATTCCTATGCCCTGCGGGAAGTGGGGCCCAATACCGATGCGGAAAACGACATACGCTTTGACCGGGACTCCCGGGGGCAGGGCATCAGCCTGGTCATTGGCCAAAGAAGCTACACCCGGTACTTTGCCGGCGGTGAAAACGGCAAGCCCATCCGGATTACCCCAGCGGCCCCTATGGACCAGCTGCGGCAGGAAGCCCAAAAGGCTGCGCCGCCCAACCTGCCCTACGACAAGACCGCTGACCTGGTGGAGCTGAGCTCCGTAGTTCCCGGTCTGCAGTACGACCTGCGCTATACCACGGACAACAACCTGTTTGGTACGCCGCTGGTCACCAGCACCCATGCCTATTTGGACCGGAATGCAGCCCAGGCCCTGGGACGGGTGCAGACGGCCCTGAAACCCTACGGCTATGGCTTGGTTATCTGGGAAGCCTACCGCTCCTGGAGCGACTTTAAGACCGCCACCCTTGCTCTTGGCACCAAAAATGCCGCCATGCTGCCCAAGGCCGAAGAAGGCTATTCCCACAATTCCGGCCGTTCGGTGGACGTGAGCCTGTACGACCTGAGCTCTGGCGCGGAAGTACCGATGATTTCCGACTTTGACGAGCTCTCCCCGGCCCAATACGCCCAGTTCCCCGGCGGCACCCAAAAGCAGCGCTGGCTCCGGGATCTTTTGCGGCAGCAGATGACCCTGGCCGGCTTTACCGGCAGCGATATGGAATGGTGGCATTTTGACTACGATGCCGGCAGCCGCTATCAAATTCTCAATGTACAGGTGCAATAAAAATACAGACGTGCTATAATAATTTGGCTGTTTGTGCGGTGTATGGTACAATACAAACAGAATATCTACTATATATTAGGAGGAAGACCCTATGAACGTATATGATGAAATGAATAACCTTTGCAAAGCCATCAAAGAATCCCACGAGTACAAAATGATGCAGGACGTGAAAGCCAAACTGAAGGGTGACAGCAGTGCCGAACCCTTGGTAAAAGACTTTCTGAAACAAAAATCTGAAATTGAACTGCTCCAATACCAAGGCAAAGAACCCCCAAAAGAACAAATCGAAAAGATGCAGAAGCTGTACGGCGTGTTGCAGCTCAATCCTGTAGCCAGCGAATACATCCAAAACTACATCCGTTTTCAAATGATGATTGGCGATTTGTCCAAAACTCTGGGCGACACCATTAAGGAAGCTGTTGAATAATGGGAATGCAGCCTTTCCTTTCCTACTTGGAAAGAAATTTTCCGGGGAAGTATCAATTGAATGCTCCTATGGCCCGGCACACCTCCTTTCGGGTGGGCGGACCGGCGGACGTACTCATTACCCCCGATACCATTGATGGCCTGCCGGAGCTGCTGAAGGCCATCCAGGCCGAAGCCCTGCCCCTGGTAGTGATGGGCAACGGGTCCAACCTGCTGGTGCGGGATAAAGGCATTCGCGGCGTGGTCATTAAATTGGGCAATAGCCTTCGGGAACTGTCCCGGGTGGATTCTTCCAACACCATCCGCTGCCAGGCAGGGGTTTCTTTAAGCACCCTGGCTGCCCGAGCTGCAGAATATGGTCTCAGCGGTTTGGAATTTGCCATTGGCATTCCCGGCTCTCTGGGCGGTGCTGTGGTGATGAACGCAGGTGCCTACGGCGGAGAAATCGGGGAGCTGGTGACTTCTGCCACCGTTATTGATGCGGCTGGTAATCTGAAGACCCTGTCCCACGAAGAATTGGCCTTCAGCTATCGTCATACGGCCCTCCAGGACAGCGGCGATATGCTGTTGGAAGCCGAATTGGCGCTGAAGCCGGGCAATACCCCGGAAATCTGCGCCGCCATGGATACTTTTACCCAGAAGCGCCTGACCAAGCAGCCTCTGAACTTCCCCAGTGCGGGAAGCACCTTCAAGCGTCCTCCGGGCCACTTTGCCGCCGCCCTGATTGATCAGGCCGGTCTCCGGGGCTACCGGGTAGGGGACGCACAAGTGTCTGAAAAACATACTGGATTTGTGATCAACTGTGGTCACGCTACCGCTTCCGAAATTTTGGAGCTGATGGCCCAGATCCGGGAGAAAGTGTTTGCGGTCAGCGGCGTATGGCTGGAGCCCGAAGTCCGCATTCTTGGAGAAGAATAATCCCAGCCAATACAAATAGAGGGGAATCTAACAAGTGAATAAGGGATATTTTTTCGTATTGGTAACGGCCGTATTGTTTGGAACCATGGAAACGGTTCTGAAATTCTATGCCGGAGTATTCCATCCTGTGCAGATCACCTTCTTACGCTTCCTGATTGGCGGCTTGGTGCTTTTGCCCATGGCCCTGAAGGCCCTGAAAAAACGCAATGTGACCCTGAATAAGCAGGATATGGGCTTTTTCTGCTTTACCGGCTTCTTGGGTGTTGTGGTCAGCATGATCCTCTACCAATTGGCCGTGGTCTATGGCAAAGCTTCCGTTGCCGGCGTTATTTTCAGCTGCAACCCGGTATTTGTGGTGCTGTTTGCCTACTTTCTGCTGGGAGAGCCCATTGACAAGCTTACCGTGTTGTCCCTGATTGCCAGTTTTGCCGGGATTGTCTGCATTGCTGATCCTACCAACCTGGCAGGCAACGAACTGAGCATTATCCTGATTCTGCTTTCTGCCGTATTTTTTGCTTTGTATGGTATTGCCGGCCGGAAAAAGAGCCAGCGGTTTGGCGGCATTGCCATGACCAGCTTCAGTTTCCTGTGCGGCAGCCTGGAAATGTTTGTGCTGATTTACCTGACGGAATTGCCCGCAGTGCGGGATTTGCTGCTGGATACCGGCCTGAAGGTCTTTACCCACATTCCCATTATTGCAGGCCTGACCTGGGCCCATATTCCGCCCCTGGCCTATATTGCCGTGATGGTAACCGGTGTAGGCTACGCCAGCTATTTCCTGGCCATGGAATATACCAACCCGGCTACGGCCTCCCTGGCCTTCTACATTAAACCCATTCTGACCTCTTTTATGGCCTGGCTGTTCATCGGTGAACCCATCACCCTGAATATGCAGGTGGGCATCGGTCTGATTCTGTTGGGCTCCTGCTTCTCCCTGGCTTCCAAGCGGAAACAAAGCCTGGCCGCTAAAAAGGCAGCGATGAATACGGAAAATGAGGTGTAACATGAACTTTAAATTTGTGCATAACAATCTGAATGTGCTGGATTTGCAAAAGAGCCTGGCCTTCTATAAGGAAGCCCTGGGCCTGGAAGAAGCCCGGCGGATTGAAGCCCCGGATTTCACCATCGTTTATCTGGGTGACCATACTACCAGCCACCTGCTGGAACTCACCTGGCTCAAAGACCGGAAAGAGCCCTATAATCTGGGAGATAACGAATTCCACCTGGCTTTTGAAACCGATGATTTTGCCGCTGCCCATGCCAAGCATGAGAAAATGGGGTGCATCTGCTTCGAAAACCCGGCTATGGGAATTTATTTTATTACGGACCCGGACAATTACTGGCTGGAAATCCTGCCGCCTAAGAAATAACCATAGGCAAACCTGACCTCCCCAGCCGGATTTGTCCGGCGGGGAGGCCTTTTACTAACCTGAGGAATTTATACATAGCCCTTTTACACTTTTTGGTTTTCCAGGCTTGAGAACGGAAAAAATGTATAGTATAATAACAGGTAAATAACAGATATTAATTTGTTATAACTCCGTGAATTGCCATGGAAAATTGAGAAAGAAGGGATACAATGGGAGAATTTTTAAAAGAGTTTAAAGCATTTGCATTAAGAGGCAACGTAGTTGACATGGCAGTCGGCGTTATCATCGGCGGCGCTTTCGGTAAGATTGTGGCTTCTGCCGTTTCTGATATCATTATGCCTCCTTTGGGTATGTTGATTGGCGGGGTGGATTTCAGCAATCTTTTTATTAATCTGTCCAGCAAGAAAGTGGACACCTTGGCCGAAGCAACTGCAGCCAAACTGCCGGTTATCGCCTATGGCAAATTCCTGACCAACGTCATCGACTTTGTCATTATGGCTTTCGTTATTTTCTGCCTGATCTCTGTACTGAACAAATTCAAGAAAGAAACACCCAAGGCACCCGAAACCCTGTGTCCTTTCTGCAAGATGCCAGTGGATCCCGCAGCAACCCGCTGCCCGCACTGCACCTCTGAAATCCCTCCTCAGGGAAAATAATTACCAAGCGCAATTGGCGCGAAACAATAAGGAGGAAGTTTGGTGAGCGTTTTAGACGTATTGAAGGAACGGGGATATCTGAAACAGATGTCCCATGAAGATGAAATCCGGGAACTGCTGGAAAAGGAAAAAATCACATTCTATATTGGTTTTGACCCCACCGCAGATAGCCTGCACGTAGGTCATTTTATTGCCTTGATGGTAATGGCACATATGCAGCGGGCTGGCCATCGTCCCATCGTCCTGTTGGGCGGCGGTACCGGAATGGTAGGGGACCCCAGCGGCAAGAACGAAATGCGTAAGATGCTGACCCCCGAATTCATTCAGCACAACATTGAATGTTTCAAAAAGCAAATTGCCCGGTTTATTGACCTGTCCGACGGTAAAGCCATTGTGGCCAATAATGCCGACTGGCTGCTGAAGTTAAACTACGTGGATATGCTGCGTTCCGTGGGCGTCCATTTCTCCGTAAACCGTATGCTGGCAGCTGACTGCTACAAGAACAGACTGGCCAGCGACACCGGACTGTCCTTCTTTGAAATGAACTACATGATTATGCAGGCCTATGACTTCTATACCCTGCACAAGAAATATAACTGTGTCATGGAACTGGGCGGCGACGACCAATGGTCCAACATGATTGCCGGCGTGGAACTGATCCGCCGGAAGGACCGTCAGCCGGCCTACTGCATGACCAACACCCTGCTGACCAACAGCCAGGGCCAGAAAATGGGTAAGACCGTAGGCGGCGCCGTATGGTTGGATCCGGAGAAATTCTCCCCCTACGATTTCTACCAATACTGGAGAAACATCGACGACGCCGATGTAGAGAAGTGCCTGAGCCTGCTTACCTTCCTGCCCATGGACGAAGTACGCCGCCTGAGCCACCTGGAAGGCTCCGCCATTAACGAAGCCAAAGTGGTCCTGGCCTACGAAGTGACCAAACTGGTCCACGGTGAAGAAGAAGCCAAGAAAGCCAAGAGTGCTGCAGAAGCCCTGTTCAGCAACGGCGGCAATATGGACAACGTACCCACCATCACCGTTACCGATGACCTCCTGGGCACCAAACTCCTGGACCTTTTGGCAGAACGCAAAGTCATCGCCACCAAGAGTGAAGGCCGCCGGCTGATGCAGCAAAACGGTCTGAGCATTGACGACGTGAAAATTACCGACGTAGAAACCCAGGTTACCCCTGAGCTCTTTGCCGGCAAAGACAGCGTCCTCCTGCGCAAAGGCAAGAAAAAATACTACAGACTCCAAAGAGAGTAGGAGCCAGTATATAAAAAGCGAAACGGGAAGTGCCTGGTGCACTTCCCGTTAAATTTATGCAAAAAAGCGGCTGCTGCATCTCTGCCTGTGGGGCCAAAGAACGCAGCAGGGGCGAAGCCTGGCACCCGGCCAGCGTTTGCAGCTTGGTCCTGCATTATACGGTAAACTATTTTGACCGCTTCCATTCACGTACTATACCTAAATGTGAATTTAACAAATGCTTGTTAAATTCACGACAAAAAGCAAAAATTAACCTTCAGCCATATACAACGTATAAAATATCCATTCTATAGAAGTTTTATATTAATTTACAAAATTTCCAGTAAATAATCTTGTAATTACAAAAATTCGATAACTTAAATTGCTGGTTTGTTCCCCAATTTGTCCATTTTCATCTACATATCGATTTGCAATGACCTGCCTAAGTTTTTCTCAAAACCAGTTAATTCACATATTTGACACATATTAAATCCTTTGCTTTTTCACTTCGAGAGCCCTAAAAACACACCATTTGTTAACCCGTATACGGAAAATGTATACATAACTTTACAACAAATTTTGCATTCTTCTGTTCCCCTTACGCCTTCTGAGAAGCTTTTGGCACCACAGTCAAGACTCTCAAGCTGACGATAATAAAACAAGGGAGTGTGAAAAACGGCTTGCGAACTTGTTTGAGTTCGCAAGCCGTTCTTAACGTTGTTTGTGTAGTAATATTCGAACCTCGGAACTTCCTCAGTCAGCACTATAGGCTGACAGCTCCTTGTTTCACTTTCTTCCTGTGTACTTCCAGATAGAGCAGGGGAGAGTACATTTCTCAGCTGCCAATTTTGCTATCCATTCAGCGCATAACAAACATAAAAACCCATGGAACTCTGAGCGGTACACAAAAACACCTTTCCACAGCCCCAAATTTGCGTTTAGAGCGTTGTTTCACAGAGTTATGTAAATTCCTATTCGTCCCAACGAAAACGCTTCATATCCACGCAGCCGTTGCTTTTGAACTCCACGCCTTCTGCTTCCAGCCGCGAGCGCTGCTCGGTAAAATGGGGAGCCGTGCGTCCTGCTGCATTGACCACCCGGTGGCAGGGATAATGGCCGTAGTACTCTGCCCGGGATAGCACTTTGCCTACCAGCCGGGCATTTTTCTCCCGGCCAATCAGGGCCGCTATCTGTCCATAGGTAGCCACCCGTCCCTCCGGAATTTCTGACACCACCGACAGGATTTCATAGATCAAAGCTTCGTCCAAAACCCGGGACATGGTATCCTTCCCTCCCTTTAGATGATAAAATAGACCATACAGATTACGAACCTTTGAAAGGTCCAAATAGAAGTAACAGGTTAAAATTTTTTTATGTTTTTCCCAATTTGGAAAGAGGGTGAACCTATGGATAAACTGCAAAGGGCCGCCCAGGCCATCAAAAACGCCGACGGCGTATTGGTGGGCATCTCCAGCGGCTTTGCCGAAGCAGAAGGTCTGCACCTGTACGCTGCGGACAAAGAATTTCAGCACCATTTTGGCGATTTCCAGAAGAAGTATGGCATTGGGAACCTTTCCCAGGGTATGAACTATCCCTGGCCCAATGAGCAGGCCAAGTGGCAGTTCTGGTGCCGTTTGATTGACCTGTACTACAACCAGTACAGCCCCAGTACCCTGATGAAGGATCTGAAAGACCTGGTGGGCTACCAAGACCACTTTATTATGACCACCAATGGGGACGGACACCTGGAAAAAGCCGGCTTTTTCCCCAAGAATCTTGACGAAATAGAAGGGAACTGGCTGACCATGCAGTGCTCCCGGGCCTGTCATGAGGAATTATACCCCACGCCGCCCCTGGTGGACAAGCTGCTGGCCGCCAGTTCTCCGGATGGTACCCTGCCCCAGGAACTGCTGCCTCGGTGTCCCCGGTGCGGCGCTCCTATGCAGGTACATATGAATAGGGACGAATACTTTATTCCCAACACCAGCGGGTCCCTGGGCCTCAGCCGCTTTATCCACAATTTCAGCGGCACCCGGCTGGTCATCTTAGAGCTGGGTATCGGCTGGCAGGATCAGCTGCTGAAAGGTCCCCTGATGCAGCTGGCCCAAAACGAGGACAAAGCCGTTTACATAGCAATAAATCAGGGAGAAATCTTCCTGCCCCCTGCCTTGGCCGATAAGTCTATCGGTCTGGATGGCGCGCTGGGTGACATTTTGTCCCAGCTCTGTTTCGCCCTATAATTGCAGGTGGGGAAGAACTTCTCCCTGATTGGTACAGTTTATTTGGTTACGGTGGGGTCAGTCTCAGGAAATCATTTCCTTGGATTCAGAATTGGTAGCATACATACTGTAGCTGTCCAAAATATCCTGCAAGGAAATGTTTTTCATCTTGGCTTCAGCTGCGTTTTGCACTTCATCGTAAGCATCTTGGAGAGCCATCTGAATCTTGGTACCCACTTGGCATTCTGCATTGATGTCCTTGTTCAGGTGGAGCAGGGGCTTTTCGCCTTCCACTGCTTTGTAAATGTCATGCAGGGTAATGTCTTGGGGAGCACGGGTCAATCTGGGGTTGGCAACCCCTTGTTCACCCAGCAGCAGGCCGCCGTGTTTCAATTTCATCATCAATTGCCGTACGAAGGATGGGTTAGTGTGAATGCTTGCCGCAATGTCGCTGCTGGCAAGGCGCATAGCCATGTTGCCAGGTAATTGTTCTCTGTGGATTACGATAAAGGCTAAAATGTGGATTGCATCACTTAGACGAGTAGAGTATTTCATGGTAAGAACCCTTCTTTCTTAGAACTTGTATTGATTCCAATTCCTTATGTGTATCTTAGCACCAATTTAACCTTTTGTGTAAATTTTATCTGAGATAATAACAAGTTTGGCATAGTAAAATCGCTGATACAAGCCCGGAGAAGGGGATTCAGTCATTAAACATATATTAATTTGTATGCAAAACTTGAAAGGTGCTAAAAGATTAGACACACCTAAATGTTAGTGCTAAGTTAACATAAAATGGTGAAATACAGAATATCTAGTGGTACTGCCCCCTAAGCTTGCACTAGAATATTCCCTGCGGTACAATAAAAAAGTGCATAGCACGCAGCGGCTATGGTAAAATTTTACCGGAAAGACCGTTGATTCAATAGAATTTGAATGAAGGTGGATTTTGCATGGATAGAAAATGGGTAAGAAATCTGAAAGACTGGCCCGCCATTGAGCCAGAATTTACGGTTTGGGAAAAATATATGTGGGATCATGTAGACTTTGCCCTGACCACCAGCGTTATACATACCAAAGAGCATGCCGAAAGGGTGCTTCTCTTTGCCCTGCTTATGGCCCACAAACTGGGCCTGGATAAAAAGGACCGGGAAGCCCTGTGCCATGCTGCTATTTTTCATGATACCCGGCGTCACGATGATTCCTACGACGTAGGCCACGGTGGACGGGCAGCAGTTCATTATAAAGAATTCTGCCAGGAACATCACCTGGACTACGACCCTAGGACAGCTCTCGTAATGGCCTATCATGACCATCCCGATGCAGAAGGCATTGCCCAGGCGAAAAAAAGCGGCCTGAAAAATGCCGTGCTGCTGTACCAAATTTTCAAAGATGCCGATGGCTTGGATCGGTACCGGCTGGCTCCCCACGGTTTGGATGTCAAGTACCTCCGGACCACCGTATCTCCCAGCTTGGTCCCCTTGGCCAAGCGCATGAATGGGCGGGTATGAAAATAAAGTATATATAGATTAAATTATATTACAAAAGTTTCAGTGTTATGTCAAGACAGGTGATTATAATGAAAACATGTACATTAAATAATGGCGTTGAAATGCCTCTGTTGGGCTTTGGCACTTATCAAACCGCTGGGGACGAATGTGCCCGTTCCGTAGAAACTGCTCTCCAGTGCGGCTATCGGCTCATCGATACCGCTACCCTTTACGAAAATGAAGACCAGGTGGGAGAGGCCATCCGCAAAAGCGGGGTGAATCGGCAGGAGATTTTCCTGGTGACCAAAATCAGTTTCAAAGACTACGAACACACCGTGGACTCCGTAGCTGCTTCCCTGAAGAAATTGGGCACCGATTACCTGGACCTGGTGCTGCTGCACTGGCCCTTTGCCAACTACTACAAAGCCTGGCAGGATCTGGAAAAACTGTATCAGGTTGGCGTAATCCGGGCCATTGGCGTTTCCAATTTTAACCCTGACCGACTGGTGGACCTGATTTCCTACAACAAGGTAGTCCCCGCCGTGAACCAGATTGAAACCCACCTGTACTGCCAGCGCCAGGAGCACCATAAATGGGAAGACCAGTACGGTGTAGCCCATATGGCCTACGCACCCCTGGGCCAGCAGCGGGCCAAGGAAATGTTCACCGAGCCTGCTGTTGCAGCCCTGGCCGCCAAATACCATAAAAGCCCCGCCCAGATTGCCCTCCGGTACCTGATCCAAAATGACGTCATTGTTATCCCCAAATCCACCCACGCAGAGCGCATCCGGGAGAACTTTGCCCTCTTTGACTTTGCCCTTACCCCGGAAGAAATGGAAAGCCTGAGAGCTCTGGACAAAAACCATCCCATGATCGGCACCCCCGATGACCCCAATAAAGTCCTGCATTCCTGTAAGACCTGGGTAGCACACTTCAGTGAATAACTGTAGAGTAGACTTTTCCATAGAAATGAAAAGCTGCTGTAGGCAAGGCAGAAACTGTAGTTGTTAATGGGAATTGATGACTTCCTACACTTTCTACGAAAGTGTAGAGGTGTTTTTAAGAATATATGGGCGGCCAAGCCGCCAAAAGAGTCACTCTGCAAACTGGAGTTAGTACTGCGAAAGGCACAAGTGCACCCTACACTTTCTGCGAAAGACAGCGAATAATTGGGCTGTGAGAATTTCTCTAGAAATGAACAGCTGCCGCAGGAGAGGCAAAAACTGTAGGTGTTAACGAAATTTGGGAACGTCCTACACTTTCTACGAAAGTGTAGGGGTGTTTTTGGGAATAGAAGGGCGGCCAAGCCGCCAAAAGAGTCACTCTGCAAACTGGAGTTAGTACTGCGAAAGGCACAAGTGCATCCTACACTTTCTGCGAAAGACAGCGAATAATTGGGCTGGGAGAATTTCTCTAGAAATGAAAAGCTGCTGTAGGCGGGGCAGAAACTGTAGGTGCTAATGAAATTTGAGGACGTCCTACACTTTCTGCGAAAATGTGCGGTGCTTTTTTAGAATATACGAACCCTTTGGGCGACTTGGCAGGTGCAGCGTGACTTGGCGATTGTGCTGGGAAAGTTTGTTTGCGGGGGTATGAAAAAAATGAAACTTCTATCGTCGCCTGCGGCGACACTTCCTACACGCTTTACGGTCGCATCCAAATGTCAATGCAGTTCCCCGAGGACATTTGGTATATGCGACCTATGTGATAGCCGTCCGTGAGCCGAACCCGCAGGGTGAAGGGGAACGGGGTACGGCGAACCACTCAGGAAGCATTCTATGCCTCTACTGGTCAAAGTGACAGAGAAGGGTAATGCTAGTCTTTACATACCGTGATTTCATCTCAAAACCCGTTTTGCACATGACCAGTATAGGCCTAAGACCGGCCCATCCAAGCGTGGAGGGGCTGTCAGTCCGCAGGACTGACTGAGGAAGTTTTGAGCCTTGGATACGGCCATAACAATCAAAAACGGCTTGCGAACTCTTTTGAGCTCGCAAGCCGTTTTTTTACAGTTCCGTTTTTTAATTCGTTTTTATTTCACGTATTGCAGCACCACACTGGTCCAAAAGGCCGAAATGGGCATTACCACTACCATTGCCGGAATCATATCCGCAATGGGGAACTGTTTTACGTTGATCATTCTAAAGCCTGTTGCCAGTAGCAGCACTCCGCCGCAGGCGGTAAAATCCCCAATCATGGTAGGTGTACAGTAGGGGAAAATGGCGTTGGCCATAAAGAACAGGCAAAGAAAAATCAAGCACTGGGGAATGGCGATAAAGCTGACGATAATTCCCAGTTCACAGGCAAACAGCATGGACGTGGGCAGGTCCATAATGGATTTGGCAATGAGAATGCTGTGGTCCCCGGTCATCCCGGATACCATGCTGCCGTAGATGCCCGTTCCGCTGGCACAAAACAGTACAATCATGGTAATCAGCATACTTTCATAATCGCTGCGGCTCAGGTCACTGTCGCTGTCCTGGGTCCGAGGTCCCGTAATTTTCGTAATCATCTTCTCCAGCTGCCGGGCTCCTGCCGTAATTTTTCCGTCCAGCCGGATATTCAGGCCAATAATGGTTCCGGCAATTACCGCCAGGATTACCACCGGCATATTCTGCATCTTCATCATGGAACCGATGCCCATGGTCATGGCACAGGCACCAAAAATCGTGGTCAGCTTTTCCTTGAACGTGTCGCTGAGCCGCTGGCCCGCCACATTGCCCAAAAGGCCCCCGATGACCACCGCCAGCGCATTGATAATAACTCCAATTGGCATAACAACATTTCCCCTCTACCGTAAAATATAGATAAATCAATGCCTGTTCCTGCCGCTTTTTTACGGATACCGACTTGAAAACAGACAATACTTAATTTTACCATATTTAAGTTTATTTATGAATACAAATTAGCATACAAATACAGCAGTTTAGATATTTTCAGAAAGCTTTCTGGCAAAAAGGCAGCCCCCCAGTGCAAATTCTCCACTGGGGGACTGCCTTTTCCAATTTCTTTGCTTAAAACAAACTGATTTCTGTATCCAGCCAGCTTTTCTGTTCCGCCTGGTGCACCCGGTCCCCTTCCTCCTTGTGACCAATCAGCAGGGCAGAGTAGGGGTCGTGCCGCTTCCAATTTCGCAGCACGCCTTCCCGGTCGTAATTGGCATAACAATAGATGCAGCAATGGGGGCAGGTGTTGTACGCCCCAATATCGGCACCCAAAAGACAATTGCACCCTTCCCGGGCCGGCTTGCCCTTGGGTACATTTAACCGGCAGCCCAGGGCTCGCTCCAGCACTGCCTGGGACAAACAGCCAGTGGTGTCCACATTGTCTCCAGCCAGGGCAGGGGACTCCAGACACAGGTACAGCTTCATTCCATTATCCTTGGCAATGGCCGCCAGGGCCCGGGTCAGCTCTTGCTGCTGGGCCGCAGGCACTGCCTGGACCTGGGGAAAGTTCCGCTTGGTCTTTTCATATAGGTCGATAAAACTGATTACCACCTGGTGGGTATACCCCTTGAAACGCTCTGCCATAAACTTGAACGCCTTCAGATGGAACTCTGGGGTGTAACGCCCCAAAAGGAAAATCGGATCATACCGCCAGCCAATGCAGTCCGGTCCTACCCGCTTGGACAATTCCCGGAAGCTCAGCATAATCTGCTTCTTGTCCGGCAGCCGAGGCTCTATTTCCCGGCCATAGGGAGTCAGCGTCACGTGCCAAAAGGTCTTGTACGCTTCTAGTTCCTTCCAGCGCTCAAACATGGGCCGAGGATTCTTGGTGCAGAACACAATACAGTCAATCAGCTCCGGCCGCAGTTCGTACCGGGTAATCTGGCTGGGATTGTAGGGATTTCGGGCCAGCACATAGCCTGCTTCCAGCCGGTTGTAGAACCAATTGCTGTAGAATGCTGGAATATCAGTCCGGCTGCCCGTATTGAGAATCATACCTCCTCCTTAGGGGCAGCTGCGGCAGGGGAGGGGGCTTTCTCGCCGGTTCCAGGTCCTTTGCCCGGATTTTCCTTGTGACCGGACACTGTTACCAGCTGCGCCTCCGGAGGATTTTTCCGGTATTGCAGGGGCGTGATGCCAAACTGCTTCTTGAATATATCAATATAGTAGCTGGTGGAACTGAAACCGCAGCCATAGGCAATATCGCTGATGGGTTCATCCGTATTCAGCAGTCGGGGAATGCTTTGTTCCAGCCGGAAATTGCGCAGGTAGGAGAAAATCGATTCTCCGGTGAAGCGCTTGAAAATCCGGCAGCACTCACTTTCCGTATAGGATGCATAATCCGACAGCTCCGCCAGTGTCACCTTTTCCCCGTAGTGGGCTGCCATGTAGCTGAGCATCTTCTGGATGGCCCCATTGGCGTGGGTGCGGCGCAGCCCATTCTGTCGTGCCGTCCGGTGTGCCAAAATCCCCGCCACCAGAACGTACAGCCGGGACAAAATCAGCAGCTCATAAGCTTCGGGCTTTTCCTCGCTGAGCTGATACACCTGCTCAATCTGGTCCAGCAGTTCCCGTTCCCAGGGCACCTGCCGCTGCAGCACCTGGTAAACCAGTGTGGGGTCGGCCAGCGCAGGCAGCAGGTATTTCTGCTCCATCACCGAGCCGGCAAAACCGCTGAGCAGCTGGGGCGCAATATCCAGGCAAATGTAGGAACTGTCCGGGTCCTTCACCGGCCGGGCCATGTGCAGATAGCCCGAGTTGATGAAAAGGCCTTCCCCCTTGCTCAGTACAAACCGTTCTTCATTGACAAAAAACAATACCTGACCCCGTACCACCAGACAGAACTGAAGTTCCTCGTTCCAGTGGAGAGGCGTGTAGCCAAGCACATTCTGGCTCAGCACCGAATAGTAGATGGCCAGGGGAAAATCCGGAGTACCCGGCCGCGTTATCTCCCGCTGCCCGGCATCCAAAGGGATATCATAAATCTGCATGGGATCACCTCCAAGGCATTGCAGACTGTATATTTTGATAATTTATGAACCATTGCGCAGTACTTTACAGCATTAATTCGCTGTCTGCTTGCTTTCAGTATAACAAACCATCGCCTGCCTGTACAGGGCATAACGCAAAATAGCGATATTTTTCGCTGAAATCCGGGTATCTCTAACCCCGCCGAAAACCTATAATAAAGGCAACAAACAAGCTTGCAGTACAAGGAGGAAAATACTATGAATATCAATGGCAAACGGCTTTTAGACACAATTTTCACCCTGGGCAAGATCGGCATCGATGCGGAAGGCAAGCGTACCCGCCTGGCAGCCTCGGACACCAACAAAGCAGGCAGGGACTATGTGGTTTCCCTGATGAAGGAACTGGACCTGAAAGTAGTGGTGGACCACATCGGGAACATCTTTGGCATTTGGGAAACCCCCGAAAACAAAACAGAGCAGCCCTTTATGGTAGGCTCCCATATTGATACCGTCATCAACGCCGGCCAATATGACGGCTGCCTGGGCGTACTCTCCGGCCTGGAAGCCATCCGTACCCTGAAAGAAAATAATGTAAAGACCAAACGCCCCCTGATTGTAGGCGTCTTCACCAACGAAGAAGGTGTCCGCTATACCCCGGATATGATGGGATCTTTGGTGTACGCCGGTGGCATGAGCGCCAAAGAAGCCCTGGCTGCCGTAGGCACTGACGGCACCATCCTGGGGGACGAACTGAAACGCATTGGCTATGCCGGCACCGTTGAACCCGGTTTCGTTACCCCCTGTGCTTTTGTGGAACTCCACATTGAACAAGGACCCATTCTGGACGTAGAAGGCATCAACATTGGCGCCGTAGAAAACCTTCAGGGTATCCATTGGCAGCAGGTCACCATTGAAGGTGCTGCCAACCATGCCGGTACTACACCTACCAAACTGCGGAAGGATGCAGGCCTGGCAGCCGCCAAAGTCAACGTCTTTGCCCGGCAGCTGGTAGAGAAATCCGGTGGTGTGTGCACTGTAGGCACCATTGCCTTCAGCCCCAACGCCGTAAACGTCATTCCCTCCAAGGCTGTTTTCACCGTTGACCTGCGCAACCCCGATAAAGCCAAACTGGATCAGGATGAAATCACCCTGGCTAACTATCTGAAAGAACTGGAACAAACTGACGGCGTGAAAATTACCACCCGCCGCATGACCTGCTTTGACCCGGTGCCCTTCGATAAAGAAATCTGCAATACCATCGAAGCCGCAGCCAAAAAACGCGGCCTTACCGTTAAACGCATGACCTCCGGCGCTGGCCAAGACGCCCAAATGATGGCCAGAATCTGTCCTACCGCCATGATTTTCGTCCCCAGCATCAATGGTATTAGTCATAACCCCAAAGAATATACGCCGGACCAGGACGTGGAAAACGGTGCCAACGTCTTCCTGGACGTCATCGAACAGTATACCAAATAACCTGTCCTCCCAAACGCTGGAAAACCAGCAGCAAAAACGGCTGTGAAAAAATGGCTTGCGAATTCAAACTAGTTCGTAAGCCATTTTTATTGTTCGGTATAGCTGTATCTATGTCTCAAAACTTCCTCAGTCAGCCCTACGTGCTGACAGCCCCTTAGTGGTTCGCATTGTGCCAATCAGCTTCGCTCCTTGAGCTCGCTTCTTGGAATGCTATCACATGGCTCACATGAACCAAGAGCATTTTGAACCACGGACATGCTCTTGGATGTGAGCGCAACGCTTTGAAGGGGTCGGTCATGTCCAAGCGGTTTCACTTCTCCCCAATACTAATGCTACAGATTAGTTAGTAGCTGACCAGTAGCGGTTCGAAAGCCTTCTGCAAGCGTGGAGAAGGTGTCGCCGGAAGGCGACGGATGAGGTTTAAACCCCACATTTACGGCTACATTTTAACAAACTTCCTCAGTCAGGCCTGCGGACTGACAGCTCCTTCAACGCTTTGCGGCCGCATCCAAACAGCCCGACAAATTCTGCAAGTGGCTGTTTGGTCAATAAGGCCCATGCGATAGCTGCCCAGGAATTGAGCCTGCAAGGCGAAAATGACTGGCTAACAGCGAACCGCTCAGGAAGTGTCGCCAAAGGCGACGATAGAAGTTTTATTTTTTCACAACCTCGTTTTTTATATGCACCAAGTCTTCCGAAAAACTCCGCCTAAAATTGGTCACGAATTCCAACACGGGTCCGTATATGCTCCTTACGCTGCCCTAATTACACATTGACATTCATCAATCTATGCTGTATCCTACACATAGATAATCATCAATCTGTATAAGGAGACTATTATGAATTCCATAGACGTAGCACTAATCTGCAAAGCCCTGTCCGACAGCAACCGGCTCCAAATTGTCCAAATGCTGGCCGACGGCGAAAAATGCGGCTGCAAGCTGCTGGAAGCCTTTTCCATTACCCAGCCCACCCTGTCCCACCATATGCGCATCTTGTGCGAATGCGGCTTGGTCCAGGCCAGGAAAGAAGGGAAGTGGCAGCACTATTCCCTGAACTGCGCCACCCTGCGCAATTTCCAGGCCTTCATTGCCCAGTTATCCTGCTGTACTTGCGGCACTGAACCCACGGAGGGGTAGACCATGTGGGCTTTTCTGCAAAATCAAGTCCTGGGCATGGCTTGGCTCCAGGAGCTGTACAAACTCCTTTTGGTGCAGGCCGGCGTTCCGGTGGACAGTCGACTGGGCGGCAGCCTATTGTTCTTTCTGTTTGATGTAACCAAAATCACCCTTCTGCTGTGCGTACTGATTTTCAGTATTTCCTACATTCAGAGCTTCTTTCCCCCTGAACGCAGCCGGAACATCATGACCCGGTTCCACGGTGTCTGGGCCAACTGCGCCGCCGCTCTTTTGGGTACCGTCACACCCTTTTGTTCCTGCTCGTCCATTCCATTGTTCATGGGCTTTACCAGCGCAGGCTTGCCTCTGGGCGTGACCTTTTCCTTCCTGATTTCCTCTCCCATGGTGGATCTGGGCAGTCTGGTGCTTCTGACGAGCATCTTTGGTCCTAAAGTAGCCGTAATCTACGTGGGTCTGGGATTGGTGGTGGCCGTACTGGGCGGCAGCCTGATAGAACGGCTGCACCTGGAGGACCAGGTGGAAGACTTTATCCGTCAGGCCCAACTGGGCGTCGGTGCAGACGCACCCGCCTTGACCACCCGGGACCGTCTCCAGTACGCACAGGAACAGGTCAGCGGCACCTTTCGCAAAGTCTTTCCCTATATTCTAGTGGGCGTGGGCATCGGTGCAGTGATCCACAACTGGATTCCTGCCCACCTGGTGGCCGGCGTCCTGGGCAGCGACAACCCCTTTGGCGTGGTCCTGTCCACCCTGGTGGGCGTCCCCATGTATGCGGACATCTTTGGCACCATACCCATCGCTGAAGCCCTGCTGTCCAAAGGCGCCAGACTGGGGGCCGTCCTGAGTTTCATGATGGGCGTTACCACCTTGTCCGTGCCGTCCCTGATTCTCTTGCGCAAAGCCGTAAAGCCCAAGCTCCTGGGCGTCTTTACCGCCATCTGCACCACTGGCATCATCGCCGTAGGGTACATCTTCAACTTCCTGCACGGCTGGATTTTATAAATAAAGAAATTGGAGGAGGCAATACCATGGGATTATTTTCCAGAAAAAAGACTGAAACTAAGGCAGCTAGCCCCGCATCAGGGCGCATCAAGGTTCTGGGCAGCGGCTGCGCCAAATGCCATGAACTGGCAGACCATACCCAAGAAGCCCTGAACGCCCTGCATATCCAAGATGGGGTAGAGCACGTGACCGATTTTGCCAAGATTGCCAGCTACGGGGTAATGAGCACCCCCGCCCTGGTGGTGGATGAAAAAGTCGTCAGCAGCGGCCGGGTTCTTACCACTGATGAAGTGAAGAAACTTCTGCAAAAATAAAATTCAGGAAAATAGGTCATAAAATAAAGAAGACTTGCGAACTCCCCTTTAGGAGCCCGTAAGTCTTCTTTTTGTTCTTCCTATACCGCTTTTTCCAATTCTTGAGGGCAGCCGTCCTTGCTGGCGCCCAGTTCCCAGTTTTTTCGGTACTGCAAAGGCGTCTGCCCCAGCAGACTTTTGAAGCACTTGATAAAATAGCTGGCCGAGCAGAACCCGGTTTCATAGGCCACCTGGCTGATGCTGTGGTTCCCTTGGCGCAGCAGTTCTGCTGCTCGTTCCAGCCGGTACACATTCAAATACTGGTAAATGGTTTCGTTCAGGGCACTTTTAAACATCCGGCAGCATTCCGCCCCGCTGTAGTTTACTGCTGCCCCAATATCGTCCATGGTGAAGTTTTCGCTATAATGCTTCGCAATATAATCCAGGATTTCCCGTACTACCAGCTGGTGCCGCTGCACGGACGTTTTTTGCACTGCCGGAGTTTGGGTATTTTCTACCAGCTGCGACCAGCACTGGAGCAGCAGGCTTACCACTGACAGCTCATAGCCCGAGCGTTGGTCCCGGTAGGCAGCATACAGCACCCGCAGTTTGTCCAAGATAGCCTTCTGCCAGGGTATTTCTGGCTCCAGGGGCAGAGCTGTAAAATCCGGATTCTCTAGCAGCGGCTTTACGTATTTTTTCTCCAGCTGCGAACCCCTAAATAGGCTCAACAGCCGGGGAGAGAAGTCAAAACAAAGATAAACCCCTTTTCCCGGGCGGCGGGATCTTGCCATATGCAGACGACGGGCGTTGATAAGAATGCCGCTGCCCGCTGCCAGAGTGTACTCACTGTGATCCACTGAAAAGGTCACTGGCCCCTCCAGCACCAGGCAGTACTGCAATTCGTTGTGCCAATGCCAGTTCACAAAGCCCAGGGTCTTTTTGTGCAGGATGTCATAGTAGGCTGCAAAAGGAAACGAAAAACTGCCGTGGGACGTCAGCTCCCGTTGGGAGTGATCCACTGCCACATCCACAATCTGCTGCTGAACCAACCAATCTTCTTCCATAGAGATGACCTCCTGCAAGTTATATTAACGAACGTTTAAATGATTATACTACATAATGTTCTAAAATTGAATAGCGGAAATGATATCTGCTTGAGCACAATACAATGATATTTTGCCACAATGGATTGGTATATCTTTTTCTGATAATTGGCTATAATCAAGCTGTAAGAAAACTTCCGGAAGAGTTTTGTGAAATACGGCATTAGTCAAGAATCGCTTTGTACCAAGCTAAACCTATTTAAAAGCAAGGGGAGAGAGCATTATGGAATTTATTCGTTTCTTGAACAGCATTTTCTGGGGCTGGCTGGTGGCCGGCATCCTGCTTTGCACCGGAGTATTTTTCACCTTGAAGCTTCACTTTCCACAAGTTCGTTATTTTACTAGATTGTTCGGAAATCTGAAGGAAAGCATGACCAGTGGGTCCAAAGAACCTGGCAGCGTCACCGGCTTCAGCGCCCTGTGCGCAGCGGTAGGCGGCCAGGTGGGCACCGGTTCCCTGGTAGGCGTAGCCACAGCCCTGGCTTCCGGCGGTCCCGGCGCCATTTTCTGGATGTGGATGACCGCCGTCCTGGGTATGCCCATCAGCTTTACCGAAGCGGTACTGGCTCAGCTGTTCCGGGAAAAGAATCCCGACGGCACCTACCGGGGCGGTCCCGCCTATTATATGGAAAAGGGTTTGCACAATCACCTGCTGTCCGTGCTGTTTTCCATCAGCATCCTGATAGGCATCGGCATTTTCTACTGCATGATCCAGAGCAACTCCATCTCCGCAGCCCTTACCGGCGTGGTGGACGTATCCCCGTTTTTTGCCGGCGTCTGCCTCCTGATTCTGGTAGCCTTGGTTATCTTTGGCGGCATCAAACGCCTGGCCGAAGTGGCTTCCCTGATTGTACCTTTTATGGCCCTGGGCTATTTGGCCATGGCCCTGTACGTAGTATTGACCCACTTTTCCATGCTGCCCGGCATGCTTGAAACTATATTTAAATCCGCCTTCAGCCTGCACTCTGCAGCAGGCGGCGTGGCCGGCTATACCATGAAAGAAGCCTTCCGCTATGGCGTAGCCCGGGGACTGTTCTCCAATGACGCCGGCAACGGCACCGCTCCCAGTATGCACGCCACCGCCGTGGTGCCCCATCCTGTGAACCAGGGCTTTGCCGCCATGCTGGGCACCTTTATCACCACCATCATCATTTGCAGCTGCACTGCTTTCTGCATTCTCCTGTCCGGGCAATTGGGCACCGGCGAAACCGGTATCGCCCTGACCCAGGTAGCCTTTGAAAGCAATCTGGGCACCGTGGGCCGCTGGATTGTGTTCCTGGCCATGTTCCTGTTTGGCTTTACCACCCTTTTGGCCGACATCTACTACGGTGAAGTGAACCTGATGCACCTGATCAAATCTCCCAAAGCCATCCAAGCCTACCGCCTCCTGTGCTGCGTTCTGATTATCGTAGGCGCCGTAGCTCCCGTGCCTGTAGTTTGGGAACTGGTGGACTTTGTCAGCGCCTTCCTGGTTTTCTTTAACGTCATCGCTCTGATTGGCTTGTCCAAGTACGTGGTTTATATCCTGAAGGACTACGCTGCCCAGTGGGCCAAGGGCAAGAAACCCTACTGGCAGCCAGACCGGGACATCTCCCAAATGGACCTGACCAGAAGTTCTGACGAGCAATAGCAGGAATAAAAAGCATTTTAGCCGAAGAGTGGAGGAGAATACACTGGTTATCCCAGTGGATCAACTAGCTAAACACCGCTGAGCCTCGCAGAAAAAATGAGGAAAATTGTGTCTTATAACGTGAATGAAAGGACTTGATTCTATGCCAAACAACAAGCTTTCTTTTCGTGATCAACTGATTGCCTGGCGGCATTACCTCCATCAGCATCCGGAAACCGCCTTTGAGGAAAAGACCGCCTCCAAACTGGTGGCCGAGGAAATGCGGGGAATGGGCATTGACGTAGCAGAGGGCATTGGCGGCACCGGCGTGGTAGGTACCCTGAAAGTAGGGGACGGCACCGGCTGCATCGGCATCCGGGCCGATATGGACGCCCTGAACATCCAGGAGTGCAGCCAGCACGACCACGTGTCCCAGAATCCTGGCAAAATGCACGGCTGCGGCCACGATGGCCACACCGTCACTCTCCTGGGAGCCGCCAAGCTCCTCAGTGAACGGAAAAATTTCAACGGCACCGTCCGTTTCATTTTCCAGCCTGCTGAAGAACCGGGGCACGGCGCCCAGGCCATGCTTGACGACGGGCTGTTCGAGCGTTTTCCCATCCAAGAAATCTACGGTCTCCACAACGCTCCGTTCCTGCCTGCCGGTACCCTGCATACCCGGGTAGGGGGTATGGCCGCCAGCGAAGATGATTTCACCTTCAAGATTACCGGCAAGGGCGGACACGCTTCCAGCCCCCACGAGGGCAATGACCCCCTGGCCTCCTTTGCAGAAATTTACCTGGCGCTTCAGACCATCGTGTCCCGGAATGCCACACCTGTGCGGCCCGTGGTGGTTTCCTGCACGGAAATCGAAACCGACGGTGCCCACAACGCCATTCCCACCCACGTTGAAGTCCGCGGTGATGCCCGGACCACCACGCCCGAGGACCAGGCCCTGGTGGAACGCCGGATGCGGGAAATCGTGGAAGGCGTCTGCGCCATGAACCACGCCGGCTGCGAATTTCTCTATACCCACGAATTCTACCCTGTGGTCAATGACCCGGCCTGCGTAGCTGCCGCCGTAAAGGCTGCTCAAGCTGCTGTAGGGGAGGACAAGGTCAACGGCAATTGCGACCCCTGGATGGCCAGTGAAGACTTTGCCGCTTTTTTGAAGAAGGTTCCCGGCTGCTTCCTGCTTCTGGGCAGCGGTAAAAATGCCGCGGGCAATGTATCCCTGCACCAAAACATCTTCGATTATAACGACGATATCCTGACCACCGGCGCCGAATTTTGGGCTGAACTGGTCAAGGAACGCCTGGCTAAATAAGGAGGACCACCCATGCAAGAAACCATCAAAGAAACAACCCTGCTCCATACTGGCAAGGAAACCGGTGCCTATGACGCCGCCTTCGCAGCTGACAAGGCCAGAATCTCCCGGCACTTTCACCAAAGCATTCCCGGCTACGCCCCCACGCCCCTGGTGGAGCTCAAGGCCGCAGCCCAGCATTTTGGCATCGCCGCCCTTTATGTCAAGGACGAAAGCAAACGCTTTGGCCTCAACGCCTTTAAGGGCCTGGGCGGCAGCTTCTGCATTGCCAGCTACCTGGCGGACAAACTGGGCCTGAATATTGAAGAACTTACCTTCGAGACCCTGCAGCAGCCTGCTATTCATGACAAAATCAAGGACTTAACCTTTGTGACCGCTACCGACGGCAACCACGGCCGGGGTATCGCTTGGACCGCCCACGCCCTGGGCGTCAAAAGCCTAGTCTTTATGCCCAAGGGCAGCGCTCCCGAACGCCTCCATAATATCCAGGCCCTGGGCAGCGATGCTTCCATTACCGATATGAATTACGACGATACAGTGCGCCACGCTTCCAAAGTGGCGGAAGAACATGGCTGGCCCCTGGTCCAGGACACCTCCTGGCCCGGCTACGAAACCATTCCCACCTGGATCATGCAGGGATACCTGACCATGGCTTTGGAAGCTGCCGAAGCCCTGCCCCAGGCACCTACCCATATCTTCCTGCAAGCAGGGGTAGGGGCCATGTCCGGCGCCCTGACCGGCTTCTTTGCCGACTACTACAAGGGCCAGAAACCCATCATCACCATCGTGGAGCCCAATAAAGCCGACTGCATCTATCGCACCGCTTTGGCCCACGACGGCAAGCTCCATAACGTGACCGGCAGTCTCAGCACCATTATGGCTGGCCTGGCCTGCGGAGAACCCTGCGGCATTGGCTGGGCCGAACTGGAAGCCCACGCCGAACACTTTATCTCCATGCCCGACTACGTGGCTGCCAAAGGCATGCGTATCCTGGGGAATCCTCTGCCCGGGGACGAAAAAGTCATCTCCGGCGAAAGCGGCGCTGCCACCAGCGGCTTCGTTTTTGAACTTTTGGATAACGCGTCTCTTAATGAACTTCGGGACAAATTGGGCATCACCAAAGACTCCCGCATCCTGTGCTTCTCCACAGAAGGGGATACCGACAAAGAAAACTATCGCCGCATTGTCTGGGACGGCACACACCCCAGCTTCTAAAAGCAATTCTTGTGTTGCCCCAGACGCAAATTTTATTAGCCAAACCGGGGGAAAGCCAGCCGGAACCCTGCCCGCAGCAGCTTCTCGTGACTTTCCCCCAAATACACCCTCATACAAAAGGCTATAAAGTCCAAAAAACGACTTGTTCACCCAGCCAGGCTGAACAAGCCGTTTTTTGTTGGGAGAAAAGAATTCTCTGGCCCCCAGGCCCTGCTGAACGCTGTCGAAAAGCCTGGCAGCAGGCCTTCCCAAGTTTCCCCGAAGGGCTCAGATATTCCTCCCCAAGACACCACTACAATTTATTCGAAGAGGGCCCGGATATTCCAAAAGAATCTCCATGGTTTCCCCCGAAGGGGCATATATTCCCCAAAACACCACTACAATTTATTCGAAGGGAGCCTGGATATTCCCAAAAGCACTTCACCGGTTTCCCCGCAGGGGCATATATTACCAAAAACACCTCCACACTTTTCAACGAAAAGTGTGGTAATTCTTCCTTATTCAGCAAATTCTCCCTTACTTTTTTAGCAAGCCTTCATTACCTGATCTAGTTTAAAGTTTTCACTTATTCTTATATTGACAAGATGTCAATATGGTATTATACTCATACTGACAAAACGTCAAATAAACTTCAAGGAGGCGAGTACCATGGCCAGGATGCCCCGCAGCATCTGTGAACAGCGGCCCCAGGAAATCGTAGCAGCCTGCCGGAAACTATACCAGCGGCTGAGCTTCCAAGAAATCACCCTGGGAGAAATCAGCAAGGAGACCAGCATCTCCCGGCCTTCTATCTACAACTATTTCCATTCCAAAGAAGAAATTTTCCTGGCCCTGCTCCAGGAAGAATATGAATTGTGGACCGCAGATCTTACCCAAAGCTTTGCCAAGCACCCTGCTTTGACAGCCCAGGAATACGCCGCACTGGTAGGCCAATCCCTGGAAAAGCGCATTACCCTGCTTAAAATCCAGTGCATGAATCTGTACGAAATCGAGGAGCACAGCCGGTTGGAATGCCTGGTGGAATTCAAAAAATCCTATCAGCATACCCTGAGCACGGTAGAGAAGAGCCTGGAAAAATTCTTTCCTGCCATGACTCATCAGGACCGGGAGAACTTCCTGTATCTGTTCTTTCCGTTCTTATACGGCCTGTATCCCTATGTGTATCCTACAACCCAGCAGCAAGAAGCCATGGAACGCGCCCACATCCAGCTCTCTCCCCAGAAAGTATCGGATTTGGCTGCGCTGTGCCTGCTGAAACTGCTTCCCAATTAAGGAGGAACTTTCCATGAAAAAAGATTTAGGCAATCTCTTGGCCCTGTATCCCACTCCCGTGACCATTGTCGGCGCCCTGGTGGACGGCAAACCCAACTGGATGGAAGTGGCCCACGTGGGCATCATCGGCCACGACCGGGTAACCATTTCCTGCGTCACCAGCCACTATACCAACAAGGGTATCCATGCAGCTGGCCTTTGCACCCTGAACCTGGTAAACCAGGACCTGCTGCAAAAAGCTGACTACGTAGGCACCGTCAGCGGCAAAGATACGGATAAATCCCAGGTCTTTGCCTGGATCAAGGGCCAGGCCGGTGCCCCCGTCATTGACGCTTCCCCCCTGGTGCTGGAATGTCAGGTGGACGACGTGTACAACACCCCCAATTTTGAAACCTTTATCCTGAAAATCCTCCACACCTACGTGGAAGAAGATATGCTGAACGAAAACGGCAAGCCTGATTACGCCAAAATCAGCCCCGTACTCTTTGAGTTCCCCAACTACCAGTACTTGTCCACCGGCAAAGTGGTGGGCCACTGCCGCAAAATGAATCAGTAGACCGCCTGGAGCGGGGGAGCCAGCCAGCGCCGGCTTCCCTTGAATCTATTTCTCAATTTGTGTCCTACATTCTTAGTCATTGGAAGGAGATTTTAGCATGAGTACTGTAGTAACCTATTTTTCTGCCAGCGGTGTTACCCGCAATAAGGCTCAGCAACTGGCCAAAGTGGCCAAAGCCGACCTGTATGAAATCAAGCCCGCCGTGGCCTACACCAGTGCCGACCTGAACTGGATGGACAAAAAGAGCAGAAGCACCCTGGAATCCCAGGACCCCAGCTCCCGTCCTGCACTGGCCGACAAGAAACCCAACCTGGACAAATACGATACTGTCTATATCGGCTTCCCCATCTGGTGGTACACCGCCCCGAAAATCATCAACACCTTTATCGAGGCAGCCAACCTGACCGGCAAGAAAATCTACCTGTTTGCCACCTCCGGCGGCAGCGGCATCGACAAATCCATTAAAGATTTGAAGGCCCAGTACAAAAACCTAAACATTGTGGGCGGCAAAATGCTCAACGGCAAAGTTACCGACCTGGCCTAAGGCAAATAGAAACGAAACACCCTGAACCAAGGAAAAACCTCGGTCCAGGGTCTTTTTGTATGGAGGAAAGGCCTTGCCAGGGAAGCGGCGGCAAAACAGGCACTGCACCATTTAACTGTATCATTAAATAGTGTATATAAACTGTTCTAATTAAACAATCCTAACATGATATAATACAATATATATGTTGTTTTCTGCCCTTTTCACCGGGCTTCAACGGGGAGTTCACTTACTGCAAGGGGCAGCGGAAGTGGGATCATACAGAGGAGGCTGCAATAATGAAAAGGAGAAACGTCGGCAAAAAACTGCGCTATGGCTGCGTCACCCTGTGGGGCCTGTCCGCCCTGCTGGCTCTGTGTCTGCCGGCCCAGCCGGCCAGGGCAGAAGAAGTGGTAAGCGATAAGACGAATACCACCGCTATCTATGTAGGGAATAAAACGAAAACTGCCAGCGGCAATACCCTGACTATCAATAACAGTGTCGCAGGCGGCGCCGTAGCAGGCTCTACCATTCCTGAGGAAATGCTCAGTGCGGGTACAGCCATTACCAGTTCAGATGCTGAAACCATCGAAACGGGTACGACAGGAACCGTGACAGGCAATACTCTGACCTTGAATAATACAAAGGAAGGAAGCAGTCCGCTTGTTTCAAATTGGCTTGCAGGCGGGTTAGCCATGACCAAAACAGTGAACCAAAACCAGGTGAATGTTAACCTGCCCAATGCTCAGAGGGTTTCCTATCCGGTAGGAATTACAAACGATGTTTTTGGCGGCTTTACCGTTACAGGGGATGCCACGAACAATATTGCTACCCTTACGGGAGTTTCGAGCCTTGGGGGAGACAATGATGACCATGTCGCACAAAATTTTTACGGCGGTTATTCCTATACGGGTACTGTCTCTGACAATACGGTAAATATAAATGGAGGCAAGTTTGGCGGTACCATTTATGGCGGAGCCCAAGGGGTGTTGAATAATCAATATAACTTACCGCAATCTATGAACGATTATTTCTCACAGTATGCAGAAGGCCTTTCGTTTACATCCACCGGCGATGTAAAGAATAATAAAGTCTTTATCACGGCTGGCGGCAATCAGTCACAATTTGGCAACAACGGCACGGTTTATGGCGGCCTCATTGAGGCAAATCTCCCCACTGCTGGAAATACTACAAAGTTTGGCAACGTGTATGATAACACCGTAACCATCTCCGGCACAGGCATGGCTAACAAGGTCTATGGCGGCGCGTTTATAACGTCCAGCAGCGAAAACGGTGATGCGCTCCAAATGGGTTCGGTAACCTATAACCATGTGGATATTTTAGATGGCGGCTATGGTGAGGTTGTCGCCGGCGGGTACTATGCCATAAACGGCACCACTGTCGCGGACCTGGAAAATAACAGCGTCACCGTAGATGGTGGGACTATAGGGGATTCTGTATATGGCGCGTACTTGAGTGTCTCATCAGGTACGTACACCGGCACAGGCACTGTAGCCAACAACAGCGTTACCCTGACGAAGGGTACCTTGAGTGGAAGCACCTATGCTGATGCGGTCCATGTCTATGGTGGCTATGCGAACGGGGGAGAAGGCAACAACGTTACCGTAAAAAATAATACCGTTACGATTGACGATAGTACATTAGGCAGTTCCATCGTGGATTATGTGGAACTGCTAGGGGGCCGTTCCGATTATTATGCCCTGCAAAATAATACCTTAACCGTATCGAATAGCGAAATCCCAACAGACGGGTCCGTCTCTACCATTGCGATGGCTGGGGCCAATGCCCTATATGATTACGTAGATGAATCACTTTCAGGAATTGTCTCTGGTAATACGGCGAATCTGCAGAATAACAAGATTGTGACGAACTATGGCGGGCAAATCATCCTGGCAGGCGGCATCAATGCGTCATACGGTAAGGCCTGGTATGGGACGAAAAACGCAGACAGCAACACCTTGACGATGACTGGAAATACAGTGGGCACAGTGGCAGATGCAGACGATGAAACAGGCTCCAAAAACTACATCGCCGGTGGCATTGCTGTAGGTCAGGCTGATGACAATGATAAGACCCTCGTCCCCGTCAAAGCTACCGGCAATACAGCCACCCTTACCAATAACACCATTGGCACCAACACAGCTGACAATAACTATGTCGCCGGCGGTATGGTTACCGTGGACGGCGATGCGGAGTCCAATACCCTGACCATAACCGGCGGTACCATCGAGGGCAACAAATCCTACGTAACTGGCGGCATGTCTATAGAAAAAGGCAATGCCGATTCCAATACCCTGACCATTTCAGCTGTCACCATTGGCACCTTAGGCGGCAGCAAAACTTACGTTGCTGGTGGTTATGCTGTAACAGGCAATGCATCGCAAAATACCGCCACCATTACCGGGGCCACCCTTGGCACGGATGAGGGCGCCAAAGTCTACGTAGCCGGCGGGTACTCGGATAAAAAAGGCAATGCTGAGGGCAATACCCTGACACTCTCCGGTACGAAATTTGGCACCGGTAACAAGGCCTATGTGGCCGGCGGATTCGCCAGTCAGGGTAATGTTACGGACAATACGTTAACGTTCTCCGCCAACACTATGGCTGGAGCCAGCGGCGCCAAAGCTTACATAGCGGGCGGCTGGGCAGATAAGAGCGGAACTGCCAGCGGCAACACGCTGAATTTCCTCAGCGGCACTGTCGGCATGGTTGCTGACAGCCAGCCCTATGTGGCCGGCGGCTATACCAAAAAAGGCGATGCCACTGGCAATACGTTGAATCTTGCCGGAGGCAGTATTGCCACAGCTCCCGGTGATGAAGAAGATGAAGAAGAGCCCAGCGGCATTGCCTATATAACTGGCGGACATACGGAAAGCGGCAATGCCTCAGGCAACCGCGCCGCCATTTCCGGCGGCAGCCTGGGCAGCCTAACCGGCGGCACGACCTACGTGGCTGGCGGCTATACCGCCAAGGGCGGCGATGCCAATGAGAATACCCTGACCATCTCCGGGGGTGAAATCGCCGCCGTCAGCGGCACTACCGCCTATGTAGCCAGCGGGTATTCTGCGGCCGGCAATGCCAACGGCAACACCTTGATTCTTTCCGGCGGCAAATTTGGCGCGGCCTCTGCTGCAGCAAGTGCCCTGAGCCAAGGTACGGCCACGGATTTAACCACCCTGTCCAATTACCTTGCCGGCGGTTCTGCGGTAACGGGCGAGGCTTCCAATAATACGGTGAACCTGGAAGGCAGCCCCCTGCAAACTACCTACAGCCTGTTCGGCGGTCTGGGGCAGACCAGCACCGGAAATACCCTGAACGTTTCCAGCCTGGACAACCGCGTAGGAAATCTGGACTACTTCCAGGTCATGAACTACAACGTGCCAGAGGGCAGCGTGAAAGGGGATACTCTGCTGACGGTCACCGGCACGGCCAACCTGACCAACGTTCCCGTCACCGCCAAACTCCTGGCCCGTACCCCTTTGAATCCAGGAGAATTCATCACCCTGGTTACCAATCCCAACGGCCTTCAGCTGAGTGGCACCACCTATGGTATGGCGGCTGACACTGCCCAGACCATTGATGCTGGCTTGGTTACCCGGCCAGCGGAAGTGAAGCAGCAAGGCACCACTTCTTTGGTGGTGACCCCTGTGGACGCCAAAATCGGTACCATTTCCCAGGATACCAAACTCATTCCCGAAGCCCGTGCTGCAGCCCTGAACTTTATTGCCGCAGGGGCCGACACCACCCTGGACGCCGGCTTTAGGGCTGCCACCCAGGCTGCTGCAGACAGCGAAAGCAAAAAGAGCTTTACTCCCTACGTGACCGTTGGCGGGCAGAATTTGCGCTTTGACACAGGTTCCTACGTAGACAGCAATGGCTGGGCAGGGAACCTGGGCTTAGTACGGAGAATCCCCAACGCCAATTCCATTGACACCATCATTCCCTTTGCAGAATATGGCAAAGGCAACTACACCAGCCATCTGGAGAACGGCGCCAGAGGCGACGGCACCCAGCACTATGGCGGCGTGGGCCTGCTGCTGCGCAGAGACCTGAACAACGGCGTGTACTACCAGGCCAGCGCCAGAGTGGGTGTCCTGGACGGAGACTTCCGGGGTGTATTGGAAGGCTATCGCTCTACCTACGATACCAACGCCCGGTACGCCGGGGCCAGCCTGTGGCTGGGCCGGATCTACCAGCAAACCGATAAAGACAGCCTGGACGTGTACGGCCGCTTCAACTATACCCATTTAGCCAGCGATACCGTTACCCTGCACAACACCATCGGCGATGCCGTCTTTAATCTGGACGCCGCCGATTCCTACCGCACCAGATTGGGTGCCCGCTGGACCCATAATTACCAGGAGAACCAGTCCTACTACGCAGGCCTGGGCTGGGATTACGAGTTCGACAGCACCGCCAGGGCCACCTACCTGACCTTCAGCACCCCGTCGCCTGAGAGCAAAGGCTCCAGTGCCCTGCTGGAACTGGGCTGGAAGAGCGACTCCACTAAGGATAATCCCTGGGGCGCAGACCTGCGGCTCACCGGTTGGGCCGGCAAGCAGAGAGGCGTGGTATTTAACGCTACTGTTACCAGAAGACTGTAAAGAAAATACAGCAAATACAGCAAATACAGCAAAAGCAGTCCTCCAGGAGCCTGGAACCTCTGGAGGGCTGTTTTGTGTGTGGTTTTAGTTTTTCCAGTTGAATGCTATACTATAACCTAGCTGCACACGCAACAATTCCCTATGTGGAGGAACGATACAGATGCCCAAAGCAAAACCTACTCCTAAAGCCGCAGACACCCAGACTGCCGTTTTTTCTGAAGCGGTGACCTATTTCAAACACTGCCAATATGCCAAAGCCGAACCTCTGTTCCTTTCCGCTGCTGCTGTCAACCCCCGGGCTATGTACTTTCTGGGAGAAATCTATTCCCAGGGGACCAAGCCCCAGTGGCCCGACAAAACAAAAGGTGCCGCTTGGTACGAAAAAGGTGCCCAAGCCGGCGACCTGCTTTGCCAATTTAATCTGGTCCAAATCCAGGACCTGCCGCCCAAGACCCTGCAAAAAAAGCTGCGGAGTCTGTTTCCAGGCATGGCTAAATTGGCCCAAAAGGGAGATATTTTTGCTGCCTACGAACTGGGCTGCCTCTTTCTGTACAACTGGGAAGAAAACTAGGACCACCAGGCAGCGGAATACTGGCTCAGCAAAGCCCTGACCCCGGACTTTGCCCAGGCCCTGAATGCCCAGGGAAATCTTTATTACCGGGAGAAAAGGTATCCCTTGGCCAATCGCTGGTACCAAAAGGCCGGCGAAGCCGGCTGTGATTGGGGCTGGGACAACCTGGGAGATGACCTGGAAAACGGACGGGGAACCCCGGTGGATATTGACAAAGCCCTGGAGTGCTACACCAAATCCTACGCCCTGGCCGGTCCCGCCGCCGGTGGGTCTGCCAATGCCATCGGCCGGATTCAGGCCAAACGCGGCAATTACCAGGAGGCCGTCAAATGGAGCCGTCTGGCCGGCGAAGCCGGCTGTGATTGGGGCTGGCACAATCTGGGCGATGCCTATCGCCTGGGAGAAGGCGTTCCCGTGGACCTGAAGAAGGCCAAGAAATGCTACCTGAAAGCCTTTGCCCTCCAGGATTATGCAGCAGGAGAAGCTGCCAACCAATTGGGGCTCCTGTATGCCCGGCAGGGAGCTGTAAAAGAAGCCCGCAGCTGGTACCAAAAGTCCGGAGAAGCTGGCTTTGACTGGGGTTGGCACAACCTGGGCCAAACCTATTGGCTGGAAGAACACACGGTCCCCAATCTGAACAACGCCTTGACGTATTTCGTCAAAGCCTATAACTTGAACGGAGAGGCCGCAGGCCCCTCTGCCAATCAGCTTGGCCTTATCTATAACCTCCAGGAAGAATATAAAATGGCCAACCTTTGGCTGAAACGCTCCGGCAAAGCCGGGTACGACTGGGGCTGGTTCAACCTGGCCGTCAACCTTCAGGACGGCAAAGGCTGTAAGGCCAATCCTCAGGAAGCCTGCCGGATTTATAAAGACCTTTACAACCAAGGCGGCGAAGCAGCTGCCGATGCCGCATATTTTCTGGGTCTCTGCTATGCCCAGGAAGACCGCCTGTCCCAGGCCAATGGGTGGTTCCAAAAAGGCCAGGAGGCCGGAAGCCCCTGGGCAGCCCTGGCCCTGGCGAGAAACCTCCAAGAAGGCTGCGGCATCACGAAAGACCCAAAAAAAGCCCTAGCCATATGCCAGGAAATTTACGCCCAAGGGGGTGAAACCCAAGCCCAGGCTGCCGAACTCATCGGCAATTGGTATTGGAAAATGGGCCAACTGGAAGAAGCCGAAAAGTGGTATCAAAAAGGCGGCAAAGCCTAAAACCACTTTTCACTTAGGGAAAAATTGAAGAAAGAGCAAAAAGGCTGGTGGTAATCTCACAGAGATTGCCGCCGGCCTTTTGGTCTGCCCAACGCCAGGTCTCCAGCAGCGGGGCATTCATGCTTGTTCATTGTACAATGCGTTTATACAATGGAAATGTACATCTGTCCAAGCGAAAGAAATTTAGATTTACAAAATTAAAAAAACGATAGCGAAATATATTTCGTATTGTTTTTAACAGTATTCTGCATAAACAATTTTACGTTAGGTAAAGAACTCAATAACACTTAGACTTTTTTTAATAACAATATTATAATGAAAATTGTAAAAAGTAATTATTACAGTTACAAGAACCTAACTTCTATTGATCCCATTGCTAAGATTCCAGGGGGAATCTATCTGCCGCCTTACGAAAGGGGGAATGCCGGTGCCTAGGGGGCACTGGCGCAAATTATGGGGAAACGCAATCATACGATGCAGAACAAAAACGGACAACAGAAACAGCTTTTAACGGTATTGGTGCTTAGCAGCATCTTGGGCATGGGACTGTACGCAGCACCTGTCCAGGCAAAGAGCATCACGGAAGGCACTGGTGATGCCTATGCGGTACAGACTACAGATGGAACTGCTGCAGAAGGCGGAATTTTGCAGATTTCGGGCACAGCAGCCTTGGAACATGCCTATGGCGGCTATGCGGTGAAGGGCGGCAACGCCCAAAACAATACCCTGTCCATTACCGGCGGCAGCACCATTTACGGTTATGGCGGCTATACAACATCTGGTAATGTTTCTAAAAATACGGTGATGATTGGTACAGAAGGCACTAAAGTAGTTGACAGTGGTCTGACCTTCGGACCGGGAGCTAAATCAGATGCGGTTAGCGTATACGGCGGCTATACGGGTAGCGGAGTGGCAAGCAATAACCAGGTAACAGTAACAGGAACTACCATAAATTCTGCCATTTACAGCGGCTATACCGGTTCTGGGGATGCCACTAACAACACAGTGAATTTAACAAACAGTGCCATTGTGAACGGTACTTATGAAAGCCGCAGTGATGTGTATGGTGGTTATTCTGCCGGTACAACTGGCACGGTCAGCGGTAACAGTATTATTGTAGATGGTACGACCAGTAAGGGCGGAAGCTACTATGGTGGCTATGCAGCGGGGGGCACGGTAACAACGAATACAGTGACAATGCAAAATGCCAGTAGCGTTACCCAATACAATTACGTTAACAAAGAGGGAAGTTCGTCCTATAAAGCAGGTAATACCTATGGGGGCTATAACGCCAAGGGTGACGCCACTTACAATGTAGTCAACTTGAAATCTGGTAGTGTTACAGACGGCAAGGTCTATGGGGGTTACGCCACTAAGGGTAATGCGAGCTACAATACCATTACTTTTGATGCCAGTACGCTGAAACATTACTACAGTGGAGAACCGTTCCGCTCCTTCGTGTATGGCGGTTATGGAGAAAATGGCGGGGCCGATCATAATACGGTAAAGATTCTCAATGGTTCCTCTATCGGTGAAAATGTGTATGGCGGTTATGCGAATGGCTGGGTTTCGAACCGTAGTGCCAATGCCAACTATAATACGATAACCATGGTGGATTCTACTTCTTCTGCTAATTTGTACGGCGCTCTGTCGGGAGCCGGCGTAACTACCAACCACAATCTGGTGACACTGAGTAATTCCCAAGTTACAGGCAGTGAAATTTACGGCAGCTATAACCGCAGTCCCAATGCGGAATATAATACAGTAATTCTGGAAAAAGGCAGCTCAGCTAAGAGCATTTACGGCAGCATGAACTACCAGGGCAGTGCCTCGTATAACACCCTTATCATTGCTTCGGGTGTTGCCAAGGATGAAAGCGGTAGCGCACTTCTTAGTGGCGAAGCTACTAGCAGCAAGTGGGACGGCACAACCCGCACTGCGGTAAATGGCTCAGTATATGGCGGCTATACCCAGATGAATTCTGGTAGTGCTAGTGGGAACAGCATCCATATTACGGATGCTGATATAAAGTATAGTGTTTACGGCGGATATACACTAAATGATGGTTCAACCAGCGGGAATAAGATTATCCTGGATGGTAGTACAGATGTAAAACAGACTGTTTACGGCGGTCTCGCAAAGAATAGAGAATCGGACGTTACTAGAGAAATGGCTTCTGGCAACAAAGTAACCGTAACGGGGGAAGCCAAGGTGGAAAATACCAACAAGGCATCTCTGGGAAATATTGTAGGGGGCTATACAAATCTGGGCAATGTAGACGGTAACACGGTGACAGTGGATAGTATGGCAGGGCAGAGCGGTCTTGTAATTGTTGGCGGTTATACTTATCAGGGCAATGCCAGGGCTTTGACCAATACCTGGGGTTTCCTAGGCAATGTTGTAACGTTGGCCGGGAATAGCAGCTACAGTAAGGTCACAGGCGGTTACACCAATAGCGGCGATGCAATAAATAACCAGGTTATCCTGGACGGTAAAGATAAGGCTACTTTTGCTTCGGTGTACGGCGGCTATACCGCTACGGGCAATGCCAATGAAAACACCATTACCGTGCAGAATAATGCGGATACCCGGGAACTTTTGTATGCAGGGTATTCTGAAACTGGCACGGCTAACAGCAACCAGCTGATTATTACAAAAGGTACCGGCATCCAAGGCTATGCGGGCTACACTAAGAAGGGTGAAGCTTCCGGCAACGGGGTTACCGTAACGGAAGGTACTCTGGGAGCAACAGTGATTGCCGGGTATACGGAAAGCGGCAATGCCAATGAGAATACCATTACCCTGAACGGGGGGACGGAAGCTTCCCAGGAGAATATCCTGTACGCTGGAAAAACGGCGGACGGAACCGCAGCGGGAAACAAGATTACCGTGAATAGCGCAGCCGCCGCAGTGGGAACCCTGATTGCTGGGGCAGCCAATGGCGCTGCCAACGAAAATACCATTACCCTGACCCAGGGCACCGTGCAAACGGCTATGGCTGGGCAGTCCACTGAGGCTGGGGCTTCGGGCAACAAACTGTACGTAAGCGGCGGGACGCTGACCGGAACCGGCTATGCCGGTTATGCAGAAGCTGGCGCGGCCAATACCAACCTGGTGGAAGTTACCAGCGGCTCGGCAAACACCCTGTACGCTGGCTATGCACCTGCCGGCGCAGCAGATGGCAACCAGCTGACCATTTCTGGCGGTACCGTTGCTGCGGCTGTTGCCGGCAGCGGCAGCACCAGTGCTTCCAGCAATGTTGTAGAAATGAACCAGGGCCAAGTGGGTACCTTGATCGGCGGCAACAGCACAGCAGGAGCTGCGGATAATAACATTCTTATCATTAACGCCGGCACCATTACCACCTCTGTGGCAGCTGGTAAAGCAGCTGCAGGAAGCGCTTCCGGCAACACCCTGGACATTAACGGCGGAACCCTTGGCACCACCGCAAATAGTGCCGCAGACAGCAACCTGATTGCTGGCGGCTATACGGATAACGGTGCGGCCAATGATAACACCGTCAACGTGTACGCAGGGCACCTGGGCTCCATGATGAGCCTGTACGGCGGCCGCAGTACCACCGAAAGCACGGGCAATACCCTGAACCTTTATGCCAAAGACAATACCGTTAAGAACCTGGGCTACTTCCAGACTTTGAATTTCTACGTCCCTGAAGGTACCGGGGCCGGCGAGACCATGCTGACCGTAACGGATCAGGCCGACGTCAGCGGCGCAGCCATCAACGCCGGGGTACAGGATACCACCAAGCTCTCCGCGGGGCAGGTCATCAACCTGATTTATGCCCCCAAAGGCGTTACTACCAACGCTGCTACCACCTATAGCGTCATGGACGGTTTGGACAAGGTTACCGATGCTGGCTTTGTACAGCGGACTGTCCTGATTAAAAAGCAGGATCCCAATACCATCGTATTGTACCTGCCGGGAGAGAGCAAACCCGATTTGAACCCGGGTACGGAAGTCATTGCAGATGGCCAGACCAATGCTGCCGCTGTAGTGTCCAACGGCTCCGATGCAGCTGTTACCGATGGCCTCCAGGCAGCCCTGACCGCCTGGGCTGAAAGCCACGAAGCTGCTCCGCTGCGGGAAGATGCCCATGGGGCTCTGAGTATGGTCGGCAGTCCCTACATTTCCAGCCCCGCAGGCATGAGCCTGAGACAGGGCCCTGTTATGGCGGCTTCTTCGCCCCTTGATGCAGCAGACGCCAAGAACGCCAACGTTACCCTGAGCCAGGAAGAAGACCTGGCAGCCCGGGAAGAACGGGAAGTGGAAGCCAAGTTTACCCCTTATGTCATGCTGGGTGGGCACAACCTCCGGTACAACAGCAGTTCCACCGTAGATACCAATGGCTTTAACGGCGAACTGGGCTTTGTAAAGCGGGTTTTTAAGAAAGACTATGCTGACACCATCATGCCCTTCATCGAATACGGCACTGGCAGCTATACCAGCTATAAGAACGGCAGCAGAGGTGACGGCAGCCAGCGCTACGTAGGCGCAGGCATTCTCCTTCGCAGAGATCACGATAACGGCCTTCATTACGAAGGCTTGGTCCGGGTTGGCCGCCTTATGGGCGACTACGCCGGCAGCATCGGTGGCTATCGCACTACCTATAACTCCAGTGCCAACTACTTTGCCGCCCATGCTGGCTTGGGTAAGATTTTCCGTCAGGACAGCAACGATTATAATCTCTATGGGAAGTTCTTCTATTCCCACCTGGGCGGCGACAGCGTTACCTTACGCAGCAGTTTGGGCAGCGCTGACTACAGCTTGAGCAGCGTAAATTCCTACTGGACCCGTCTGGGCTTCCGGTGGACCAAACACTTGGATGAAGACACCACCAGTTTCTACGCCGGCCTGGGCTGGGATTACGAATTTGACGGTAAAGCCACTGCACGCTATAGAGACTATACAACCCCTGACGCCAGCATGAAAGGCTCCAGCGAATTTTTGGAACTGGGCTGGCAGAGCAAAGTAACCAAAGAGAACCCTTGGGGCGCCGACGTAAGAATCACCGGCTGGCACGGCGTGAAGCAGGGCTTCACATATGGTGTAACGATAACAAGACGTATGTAAATGTGAACTAAGGTAAAAAAAGCATTCCTACGGAAGCACAGATTTTCTGTAGGAATGCTTTTTTGTGTGAAATCGGGGGAATGGGTAGGGGACTAACAGGTAGTGCTGAAGAAAGCTGACGACGTGCTACAGTTTCTACGAAACTGTAGAGGTGTTTTTCAGAATATATGGCGGCACCAGCACCGCAGAAGGAGCTTTCCCCACCCAGGGCCCTTGGATTCTTGGTGTGGCCCGTCCCTCCCCTTCCTAAAGGCGGGGAGGGCAGAGGACGTGCTGGCCGGTTCTGTAGGTATTTTTGATAGTGAATGTAGTGGTAATGCTATATTAACGATTAACAATTGACCAGTAGTGGTTATAGAATGCTTCCTGCAAGCGTTGCGGCCGCATCCAAACATCCCCAAAAATATCCCAGAGGATGTTTGGTTAATAAGGCCCATGCGATAGCCGTCCAAGGAGCAAGTCCGTCAGGACGCAGCTGCTTGGAATACGGCGAACCGCTCAGGAAGTGTCGCATTTTCCTTTAAAGCCCCCTTCAAGCGTGAAGGGGGTGGCAGCCGATAGGCTGACGGAAGAAGTTTTTCCAGGAATCTGGCTACGATAGAAGTTTAATCCAGGTATCGTCTTTTAATCAATTATTCGCGGCCCTTGGCCGCAGTAGGAGCACTCTCCGTCTTATAACCCTCAACGTTCACGGGGAGGGTGTCACACAACGTGCGACGGGAAGGGACGGCGACACCTGCGCCCGCGTGCGCGCGAGGTCAGCTTCTAGAGAAAATTCGCAATAATAATGTACTTTATCCTGCTTAGCTACCCCCACATTGTTTCCAAAAATAAGTAATTTTAGAAACGTGGTGGTGCATAACTGTTGACTTTCATCAAGAATGAGGGAAGTGGCGCCGGTAGGCGACGAAGAGAGTTTGATTAATGATTAAATAGCGAAATTGTTATATTACATTCGAAAAAAATATTGTTTTCTGCGGCGCTAGCACCGCATATGCAAGAACCAAACTTCTATCGACGCCTGCGGCGCCACTTCCTACATTGGTTCGCTGCTATCCAGAGTGGTTCGCGGCTCGCTGCGCAGTTTCACCTTGGAACTTCCCCAGTCAGCTCATAGAGCTGACAGCCCCTTCACGTTTGAAGGGGCCAGACCAATCCCGCTATCACATGGCTCATATTAACCAACTCTCTGCGGCATATAGCCTTGAGAATTGGATATGAGCGCAAAGCGTGAAGGGGCCGTCAGTCCGCAGGACTGACTGAGGAAGTTTATTAACGTATTGCGCCCAAGAGTAAAACGCAGCCGGGATGGAGTTCAAAAGTAGGATGCCTGCACCACACTCCGCAGACCGCACGAATAAAGTGGTCACAAGTGACACTTTACATTCTCTGTTTTTTCTGTATAATAGTACCTGTACCGCGGACGAAACAGGCCTTGGTCAGCTTTCCGGGAGCTGCCAGACCTCAAATTTTTCAGGGTTTTACAGGTCCTTGTATAAGTGCGCCCTTTTGCCGGTCTGTATGCGAAGGTAAGGGCAGAATAGGGTAGGTAAGTATAGGCTAGACCAAACCAGAAAAATCCAAAAAACCGGTATGGTTTGTGATCACAGTATTAGCCCCTGATCGAACAAAAACCCCAGTTAGCCATGGATCGAAGTAGTACCCTATAGTTCCCATAGCGATAGTTCTTCTTAGTACTAAAAATTTACTATTGCCAAAGTAACTTACTAGGGGGTTACGCCGCATCCTGTGGATAACTGCGAACTGTTGCAAAATATCCACAAGTCTTAAAATGTCCGCACCATAAGGACTAACTGCAATGCAAAACAAGTACATTCCTCTTCAGCCCTGCCAAAAATTGCGGATTTGCGGTAAAAAAACGAGCGCCATACCGGCATTGGCTCAGCCTTATTAAACTCTTTGCTGTAAGTGAAGCTGGCACTGGAACTTGGTAAAAAGGCCTGATGGGGTTTCGGATATCGGACGTTTTTTCTGCCAAGAAGTTTTGCTGTAGGAGTGTGTCCTTGGCTAATGCTGAAGCCCCGGTTAATGCTGAAGCCCCGGTTAATGCTGAAGCCCCGGTTAATGTAAAAAACCTCACCATGGAAGATTCCTTCTATGCTGGGGATTTTTTTGTTTGCAGCAATATTTGCGGCAAGCGGCAGCTATGTGCTTTTTTCTGCTTGTTCTTGGGCTTGTCTTATAGCTTTCCGAGTTTGAGGTTGCTATAATTATTATAATAAGTGTATGCTATGGGAGCAGAAAACCTAGGCGTATTCACTTGGAATGCTAAAACCCTCAAACGTGAATCAATCCACTGATGAAATCCCACTTGCTATTGTTCAAGGAAAGGTGTACGGAACAGCCTAAGCCCGGCGGGGTCTGTGCTGCCAATACCAAGGTGATTAACAATTTTACTAAGGAGAATTCTATGACGGATGTATACTCTTTCCACGTAGCTCTGCAGGAATTTGAAAGCAAATTTTGGCGGGATTTTCAAATTTCTTCTAATGCTACTGTGGCCTTTTTGGCCTATACAGTGTTGGGATCCTATCAAGCCCAGGGAGAACACTTATTTTGCGTAGACTGTAAAGGAGTCCATTACGAATTTCCTATTGATGATTTTGATGATGAACTACCGCCTTCCGTAGACCCTTCTGCGGTGAAACTGCGGCAGTTGAAACTGGCTCCTGGGGATACACTGACGGTGGTTTATGACTACGGTGACGAATGGACCTTCCAACTGGAATATCAGGGAAAGGCGCCTATGGAGCGCAATACCTGGCCCCGTTATCCCCTGATAACGGACGGTGCCGGACAAGGTATCATAGAAGATATCGGCAGAGATGGTCTTGAAGAAATTGTCCAGAACAAGGACGAAAAAGGCGAGGACTATATCATTAGTGAATTTCAGGGCATACCGATGTATTGGGATTATACCCGGTTCGATTTGGCTTCGGAGAATCTAGTGCTCAAAGAAAAAGCCCGGTATCTCAGGGCGTTGTACGAAATTCCTTTTGAGGATGATTTTGAACCGGATTTCTCGGAATAGGCAGAAAGAGGATAGTGTCAAACCTCAGGACCAGAGGGAAAAGCGGCTGGAGTAAGCTTTCTTTGTTCCCTATTCGATAATTGAAGGGCCTGGCGGGAATTTATCTTGGAAATGATGGCCTGCTGAAAGGAATGCTTGACACTCTGGGGGAAGCCTAGAACAACTGGAAACCGGCATTTAAGGAAGCTTAATTTGGTGATTAGGGGATGAAAGTTTTGCGCATCAAAAAGAAAATAGTAAGCTTGGCCCTTTTGGCCTGCCTTGCAGTGGCTCCAGCGTATGCGGCGGAGTGGTATTGGTTGGGGTCAGATTCTTATAACTCCAGATTTGTAGATACTGCTTCCTTGGAGAAAAATGATTACCAGGCTATTGTTTGGTGGAAAAACACAGGACCAAAGGGAGACAGCTACCTGAAGAAATTGGCCTTTAACCGCTATGACCGGACCGTAGCGGTGGCAGCCTCGTATTTGCTTGACAAATATGGGGACTACAAGAAGACGTATTCTAATAAACCCCGGTCGGAGTGGAAGTACGAGGCCATTGTTCCGGAATCCTTTATGGAAGAAATTTATAACTGGCTTTGGCCTGCGGCTGCAGGCACGGCCAATCGTTGGTATTATTTGGGAAAGTGGTCGGACGGAGCCACTTTCTTTGTAGATAACTTGAGCGTTAGGAAAGATGCTCAGACGGCCCGGGTATGGACGAAAGAGAATGACCCCAACGGCCATTATTCCATACAATACCGCATCATCAGAAGAAATGAAAAAACGCTGACGATTTGGAAATCGTATACCCTTCGAGGCTCTGCAGGCCATGAATATATCGATACAGAAGCTTTCCCTAATGAGGTGATTCCCATTTTGCCTGGGTCCATGGATGAAAAGCTGTTTTATGCCATTTGGCCCAATTAAGCTTTTTAAGCAACAATTCGGCGGGGGTTACAGACGCTGCTTTTGCGTGGTAAAGTCTTTGTATATCTGGAGGTGTATTTGAAATGGCAGAAGTCTATACTTTTCACGTTGCCGTGAAAGAAATGGAGAATAAGATTTGGCGGGATATCGATATTTCTTCTAAGTCCACACTGGCCCAACTGTCGTACGCAATCCTGGTAGTCTTCAACACAGAGTATAATCATCTATTCTGCTTGTACTATAAGGGAAAAAGGTATGAGCTTCGCTTTGATCCGGATGCACCCAAGTCAATCCGACCCAATCGGGTACACCTGGAAAAAATGAAGCTTGAACCAGGGGACGAGCTGACCATGATCTATGATTATGGTTCTGAATGGGAATTCAGGATTACCTTCCAGGGTTCGCGGCCCATGGAAAAAGGCAAAGGAAACCATTATCCCAATGTGACAGCTGGTGCAGGGATTGGCATTAAGGAAAATATGTTCCCGCAGGAATACCTGGAATACATCCAAAAGGAAGATCAAACGTGGAAACCGGAAACTTTAGTAAACGCACTCGGCCAGGAATACCAACGGTCCTATAAAAATTTTGATTTGGAGCATATAAATTATGGACTGACCTGGGATGTACGATGGGTAAAGGCTGCCTACGAGCACACTAAAGACAGCCGCTGGTAAACTACAGTAAGCGACAAGAAACCCTCAGTCGGGTGATCTGTGAGATCACTTGGCTGAGGGTTTGTCATCATGACGCCTATTTGTAGTTGCCTACTACAGCGCTGCTGCTCACGCCGCTTTTGTGGGTGACACCATCTTTGACGGCAGTTTTGGCAACACGGAGTACTATGGCGGAAATGCCCGCGCCCTGCTTCACAGCATTTTGTATCAGCTTTTCCGCCTCCCGGAAGAAACCGTGCTGTATCCTGGCCATACTGGTCCCACCACTGTGGGACAGGAAAAGCTCCGGGTAGGATTGGAACTAAGCTGAAGGTGCAGGAAAAGAAATACGGATGCCCATTTCCTGCATCAAACATAATTTCACTGAATCCATTTAACAAGAACTATATTTTATTAAATTTGCATATTGAGAAACACATGTTCGCATGATATACTTTTTCTAACGAGAAATACCACGGATACAATTACATATTTTCAGGGCCTAGTTTTCGCTATCCACTTACAATGACTTTATTCCACCAACTATCTGCAGCAAAGGAAAGATCATAATGAACGAATCCAATCCCTACGTAAAACACCAAAAATTACAGCAAAAGGCAAAAGAACTTCGCAAGAACATGTCCAGAGCGGAAAAACGACTCTGGTTCGCCTTCCTTCGTCACCATTCCGTCAAGTGGCGCAGATTCAAGGTCTTTGACGATTATATCGTCACCTTTTACTGCGTCAAAGCCCAATTGGTCATCAATGTGATTGACGGGCAGGAAGCGGATGAAGAAACCTTGGCTTATATCCAGGCACGGACCGAATTCCTCAAACAATGGGGCCTGGAAGAAGTGCGTTTTTCCGAGAAAGATGTTCTTCAGTACTTTGATACCATCTGCTATGAAATCGACAATAAGGTACAAAGCCGGATCCAGGAAAATCCTGCCAGAAGGTCCCAATACCACGCAGATTATTGTATCTATTCCACGATTCCGTGGCCCTGAATTTAAAACTAGGCAAAAATAGTATCCAACATTTCTCGATGTACAAAAGTCTGAACCATTGTTTGCTTTTAGGAGCAGGACATTAGGTACAATAGAACTGGGACCTGTGATTCCACTGGGAATTTCTCGTCCCCGAAAATTAATTTGGGCGTTTTCAAAACGCTCGCAGCTTATCGGTGAAGTGGTAAAAACTGCGTTTGGATAATTGAATACGCCGTACCTGATGTCCTGCTCCATTATCTTGCTTGCCAGTACTGTAAACAAGGCCTAAGTGTGCCCGAATCATTTAAGCCAGCTATTTTACATAATCAATACTGATATAAGCATATTTGCTTAACCTCTAAAACGGCCAGCAGCCTAGCTGCTGCAGCCACCTAGATGTGAGCATTTGCCTTTTCAAAACTTTTTTCGATAAATGTGTTGACGACCATAACTTCCTGTGCTATTATATACAAGCTGTCTCGTACGGAAACAAACGAGCAGCTAACAGCAGGCAGAAAGTCAAGTACTTCAATCGCCTTGGATGAGCTATTGAATTAGCCTTCACCCAATGCAATTTAGGGAAGCAAATGACAGGTGTCTGGCTTAGCTTTTTAGCAAGGCCAAAGAATGATATTGAAACCAACCTTCTGCGAACAGCAGCAATGCTGCACCAAGCGAACCTCGGTTTTAATATATTCTAAAAAACACCTCTACAGTTTTCGCAGAAAACTGTAGTAAGTCCTCAACTTTCCAAAATAAAAAAAGTATTGACAACTCTCCTAAAGTTTGTTATTATAAATGAGCTGTCATTGAGGCAGCCGACGAACTTTGAAAACTGAATATTGATTGACAGATGTGCGGGTCAAGTCACCTT
>ERZ791917.149-NODE-149-length-96353-cov-50.603574_pt1 | contig 96353 bp, 86 predicted proteins | sample MGYA00510138_ERZ791917 | MGnify/ENA primary metagenome ERZ791917 (study PRJEB30046, sample SAMN00792102) | human gut metagenome | study: EMG produced TPA metagenomics assembly of the A metagenome-wide association study of gut microbiota in type 2...
ATTCCACGATTTAAATTTTCATCATCTTCAACCACGAGTATACCTGGCATAGCATCTGCACCTCTCTTTATTAACTATTCATCTTAAAATGCTTCAATGCCTCCACAATTGCACTCTCTTTATCTTCTGGACACTGCGGTTGCCTGCTATCTTCATTTTTAGGTAAATTAGGACTTGGAACAAGTTCCAAGTCTGTCGCGGCAGTCGTCGAATTGCCCTGCAAGCAGTCCATTCTCCTCGTTGCAACGCGCAAATTCTTTCCAACCTCAATTCCGCATTTTCTCTTTACCTGTGAGATATACAGATTGGAAACCTTCATGCCGGCATTATGTTCAGCCACATACTTCTTTATCTCATCATATGTAGCCTTAGTCTCTGCAGATGTTATATCCACATTATCAAGTTCAATCGTGACATTAATGTAATCATCCGGCTTTTGTTTCAGTTGGGACAAAAGAACAACCGTCTCGACATGGCACGATACGTCCAGATTGATGTCAGTTTTCGGGAACCGATCCAGACTAATATAGAGTGTTACAAAATATCTCCGTTTGTTTGCGGAAACATATCAACAAATTCTGTAGAAAAAAAGTATTAATACAACTCGCTATCCATATCACAGTCTGAACCTCGCCTGTTCACGGAAAAAGTTCAACTTTTTTATTCGTTTCTACTATTATAGTGATTCCAACATAAAAGTCAAATTTTGCGTGAAACCGCCATCGCCTCAACCTTGTCCGTTCTTCCTACAAAGAACAGGTCAACAGCTATTTTTCGCCACGACTAATACCCCAACTCCCATGCACTCGATCTTGGCAAGTTGAAATTTTAATGGCGATGCTGCTACTTCTTCGCATTCTCTTCCAATTCCAGCATGTACTTATCAAAATCAGATATAAATAATCTGTCCTGAATAACACGATATTTTTCAAATTCAGTCTCGGCTTTAGCCTTGGCGATCTCTTCCGTAATTTTTCCTGCATCCTGAAGAACCTCTCTGTCATCAGCCATCAGGAATAGATCCAGTCGCTTTGACCAATCCTCCATCGTCATTGGAATATGACGTTCTGCACGGTCCTCTGCTAAATCCAGATAAGCAGATACAATACGCTCCAGTGAACGCATTTCCTGCTCACTCAAATAATTCTTCGCAACGCTCACATCACTTTTTACTATCTTACCTTCCAGCGTTGCTGCCCACGTGGTCAGCCCCATATGTGGCTTATCAGCATCTGCTCGCTCGTAAATCAACTCTGCTGCCGTATGACCGTGAACTGCATAATGCATCTTGTTCTGCACTTTTGCAAAGAACTGCTTTGTCGTTTTTGCTGTGCGGTCATAATCAAGAGCTGTTGCATAAATGTCCGTTATCTTTTGATAGAATCTACGCTCAGACAAACGAATCTCACGAATCTGCTCAAGCAGGCGGTCAAAATATTCTGTTGTGAGAACTGAACCACCATTTTTCAGACGCTCGTCATCAATAACCCAGCCTTTGATGGTGTAGTCCTTTACGATGCCATTTGCCCACTTACGAAATTGCACCGCTCGCTCATTGTTTACCTTGAATCCAACAGCAATAATCATTTGAAGATTATAATGTTTCGTATCACGAGTGACCTGGCGTGAACCTTCGGTTTGAACTATCCGGAATTTCCGGATAGTTGCTTCTTCCTCAAGTTCTGAGTCGGAATAAATCTTCTTAATATGCTCATTGATTGTACGAACATCCACATCATACAGTGTGGCCATCATCCTCTGTGCCAGCCATATATTCTCATCCTCATAGCGCATTTCAATACTGTCTTGCTGATCACCGATAGATGCAACATAAGTCAGATATTCCGCTGCGCTGGAACGAATGGATATTTCATCTTTTTTCTTTTTCAAATAAGAGGCCTCCTTCTGGTTATTTCTCATCCATATTAAAACGTCTTTACTATAACAGTTATATCGATTGAATCATAATCTTTAATACATTAAAATGCTCAAAAAAGATTTTTCATCAAGTTTTTCTCAAAATAAAATTTCATTTTAATGTCTTATCATTCAATAATAACTCACTAATTGTTCAAAAGATACTACTATGCCTATCTGTTTTAATAATTCCCTTCTTTGAACATACAACTCATACCTGCCTTAACGCTGTTACTTCCCTATAAACCACTTGTATGATTAAATTATCGCATAATAATCGCAATACCCACGAACTCCATCTTCCCAACATTGTTTTAATGATTTTACTGACTGTTTAATATATTCATGATCAGAAGCTGCACGAGGTCCAGTGTATCCATTTCCTGCGTCCCAACTTTCCCATCTAAATTTTACATCCTCAATCTCTTCTGCTCCTGTTATTGTTGAAATATATACATCTCCAGACCAGCCAACTCTTAATTGATGTGATATACAATCATTTGCATTAGCAATCATATCTTTATATATTGATTCTGTGATATCCTTAATATTTACTATTTTACATTCCTTATAATTAAAACAATTATTCAATTCTATTTCTGATATATCTCCTTTTGAGAAAAAAACAGGCATAAAATGTGATGGTAAGTCATTTTTAAACGAAACCGTATATAAATAACACTGATCCCTATCAGAAGATACCTTTCTCAGTATATCTCCCCTTGAGCTTATTAACGTAAGTTCAATTTTTCCCCTTAATTGTTCGCTCAAAAATTCTATCGTCTGGGTTCTATTTTCAAAACTTCTTACCTTCGTACCTTCAGACTCTAATCTACTTATCAATTCATCATTATACTGACCTATGTCTTTCGAAAACGCAATTATGCATTTTTTACTATTCCTCATAATGCTACGCTCAACAATTTTCTGAAATTTAGTAACAGAAAATTGTTTATACAAGATATCCTGATCAATCTGTAAGGCAATAAGTCTATCAAACAAACTATCTCCATCAATTATAATATCTACTCCATTTTTCATTCCTAAAATATTATTAGAAACCAGTTCTGAAACTTCCTGTAAATTTTTTTCTATTAAGCTTCTATCTAATATTCGAATACATCTTGCTTCAATTTTCCATTCCCATTTTTGGTATCTCTTTACTATATTCCCTAGTTCTAAACCTTCTTCAAGAATTTCTTTACATACTAAATATGTATTTTCATCCAAATAAGAAAACACTTCATCTAATTTGCCTAATATATTTTCTATTTCATCCACATGATTATCTACTGTATAATGAGTTTGCTTTAATTGACTAGCCATTTCTAAAATCATGTGTACAACAGTTTTTAGTTCAAAAATATTCTTTTTAACTTCAAGCGAAATTATTGGTTTTGAATCTCCCACAGCAATTTCTCTTTGGATTACATTCCAAACCTGCTCCATATGAACTGCATCATAATGAGCACACCACTCACCTATGTCTAAAATATCCCAAATATTATTCTCTGAGCAATCTAATGTGCTATATTTTGAAAAATCAACGGCATAACTTTTTTGCTTTCTTCCTAAAATCAAAAAATATATTTCGTTAAACTCATTATCGACTTTATTGTCAACTATTGTATCTAATGAATCTATTATTTTCTTACTCGTTTTAGTAGATGTTATCTGAACACCAATATGTCTTTTTTTATCTCCCAAATCAATTCCAGGAAAACCATTTACATCTTCATTTAGGTTTACTAAATTCCACCCCATACACACATTCAATAAATCTTTAATAAAGTCTTCTGAAAATACATTATCATCTAATAAATTATTCTTTGCCTTTGTTTCTATTTCATCAATAAAAATTGACAATGCATGAACGATTTTATCATAAATATCCTTTTTTTTAATCATTTATCCATCCCTCCAATGCGAATCTATTTTCAATAGTATAGTAGAAAGTGCCATTAAACACCAAAACAATTATACCAAAATAAAAAGATATTTTTAATATATTTTTGATTTTTTGAATTCTCAAGGCTTAAAAATTATCGCAATACATATATTGTGTATAATTTTACCTCAACCTGTTCATTTTCTACCCATACATCATCCAGCAACAGACAATGTGCCAATACCTTTACATTCTCCATATCTATAAGCCGATTAACCACCTCATCCCCTTTGTTCGGTGCTTTGGCTGAACATACAGCAAAATCCCGCCTAGCTTCCCTGCAATACTTATATAATCCCAAAATATACTTGTTTGACATGATAAATCCAAACGCTTCATTCTTCTGATACGTCATTTTATGTTTATCCCATTCATCCTCTGGCAAAGAAAAGTAACATCTTGCCGTCTCGACATAGCAATCCCCTTGATAAGTCGGCTGTAACTTTTTCTCCTGCCACAGCATCTGCTGATAGATTTTCTCCCTGTCAAAAACACTTCTTGCCCTTGTAAAATCCGATGTTTTCCCTCTCATAAACGTATAGACATTATTGATTACGGTCTTGCCCGCCAATGCCTTATATCCCCCCCACTCTATGGAGATACTGCAATACCTCTGTCAATTTCTCTTTTGATGCGATCTCCTGATAACAGTCTGCATCCAGTTCAATCCGTTCAAATTGAAGCGGTGTACTGCCTTTCTTAATTTCCCGCTCCATAATCCGTTTCGTATCACGCATTGATTCCATCTTTTTTTCCTTTCCACTTCTGGACGTTGTGACCAGAAGTTATAAAGAGGGCAGATACAAAATCCACAATCTCATATCTGCCCTGCATTTCAGCAAATGAACTATCTCCTTGCATATTCCAGTATAATATTTATTATTTCTTTGATGATCGCAGCTATTTTTATGGCAAGGACAACCACACCAACGACTCCGCCTATAATGGCATGTGCCGTTGCAATACAGGTTTAATGCCATTCGCACCACCTTCATACTGCCACTGGTCTGCCAGCCTTCATGCAGACACTCAGTTTTTACACATCACGTCTTAAAATCATAGATGCTATCAACATTTCTTCTCGTATCATCGCTGATACCAAGGCAATAGCAAAGTGCCTTGTGGTACACATCCTGATAGCGTACCTCTTTTAATTTTTCATAGTAGAATTTTTCATGTGCTTCGCTGATAAAATTGATTGTCTGTTCCTTTTTGTTTTCTGCTCCTAACGCTGTGTTGTTCATAGTGAACCCCCTTTTAAATTGAATTGAAAAAGGCACTCCTAATGGAATGCCCTAATATAAAAAATAGGGACACTCTTTTGAAGTAAACCTCTTTGTATGTGCCGTCTTTATTTGTCCAAGCGTGTTTGTTCGTATACATTGAACTTCCACAAAGGGGACACTTTAATATCCCCGTCAAAAGGTGTGACCTATCCTTACCGATTTTGGATGGCTGTTTAATTCCTGTTGCCATACGCTTTGCGTGAACCTTTTGCCACAATTCCTCGCTGATAATTCCTTCATAAGTGGCATAGGACAGTAAATCAATGGCGGCTTCAAATAAATGCACGGTATCCGTCGGCTCTCTCGCCAGAAGTCGGAACGAATACCGCTTATCGCTGCCCGATGCGTCCTGCTTAAAAGTGCTACCGAGAGTGCTTCGCAGGGCAGCATATTTCGGTGTTCCACTTTCATCTTTGCCGATAAAAACAGCATTGTGATAATCGGCACTCTCATAAAGCGTACCGTCTGAGATACACTCCTGTATGAGCTGATAGTCAATACCACGCCCGAAAAGATACTGTATCACTCTGTTACAATCCTTATTTTTTGGCGGCAGGAGCAGAACTTTCGGTTTATCTTTCTTGGGAGCAGGGGGTGGCTTCCAGTCCGCCATCGTCTGTCCCGTGAGAATTTCCACGGCTTCCACAAAGTCATATTCCTTGACTTTGATAAGATAATCGAGGGCAGAATAGCCGCCGAAACCTCTCGACCACCAATACCATTTACCGTTGGAAATCTTTAAGCTGTCGTGTTCTGCGGTACAGTACACATTGCTTGTGCCTTTGACCTTAACAAGATTGCTCGGCTCAAACTCCCGCAGATAGGATAACAGGTCAATCTGCACATAGGGTTGCTTAGTAAGCGCCAAATAATAATGCGGTTAGATACAAGATTACTCCAGCCCTTTACGAGTTGGAGTAATTCACTATAATTCACATGCGATTTTTGATAGATTGGAGTTTTTCACTCCAAGGTGCCAGTTCCGCCAGCTGTTCATCGGTCATATTTTTACTCGGTCGGTTCTCCAGCAGAAATTTAAGATATCCGTAGATGTTCAGCCCATGTGCTTTGGCCATCTCAACCATTGTGTAGACTACTGCGCTGGCATTCGCTCCGTCCACGGAACTGCTGAACAGCCAGTTTTTTCGCCCCACTGCGAACGGACGGATCGCATTCTCACTGAGATTATTGGTAAAGCTGCACCGCCCGTCTTCCAGATAGGTTTCCGCTATATCACGCCGGTTGAGAACATAATTCACGGCTTTATCCAGCCGGGTATTCCGGACGGGCTTTTGCTGGTCAAGCCACGACCAGAAAGCCTCCAGAACAGGTTTTTCCTTCTCGAGACGCAGTTGTTTCCGCTTTTCATAATTACCGGGATACTTTTTGTTAATGGAGTCTTCCATGGCAAACAACCGATTGCAGTACTGGACTCCCTGTACTGCAGGCTGGCTGTAGTCATACTGCTTCCCTTTGGGAACAGCGTCGATAAAGTATCGGCGGATATGTGCCCAACAGGAGCAGCGCCTGATCCCAGGCAGACTGTTATAACCCTGATAGCCGTCCGTTTCCAGATATCCGCTGTAGCCTTCCAGAAACTCCTTTGCATGGCTGCCGCTCCTGGTCGGGGAATAGCCATACAGGATGATCTCCGCAAGTCCGTCCTCACCGCTTCGGAACAGCCACATGAATGACTGGGTCTGTGCCCTGCGTCCTTCCTCTTTCAATACCTGGACCCGCGTCTCATCTGCCATCGCAAAACTACGTTTCAGCAGCTCCCGATGAAAGTAATCGTACATTGGCTGAAAATAGTTCTTTGAACAGTAGATGATCCAGTTTGCAAGGGTCGTCCGGCTGATCTGCACCCCATACTGCTTCCAGTCCTTTTCCTGCCGGTAAAGTGGAAGCCCGTTGGCATACTTCTGGTACATAGTCCATGCAGCTGCAGATGCTGATGCAGGTCCTTTTCCAAGCAGAGCTGGCGGAACCTGAGACTTTACGATCACAGGCTTTTCTGTATCGCCGAGTCCTTCCTTGCAGGAGGGGCATCCATAGCTCTGGCTGTAGTATTCGATCACTTTACAGGTGGCAGGAATGAATTCCAGTTCCCGGCGGACATATTCCTCGCCGATCAGGACCATCTGCGTACCACATACCGGACAGATCTGATCCTCTTCCGGAAGTGGGACCACTACTTTTTCAACTTTCAGGCCTTTGAAGAGTTCCTCATGTGCTGCCTTCTTTTTACGGGTATGCTCCCGGATTACCGTTTCGCCTTCCAACAGGGATGGATCCTGTTCCACTTCTGCTTCATCGAAGAGATTCTGCTGTCCCGGAATATCATCAGATCTTCTCTCGCTGGAGGGACCAAAGAGTTTTTTTGTCAGATAATCTACCTGTTCCTGAAGAGCTTTCTCATGACTGGTTTTTTCGTCAATAATAAGACGGAGAGCTTTGATCAGTTCCGTCTGCTCCGCTATCATTGTTTTCCGTTGTGATACGGTATCTTTCAGCTCTCGAAGCTGGATATCTTTTGCACTGGAAGCCATCGTTTCTCTCCTCGGATTTGATTCCTTTATTATACCAGAAAGGGGGCTTTTACTAAAGGAAAACAACGCCTGAAAAATGCCGGATTTACAAGGGATTTCCGGATTTTTCTATGCAGGATTTCTGCCAGGATCCACGCGCTTTTTATTCTGCTTTGAGGGCTTTTGGCTGGTCAATATCAATCCCGGACATCAGCCAGTCAAACTCCCGCCAGGAAAGATTCCGGACCTCTGACTGCTTTCTGGGCCATTGATAACCGCCGCGGACAGACAATCGCTTATAGATCAGAACGAAGCCATCCGGTTCGCGGAACAAGGCTTTGATCCTGTCCCGTCTTCTTCCACAGAAAAGGAAGAGAGCACTGGACGACGGATCCATCTTAAGCTGGTCTTCGATAACGGTGCAGAGTCCGTCAATAGATTTCCTCATATCCGTGTAGCCACAGACAATGTAGATCTTCTCAAGTCCGGAAACATCACCTAACATGAAAATTCCTGAAGCATGCGAAAAGTCCTGGTGAGCAGAACAGGATCCGCATCATTGCTGATGCGGACTGTGATATCCTTCATAGAAACTTCAATCGTATGTGGATTGTCAAGGTTCGAATTTAGCATCTGCGATGCGGTATGCTGTTCCGGAATGTGATCCGGAACAATGTCAATGGGAACCACGTCCTGTTTGGGGCGTGGAACCTCAAGATGACCATAATTCGCCGCTTGGATCTGATCCGCTGCTGTTTTCCGACAACGGCTGACCCAGTTGTAAAAGGTGCTTACTGCAATGTCGTTTTCACGACACCAGTCAGCATCTGTCATGCCGCTCTGACGGCATTCATTGATAAGTCTGATCTGTTCCACCATCGGAACGCGGGTCTTGCGAGTACCTGCCATAACCTATCCTCCATAATTGTAGTGAAATAATCTAAGTATCTATCAGCTGCAATTATAGGGGAAATCTAAGGATTTGAAAATCCGCAGGAATACTTGGCGCTTACAGCTGAAGCGGAAACGCGTTCAGTTACATCCGGAAAGACTGATCAGCTCTTAGCGGAATGCGTGGTCAGATGAGCCGGAATTTGCAATAAGAGCACTGAACCTGTGAACATAATTCACGGATGTTCAGTGCTCTTATTCTTTTTTAGTATGTTTTTTTAATTATGGCGGCATTGCCGCCAAATTTGCGTGAACATCATGTCGTAAACCGCTTATTTACGGCAAAGTTTACAGATTGTTTCTACATGGCTCGATTGTTCCGATTTGATGTCTGCCTTGATTTATTGTACCGAAGTATACGGGAATAAATCAAGGGGTTTTACTGTTAAAGGGAACATATCGAAGAAAGTAGTTCTTTCTATAGTTATGTATGTTCCGTATTTCCTTGATTTCTCCCATACACTCGAGATGGGTGAGCCATGCACTCAAGGTATGTTCCCGATATCAATGTCGGGAACATACGCCTCAACATCACTCTATTTCTTAGAATCATTACGCTTTTGAGAAACCTAAAATTCAAATTCAATTCTTTCTACAATTTCTCTCTTTCTAAATTTTGAATCTTCCCAAAACCTCATTGGTAACTCCATACACTTAGGTTCCTCCGCATCTACATCATAAACAATAATCAGCTTATACTTTTCTGCATTATCTTTCGCATATTGAAGTTCTCCAGGTGAAATAATAAAACTTTTCCCGTCGCCAGTTTTTACTTCTACAAAATACTCTATTCCATCTTCACCATAATATGAAATATCATATCCTCCAGATACAGCTTGACCTGGTTTTATGATTCCTAATTCAATAAAAGCTTCTGATCTAGGAAACACCTTTTCTTTTCCAACCCGTTTACAAAGCAAATTATAAACTAACAACTCGCCTTTATTACCAAGTATTTTTTTGTTTCTATTACGTTTTTCATCATGACTTTGAGTATAAGTTCCTGTTGATTTATTATTCCTGTTACCAGTATTAGCCCCTCCTGTAGTACTTGCACCTTGGTGATATGAAACCTCATTAACCTTAGGTATCACCCCTATATATCTTGAATAAGGATTCTCCGGCATATTATTTCTTTCCTCTAATCTTTTATGTAAATCTAGCCATTCATTGAACGCTTTTTCTTTCCCAAAGTAAATCATTTGTTGTGCGTTCACATCATTAGAGATTTCATCTTCATACAGCTTTTGAGGATTCATTTTTTCATAATTCTTTACATACTCATCATCCGCAGAAAATACATCTTCCGAAGTTTTCCATTCACCAAAAGTCTCAACAACTTTATCTTCAACACTAAACATAACAGAATTTATATACTTAGTAATTGAAAATTGCTCAAATCTATAAACTGTACTAACAAAGTCCTTTTGTAACTTGTCATCCGACTTTGCTCGTGTAAACAAATAATCCTTAAACCTTCTTTTTTCAGTTTGCAGAAAATTCTTAAGCACTTCGCAATAATAAGGAAGCAAATCCAAATTGTACACAAACCCCTTATTTCTAAACTCTTCAACATCTGTCCCTATTTCTCTGAACAAACTAATAATACAAGCTCCATTTTTAATACTAAAAAAATTTTCAAAATCAATCAAGATTTTATCAATCTCATATGTTGGTGCAATAATTTTAAGTACTTTTATGAAGTTATTTCTAATTTCATTCTGATAGAATGCATCTTCTATAACACTTAATGAACCAAAATCTTTTCTTATCAAAAACTCCCTGTTACTATTATCTTTTGTTCTAAATAATTCACCTAGCTTACTCGCCTCAAAGCCGGGTGTATTCGCTATGTTTGTATAAATATTTTCTATTATTTCAGAAACAGTATTGACATCAAATTCTTTATCAAACACAGTTATGTACCAATTAGTCATAGTATCACGAATGCACATATATTCTTCATCAATTGTGATTCGATTCCCAACTTCTAATATTGTAATTCGATTCACTAGATTAATATTCAGATTCTTACCATACTTTTCTATATTATCATTATTCTCTGCATAAGCACGAGCATACTTCTTAAAATCTTGATAATATTGTTGAAAACTACTGTTTGCATCACTAATAGAAACACTACCAGGGTCAACAGTATACTCCTTAGTATACTCCTGACATCCAAATAATGTGACAAAATTTCTGTTATTGGTTCTTTGTCCCTTTTCAACTATTGGAACATTCTTTTTACTTATTATTTTTGAACTTGGAAGGTAAGCATTTTTTGCTAAAACATACTGCAACTGCCCTTTATATTTGACTAATATCTTGCCTTCAACAAAAAACCTGTTTTTGCTATCAGAGTTTTCAAATTTTCTCGAAAACGCTGGTTGCTCAATAATTCTATATATAGCTTTTGATAATTCGGCACTACGTGAAAAATCTAACTCCGGAAGTCGCAGCATTAAACCATAAAAGTCTTCCGAACTCAAATCTGTAATCTTATCTCCAAAACTAAATTTATTAAAAATCTCTTGCACTACACCTATGTCTACATGCAATTCTTCTGCTATCTTTTCCAGCATCTCTATGCCAATAACAGGAACAATGCCAACAAATCTTTGATTGTTTCTAGACCTAAAATTCTGCAAAATTTGTCTTGGCGAATACCTTTTGCCATCGATTTCAATCCATCTTACCTCATTAAACACTTCCAAAATGTAATTTTTTATTTTATCCCAATAATAACGTTCTACTTGTTGTCGGCTACCATAATAAGATATTTTTGCATTTTGAAAATAGAATGGACTACTCAAACAAACATAAAGTTCTGAATCTTTAATTATCCATTCAACAATTTCTCGAGTTGATAATTTCCTTAATAAATCTACAAGATTCTTAATGTATGGTAATCGATACCTACAAGTAACAGTTGTTGAACAACCTATATCCCCATGTAATTTTATTTCATTTTCATATTCATTTGAATACGAATCCAACGGGTATACATTTTGTACTTCTATTACAGGATACTTCCTAACACCAAACTTACTTATAAATTCTTGAAACGCAGCACTCTCCTCTACACTAATATTGAAAACCTCTATTTGTGGAAACTGACCAAAGCTATTATCAAACAATTTTTCCGCTAAAAAATTGTTGTATTGTAATCCCCAAAATAATTTTTCACCATCTTGGGTACTCTTATCTCTCGCATTAGGAAAATTATATTTAAATCTTGTTCCTTCTGTACGCCCCGGCGGATTCCAATCAATTTCTTTTCTATAATTCCCCCATAACCATTTGACAAAATCAATCGCCTTATTGTATGTGTCCACAGATGAATTTACTGTTGATATGATATTGCTACGATCTCTGTATTTAAAATTAATTGTAGGAAATATATTATTTTGACAAATAATACGTGAGATTTGTGGTTCCTTATCTCGCTCTCTTACATTTATTACTTCTTGTACTCCCTCAGCCATGTTGAATAATTCTTGTTGATACTCTTTATGTAGTGCCGGTATTTTAACCCAAGACGGCAACCCTTTTTCATCAAAATCACCGATTAGAAAATAACATTCTTCTTGATATTTTAGCCATTTATCCTCTTGTGTTTTTAACAAATTCGGAATTGACTTTCTATATCTCGTATTCCACCACACAAATGTTTCAACTTGTTTTTTTATATCCCAATCATTGGAAAGCGAATTAATAATCTGTAACAATTCTCTCTCTTCAAAATATAAATCAATTTCTTTTCTCTTTGCTAGTATTTCAATCAACGATATCATCCTATTGTCTAACAAGGAGTTCAATAAACCTTCAAATCCTTTATCTCTGAAAAACTCTGGATAATTTCCACTTATCATCTTAGGTTTATCTTTAACTGAAATATTTTCATCATTTACAGTTCGGAAAATTTTCTGTTCTGATAATATTTCCAAATAGTAATCCTCTAGTTCAAACTTTGCAAATGGAGAAGTAAATCTCCACTTGTTACTTGAAAAATTAGTAGGAATTAAAAGATTATATGCAATATCATACTGTTCTTTATCTACAAATTGATTAGCAACCTCAACTAAAAACAATAACTGCTCTTCTATTATTTTTTTATTCTCTTTGCTAACATTAACCGTGTTCCTGTGATCTCCAAGTGCATATGATGCATGCAAAACGCAATTAAAAGGTGATTCCGTATCCAACAAAGGAAAATACGAATAAATATATCTGCTCATAAATGTATCCATGTCAAGAGGTACTGCAATAGAAAGCTGAATATCTTTCAAGACTTCATCTTCCTCAATTGCATTAGTAATTACTTTTCTATAAAGGTAAAACTCCTCTTGCATTTCCACGTTTTCATCAACAATTTTTTCCAAGGTAATACTCTCTGCAACACCTTGATTATTATTTCTTCTATAAACTATACAATTATCATCCGTAATAATTTCAATCTGGCTAATATTAGGGAGAAACAACAGTATCCTAAGGTCTATATTCTCAATTTGCCTAGACACAGAAAAATCATCATTTAATTTCATCGAATCAATAACAACCTCTATAGTTGTGGTGTCATTATATCTACCATTCTCAATATAAACCGGAACTGCCAACATGGGAATATAGAGGTTCTTGTTCTTCTGTATTTGCTTTTTTATCTGAGGATTCTCCTTGTGTTCTTCAAGAATTTTCTCGGCTATTTCTTTAGAAAATTCAACATTATAGTTCCCCGAAAATATTCTAACCTTTTCTGCCCAATTTAAGACAGATCTAAATCCTGTCCCCTTGTTTCCAATGTATTTTCCTGATTTAGGACTATTATTTCCTTGTACAATTGCCTTAATTCCTGCTTCATCAAAGCAAGTTCCTGTATTTGTAACAGTTAAAACATTCCCCTTATAGCAAATAGTTACTTTAAGCTCACATTGAGGCTTCTCCCCTTTATCAATACTCTTTTGGTAAGCATCATCTGCATTTTGTAATAATTCAAGTATTTCGCGTCCATGATATCCCTTTATATCTCTTTTTTCTATATTGTTTTCAGCAATAAGTTCATCACGTTCCTGAAAGCGAGTATGATTCTCAATATATTCTAGTCTCAATTTATCGATATATTGCTTTCCTTTAAGTATTTCTTCATCAAGTTTCATCTTTTAATCACACCTTTTTGCAAATGTTTCTTAGATACAATGCTACTTCTTAGTCACATACTTTTGATTTTTGCTATTAGGTTTATCTGGTATCGTCATTACCAATTCCCCATTTTTAAGTAACGGCTTCATATACTCTTTCGTAAAATATCTTGGATCTTTATAGCCCATATAAGCAACGATTTCATTCTTACTTCGTGGAATTTTACAAAATTCCAATATTTTATCTTGTGGAGTAGCTTGTGTTTTATCTTGTGGGTTAACTTGTGGAGTTGTCGATTCAGAACCCACAAGATACTTCTTATTCTTAATCGTAGCATGCACCATAAATGCAACTGTCTTATATTCTGGTTCCGGAAGACCTGCTTCTTCCATCTCACGATACATACGGTCTACGCCTTCACCAAACTCACGCACATATTCATACTCATGAAGAAGCTGTGCCATCTTCGGATTTCTTGAAAAATGTATCTCACGCATATTTGAGGCGCACCGTTCCCGGTAGTGTTCCCGGACTCTCCACTGTAATATGGTCATCAAACATCTTAATTTGAATGTCCGTACCCTTTATGCTGTAATCACGGTGTGCAATTGCATTTACAATAATCTCTTTCCATGCAAATTCCGGATATTCTGGTTCTGTCACAAAACGAGCATCTGGTCCAAGATAGGTATGCTCCTTAATCTGTGTTCTCACATACTCAATAGTCTGTTCTACCAAATCAAGAATACGGCCTTGGAACATCTTATCCTTGATAACATTCATCTCTGCGCCGACTTTTGCCTCAGTTCCTTCATATCGTATAAAACGAACTCGTGACCTTGGGAAAAATCTCTGTGGATCTTTTCCAAACATCATAATAGCGGCACCGCTCATTTCCTGTCGACCAGCTACACTTACGATATAATCCTTATTTTGCCTAATATACTCTTCCGGAGTCTTTCCGTAGCCAATTTTCTCACAGTACTTTGCAACAAACTCCATATCAATATCATCCAAAGTACTACGATATACAGGCTCGTCCTCATAGAAACGCATTCCCTTTGAATACATAAGTTCCATACGCTCATCAAAGGTTAGTTTCTTTGACCTGTCGCCAACGCGCAAGAACGCTTCATCTCTATGATTTACATGCATGTCTGCACTTTGCGGAACCTTAATAAGTAAAATATGATTTGCATTACCATTTTTATCAATGCAATCTATAGTTTCTTTTTCAATGAAAATAAATGGCTGACAAAAATCATATCCGGCACGAAGTATTTCATTGATATTCTTAGTGTAATCATCAATTCCGGTAATCTCTCCATTATCTTCAATACCTACAGCTAAGAGTCCGCCATCTGCATTTGCAAATGCAATCATCGGAGTAGCAATTGCTGTCGCTTCTATCTTTGCACTCTTACGGTCAAATGACTGCTTTTCTGTAGTCGTACACATTTCTTCAATTGTCATATCTGTAAGTTTCATCTGCTGCCTCCTTTCCTCTATACACATAAAACATTTTCGACAATATATCAATTTAATTTCTAATAAGCCTGCATTTATTATCTGACTAATAGAATCAAACGCATTCATCGTATACTGAAAGAAATCACGCAACAATTTATCAAACAGGAACCAAGGGTCTACTTTTTCTCCTGCAACCCTTACTTCGTAAGTAGGTGCATTTTCTGTTGTTACCGATAAACGTTTTACTTTCTTTCCATTCTCAGTTACATCGTCAATAAAATCAGAGGCTATATCCTGTTGCCATCGTACAGTTTTCATTGTCATCTTGCTAATAATATTATTTATCGTATCGGCACAGTAGTGTACTGTGGCTATATTTTTTTCAGTATACTCTACAAACTGCCATGACGAATATATTTTATGTGTAATCAAATCCTTCTTCAATAAATCATCAGCCATCTTTAATCTTCCTTTCTATATTTCGGTACTTCTCCAAACTCAAACCTTACTTCTCTAGCTGCAGAAGCTGCTAGCGTAAGTTCTTCTTCTGTTACACCTGGAACAACCCAAAGCCCTTGCATAAAACGAGAATAGAATTCTTTTTCTGACAATTCAGCAGGTGCAAGAAATCTATAATTTGATGGGTACTTCTCAGATGGCCACTCCCATACATATTCAAATACACCAGCAAAATTATCAATTTTTACAGCTTCTGGGGAACCAATTAGCACTGAAAACTTTATATTCTCATTATCTTTATTAAAACAAAATTCTTCACATTTTTTCATTTCATATTCGCTTAGTGGCTTTGCTTTAATTTCAAACCATCTATCAAGACTCGGAATATAAAAGTCCGGCAAATATCGTACCCCATTCATCTCATAACCTTCAACTTCATATTCATACTTAAGTCCAATCATATCAAAGAAAATGGCCCATCTTGCTTCTAAGCGACTTCTGAAGTTGAAACCATTGTACTTTGTTTCAATAGCTTTTATCCCCATTGCATTCATCCTTTCTATAACAACTAATTCACTAACTCAATTTCTGTTATCTAATCCAAAGCCACAACCTATCACATCCTATATCATTGATACATTTCCCCACAAAATAACCAAGGCTTTTCAGTAGTCAGTCTTCTTGTCCCAACTTCCGAAAAGCCCGGAAATTCACCATTTTATGGCACTTATTTATCTTTTTTAGACATCAAAACAACCGTCTCAACAGTTGTTTCAGTTTCCAAGGGAAGTTCTTTCACTTCCTCACCATCAACAGGCACAGGAAAATTGAATACGATCTTCTTTATCCAACTACCGTCTTTTCTCTTTTCCGGGAACATCTCAATTCGCTCAATAAAGGCTTTCATAAACTCTTTCTGCTCCGCTTCTGTTGCGGAATGGTAGACTTCATCAAATGCCAGCAACAAGCGATAGATATTGTCACCGGAAATCTTCTCCTGCTGGATGCTGCGGATCTGACTTTGCAATTCGCCAATCTGAGCTTCGATTTCCTCTATCGTATCATACTGCTCATCATAGCGGCGCTGCAAGTCCAAAATCTTTCTGTCATAGTGGACATCATTGATGTCCAAGGTATCCATCTGACGCTCCAAGCGGCTTTTCGTTCCAAAGGCTTGCTTTAGCCGCCCTTGTAGGACAGCAATCTGCTTTTCCATATCTTCTGTATCAACTGCTGTTCCGATTTTCGCCTGAATTGCTTCTACAAATCGTGGATTGTTGACCATAGCGGAGATAACCTTCGCCACAAATTTGTTGATTTCCATCTGCTCGATATTCAGACGGAAACTGCACTCATGCCCTGTCGGTGTAACCGTATTTTTGCAGTAGTAATAATACCGTGTTTTCTTGTCCTTGCTGTGCGCCTTGGCGATATTGCCGTACATACTCTTGCCGCAGCATGGGCATTTCAAGATACCGGACAGGATGTGTGCATGGTCTGGATTATTGACCTTTTCCCGCTTAAAGGAATTGATCTTGCGCTTTTCCTGTGCCAGATACCAATCTTCTTCGGAAATGATAGCTTCGTGCTGCCCTTCATAAACCGGGAACTCCGACTGCTCAACCACGTGCATCTCGTTTCTTGTACCCTGTTTCTTTTCTGTTCTTCGTCTGCCGTAAGCAATCTTTCCCATATAAACAGGATTGTACAATACATTTTTCACAAAATCCCTTGAAAATCCCGGAATGGTATTATTCTGTCTTAGTTTCTTAGTATAACCATTGCGGTTCAGATATTTTGCAACTCCTGCAACACCCTCATTAGTGTGAATGTAACGGTCATAAATGACCCGAATTACTTCCACTTCATCCTCTGCAATGACAAGGTTTCCATTTTCCAGTTTGTATCCATATGGAGCGAAACCGCCGTTCCATTTGCCTTCACGAGCCTTTTGCTCCCGTCCTGCCATTGTCTGTGTGCGGATATTTTCTCGCTCAATCTCTGCCACCGCAGACAGCACAGAGATCATCAGCTTTCCTGCATCCTTGGAGCTGTCAATGCCATCCTCCACGCAGATCAGATTGACACCGAAATCCTGCATGAGTTGCAAAGAGTTCAGAACGTCCGCTGCATTTCTGCCAAATCGGGACAGCTTAAAGACCAACACATAAGAAACATCATCTTTGCCGTCCTGGATGTCATTCAGCATCCGTTGAAACTCCTGCCGCCCTTGAATGTTCTTTCCGGAAAAGCCCTCGTCAGAATACTCCCCGGCAACGATCATATCCTCGTATGCCGCATACTTCCGCAGCTTGTCACGCTGGGCATCCAAACTGTATCCGTCAACCTGCATCGAGGTGGACACTCTTGTATAAAGATAGCATTTAAGTTGTTTCTTTTTCAGAATCTCCACCTCCCTCATTCCTTCCTTTTACCATAAGTCCCTCGTTGCGGATATAATACTCCAAAAGCCACAGCACATAATCCGGTGCATGGCGGTTGTCCAATTCCCATTCAGTCATAGTCCGGTAAGGAATATGGACGAGCTTGCAAAAATCTTTCCGATTCAGTCCTGTGCTTTCACGTAACTTTATAATTCTGTTTTTACAATCCATCCGTCTTTTCTCCACAAAAGCAAAAATACACGTTGCGTAATCATTATAGCATAGCCATAGTGAATACGCAACGTGTAAATTGCAAATTTTACGCAGCCTTATCCGTCAAAAGCTGCGCTTGATTACTTTCCTCGGAATGCTCCACTTCCTGCGGTGCGTCCTGCTCCAATTTATCCAAAACCTGATGTCCATATTTCTGGAGCATCTGGCTCATAACATCCACACAGCGGTCAAATGCCGCATTATATTTCGCTTCCTCATAATATTTCTTCAATAGGCGATTCCTCCATCAAAGTTCCATATCCTGTCCACGCTTCCGGGCAGGGTGTTCGTGTTCCTGTGTTTCCTTTCCTCTGATGAGGATAGAATTGATAAAAGCCCAAACCTTTTCGGATGCGATTTCCAGTGCATCCAGAAAGGGTTGGGCTTTCTGTTTGAGTTCCATATATTTTTCGTTTACCGCTTCATACCGCTGCTTCCAGATGGAAACCGTCTTTTCTGCGGAAGCCAGTTTTTCTTTCAGACGCTTGTTGTCAGCATTGGCGATAATGCCATTGACCGCATAGCGTTTGAGTGTGTCGCATTCATCCGGTGTCAGCGTAATATTGTTTCCGAATGTGGCTTTTTTGCCCATTGCTTCAATGTCCTGCACTGTCAGCGCAATGGTCTTTGCCGCCTTGGTTTCCTTTTGCAAAGATTCCAGTTTCTTTTTCTGTTTTGCTGTGGCAGCTTTGGCATCCTCCAAATTCTGTTCTGCCTGTGCCACCTGCCCGGTCACAGCTTCCAGCCGCTGCTGTTCTGCCTGCACCTTGAACTGGGTCACAGTCAGATGTTCCTCGGTGCTTCCACGTTCTCCACGCTCCAGATCGGTATATCCGGCAACTCGCATGAAATGAAAAAAGTCATCCTGCAACATACTGTAGGATGACCTCAAAATCTTTTTTCCTTTTGCGTTCAACATTGGATTACCGTCCTCGTCAAGCACCGGCTTGGACTCCCATTTCTTACTGCGGCTGACCTGTGTGATGACCTCCTTAACGGTTCCCCGGAGGGCTTCATCCTTGCATCGCTTCGACCAAAGGATCTGCTTTTCCACCACCGGGATATAAACCACATGAAGGTGGTAGTGGTACACCTCCTCGCCCAGAGCTTCGGACATTGCCCGGTTGCGCTCATCGGCGTGCATCACAGCGGAGAGGATATACTGCTCACCGCCTACAATCTCCACGGCGGCTTTGTAAGCATCAGCATAAAACTGTTTTGCAAATTCATAGCCGCCATGATTGTAGAAATAAGCAGAGTTCACATCAAATACTAACTCGCCGTATTTGACGGCATCCGGTTTCAGACCTCTGGTGGAAATTACGCCGTCCTGTTCCATCTGCTCAAACGTTTTTACATAATCGTCCGTGGGTGCTTTGAAATGAACGTTCAGAGAAGTGCGTTCCGGCACGATGTCCTGATTGCTGTAGCTGTCCTTTTCACGCTCATTGTGTTCCTGTACCTTAGCCACATCTGCCGGGGTTTCCAAGTCCTGATTTCTGGCTACGGTACGGTCTATTCCATCATTTCTTGCCATAGAATTTTTGTCCTTTCTTTGAGATTTGCAGACAGCGGAGAACTACGGAGAGGCACTTTTTCAAAGTGTAATAACCCACTATGACACTTTCATCCATACTGGCTGCAAAGTGCCGTGGGCTCTCCGAGGGCTCTCCCGAGGGGGAATGCGGTCACTGCGGTGACCTCTGCTGAACTGCCCGAAAACTGTCTGCATCGTTTTCTGTTGTTCAGCCCGGATAGCTGCTGTTTTGCGAAACACCACCCATCCCGGCGGCAGTGAAAATCAAATCTTTCACTGCAATAGAAACAGCCCAAATAAAGGGAATGAGCTGTTTCTATCACAAGCGTTTCACGCTCTTTTGCTGCGTACATACGTACCAGCCAATGGGATTTACTCGACCTGCCGCCATTCCTCCGGAATGTCCTCCGGTACGTACGTACACGGCGAATCTCCGTAAAACCCATTTATATGAGGTCGTGCAATGGCTTCCACTCCCATGAATCCCCAAACCCGCCGTCCGGCAGAGTTGGTGATATTGTTGCAATGTTCCAGATTAAATTTCTTGGCATTGGCAATCATGGCGTCGCTGAAGCTGCGGGCTTTCAGCGGTGCAAGGGAATTTTCTTCGCACCACATCCGGTAGATTTCATAGAAATCCTTGGAACTGATGGACGCATCCGCTTTACGCTGGATGTATCCCTCGGAATCCATGAAATCAAAGACATTGTTGTTGTCACGCTTGACCGCTTCCCGGTTTTCCCGGATACGCTCACTCTCCGTAAACTTAAAGTTGTTGGCAACAAGCCGCTGTAAGCCTTCAAATGCCCACAGGAAGATACCCTCGGCTTCAGCTTTCATCTTCTCCGCAAGGTCGGGATCGTCAGCTCTGTCCACTGGCTTTTCCTTGGTGGTCAGCACAAGCTGTCTGCGATAAAATCCGTCACTGCGGTCATACAAGGCTTGCAGATCACCGTTGCTGAATGCCAGCAATCGGGCGAACATCCAACCCTGATAACTCTGCTTGCCTTTGCGTTCCAAATCCATCTTGCCCTGTGCGGTGACAATGGATTTTACATAGTTGGTCTGGCGCAGAGCTTCCATCCGCATATCATCATCCACGCACAGGAGAATGTGTTCCAAATCGGCACGGGCGAAGCGGTTTTCAGAAATCTTGCCGATGCTGCCGTCTTTCATATTCGTGCCGAAGATGGTAGACAGTACCGCACCGATTTGAGATTTACCCTCGCCGCCGTTGCCTTTAATCACCATCATGCGCTGCCCCTTGTTGGAGGGAATCAGGCAATAGCCGATAAACTCCTGCAAAGTTGGAATGTCCTCGGCGTAAAGCAACCCATCCAGAAAGTTCAGCCAGATCACCGGCGCAGTAGCATCGGGATTGTAAGCAACCGGCAAACGGCTCCGCACGATAGCCGGTCTGCCCTCGGTAAATGTGCCGTTCAATAGCAGCGTACCGTTGGACAAATGAATCCGATCCTGCTCCGGTGGAAAGTCCGGCACTTGCGCTTCCAGTTTCAGCACTTCCAGAATGTTGGTGATCTTCCGGGGGATATTGTTTACGGCACAGAATTTCAGCTTGTCGTAAATCTCCCCACGCAGAGGGAGATCGTCCGTCACTCGACCATTGGGCGTGAAAAAAGCTCCGTTTGCGAAGATGATTCTGCGCTCCTGCAGAAATTCTTCACAAAACAGAGCTTCGTTGATGTTCTGCCCGTCAAACCAGACAGGCAAATTCATATCAGGCGTTTTCCGGTTCTTCGCCATGGTGCGCCACCTCCTTTTTCTTTCGTGTGATGTACTCTTGCAGAAAAGTAATTTTTCCCTCCTTCATCAGCTCGTCCACCAATGCCACCCGCTCTTCCAGATCACCCACGGTCAGCACATCTGCCATATATTCGATAGGACAGTGCATCTGGCAGGCTTCCACAAAACGATCATCCAGAGCCTCCTCCGGTGTTTTGGGTGCATACCGCACTTTCCAATCTTCCAGCAGATGCAGATAATCCGTCAGCACCCGGAAACACAGCATTTCATCCTCCCGGAACTGACGGATATAAGGACGCTTTGGCTTGGCCATAGCTGCGGCAGTGGGCGGTTTCGGGTCAAGTCCGAAGTCCGAAGCCAGCTTTTGCGTTGCTTCATAGCTGCTCATATTGAACAGCCTTGCCACAAGGTCGATCACATCTCCCTTTGCTCCACAGCCGAAGCAGAAGAAATAGTCCTCATTCAGCTTCAAGCTCGGATGCCTGTCATTGTGGAACGGGCAGCAAGCCATACCGTTTCGGTTGACTTTCAGCCCGTAGTGTTCGGCGGCTTGCTTGACACTGATTGCCGCTTTGATGGTTCCATAGATCGTCATAAAAAACCCTCCGTTCATAATATTCTGGAAAGCACGAAGCACCCGCCGTGATTGGCAGGTGCTTCGCTCCTTCTATTATGGTTATGACGGATTTTTCAAAAAACAGGCTAATGACAGGACAATCCTGTTTCAAAAAACAGGACAACTTATCTGAGGACGTAGATTTCTTCACATTTACATGATATAATTAAAAAAATGAAAAAACAGGACAGGAGGGCAAGCATGAATCAAGAATTGATGACATTGGATTTCTGGCAGGATACGGTCATATATGAGAGCAAAACATTTCCTGTCGGTACGCTTGCCTGTGATGCACTGAATGTTCCTGTGAATACCATTGCAAAAATAAACGAGCAATGCGAGAAAATCAATCTGCTGCTTGGAATATTAAACGCCGGACAGGATACTTCTGCACTCTTTCCTATGGCAAAGGAAGCTGCATTGACAATGTTAGAGATTCTCAGCAAAACGCCGCCGTTCTCCTATATGGATATACCAAAGCACAGAGAACGGATTGAAAAAGTCTTTACTGTAGACAATGCGCTGAAATATGTGGAGTTTGCCACAAAAGCCGCAACAAATTCCTTGCAGTTTGAAGAAATTCAGAACTTTACCGATGCGATGATGCTCCAACGCTATACCGCAGTTTTCGGGCATCTGGCATACTCCCTTGGGGAATACCAAACGGCCATGCTTGATTTTGCAGAAAAATCAGACGGCAACGAAGCAGACCGCACCGCAGAGGGCTTTGCAAAAATGTTCGGCAGCTATTTCCCGCCGGAGTTTTCTATCACAGAGTGCAATGCTTGGATGTCTACCCTGAACAATTCCGTTCAGTATGTATCGGTCATCCTTCCCGGCGAAAAAGTTGCAAAGCTCGTCAAGCGGATGCACTATGTCTCCTTTGTGGGGATGTTCCGTTCTGATCTCTTTGAGGGTTTATGTGTCGGCCATGCCCCGAAGAAATGCAAAATCTGCGGCAAATGGTTCCTCACCACCAACGCAAGGCACACCAAATACTGCGGCGGCTATGCACCGGGGGACAAGCTGCACCGCACTTGCCGACAGATCGGCAACTTGAAAGGTAGAGAACAGCGAGAACTTGCGGACGATCATCCGCTGAAGCAGATTTATGAGAAACGGCTGAATACCATAAACCGCTATGTGAAGCGTGGTACTCTGGACGCTGATCTTGCGGAGGTTATGAAGAAGCTGGCAAAAGATAAGATGCTCCGGGCATTGAGCAATGTAGCCTATGCCAAGGGCGATTACGAAAAGGAAATGGGACAGGCTGCTTTGAAAAAAGAAGCATTGAAAGTAACTTATAGGTATAAACAATGAAAATTATTGAGGTTACAGAAAACAAAAAGGAATATCTGGATTTGCTGTTATTGGCTGATGAGCAGGAAAACATGGTAGATTGCTATCTTGATAATGGCAGGATGTATATCCTCGATGATAATGGAGTTAAAAGCGAATGTGTCATAACCGGCGAAAGAAATGGTGTGCTTGAAATTAAGAACATTGCAACAGTTCCAGAACATCAAGGCAAAGGCTATGCAAAAGCTTTGATTGACTTTATCATCGAGAAATACAGCGGACAATATGCTGTTCTGCAAGTTGGAACGGGCGATAGTCCACTGACAATACCATTCTATGAAAAATGTGGTTTTGTCCGTTCTCACATAATACCAAATTTCTTTACAGACAATTATGACCACCCAATATATGAAGGTGGTGTACAGTTGGTGGATATGGTGTATTTGCAAAGAAAGTTCTAAATACTGATATGGTAAACCGGAAGGAGGTGCGCTATGCTGAATGATTTTACATGGAATATGACCGGATACATACTGAAACACCCTGTCAATCCGTCTGTTAACGGCATCATCCCCTATGTGGCAGAGCGCATCTTCCAACTGGCACCGGAGCCTCCAGCGGTGGGCAATCTGAACGAATATATCCTGTCTGCCTTGCAGGAAAAGAATTTGATATATTTCTCATTCTTCCTACACCACTACGAGCCGCAGCTTAACAAGCGCATCAAAGACTTTCTCGGTGTGGATGGCGGCGATTTGTACGACACAGACCGATTTATAGATATAAAGCTCTCCTGCCGGGAACAAATGCTCCAAAAACTGATGGACTATGACCTTGCCAAGGGCGCAGAGTATGCTACATACATCTATCCGTTCATCCGGGATGCTATGCTCCGTTTTCGCATGGGCGAAGAAAAATGGTCGGTATCTTCTCTGACCAATTATAAAATGGTGCGGTCAATGGCATGGCTGTACCATAACACCAAGGATGCGGTCAGCGAGTTTTCCAAGAAATACAACTGTGATCTTGCCCTTGCGGAAGAATATCTGAAAGTTGTCCGTGGCATCCGCAATCAGCAGCCTTTCTATGTGACAGACGAAGACGGCGAGGAAACCGGCGAAGATGTTGCCTTGGATGATACTTGGAACTATACCGACATCCTCTGGAACAGCATACAGGCAGAAAAGGTGCAGCGGGCATTTGAGAAACTGAATTACCGGGAACAGACCTTGCTCGAAAAACGGTTAGCAATTTGCATGACCTGTGGGCGTGTCAGCTCATGGAAAGACCGCCCCACCTTTGAAGAACTGGCGGTTATGTTTGAGGGAAGCACAGCCAGTGGTGCAGAACGAGCCTACCGCAGAGCAGTGGACAGGCTGACCGAGTTTTTGGTTGCCGAGGGCGCAATCCATGCTGTCCGGCTGAAACAAAAATCCAAAACCAAACGCAAAAAGAAAATCGCCGCCGCAATCTACGAATATCAGGTAGACTGCGACGGAGAATGGGGCGAAATATCATTGGATTTCGAGAACGGTACAGCAGAGGTTATTTTGCTTGCCGATTGGGATACAGTGAAAACAAACAAATTTGCAAGCAGAGCAATCGCCTATCTTCTGAACTGTGAGAACGAAAAATTGCCCAAGGAAATAATGGTGGCCTTTGAATAACGAGGGAGTGAGATACATGGAACAATTATTGATTATTGAAGATGATATAGGGTTGAATCAGGGTTTAAGTAAAGCACTGAAAGCAGATGACCGTCAGATCATTTCCTGCCAAGACCTAAAAGCGGCGAAGGAACAGCTTCTTTGCGGCGGTGTATCCCTGATCCTGCTGGATATCAATCTGCCGGATGGCAGCGGGCTCGAGTTGCTCCGGGAGGTCAAGGAAAACACACCCTATATTCCTGTTATTCTGCTGACTGCCAATGACACCGATCTGGACATCGTAGACGGACTGGAGAGGGGCGCTGATGATTACATTACCAAGCCCTTTTCTCTTTCGGTTTTGCGGGCAAGGGTGAATACCCAACTGCGAAAGCAAGCGTCAAACCATAAAAATGCGCCGTTCCATATGGATCTATTTCACTTTGACTTTGAGGCTATGACCTTTTATGTGGGAGATTCAAAAGTGGAATTGAGCAAAACAGAACAAAAATTACTGCGTCTGCTTGTTGAAAATCGTGGTCGAACCATGACCCGTGGAGACCTTGTCGACCGGATCTGGACAGATGGCGCAGAATATGTGGATGAAAATGCTTTGTCTGTTACGATCAAGCGTCTGAGGGATAAGCTTGGTGCACAGAAATACATTAAAACCGTCTATGGAATCGGTTATAGCTGGGTGACAAAAGATGAATAAAACCGGTATTGTGATCATACTGCTGTGTTTTCTGGCGGCGGCAGCTGTTGTGTTATGGGAGCGGAGAAAGACCAGAAAAACGATGGAAGAAATCGAAAGGATGCTGGACGCTGCCATGATCGGCTCCTTTTCTGAAACCAATTTTGATGAAAGCCGGCTGTCTGCTTTGGAAACAAAGTTTGCACACTATCTTTCCGCAGCAGAAGCATCTTCTCGAAATGTAGCGCAGGAAAAAGACAAAATCAAAACCTTGATTGCGGACATCTCGCACCAGACAAAAACGCCGATTGCAAACCTGCTGTTATACAGCGAGCTTCTGAAGGAGGAAACTCTGCCTGCATCGGCGAAGGCAAATGTGGAGGCGCTGTACAAACAATCGGAAAAGCTGCGATTTCTGATTGATTCTCTCGTAAAGCTTTCCAGACTGGAAAACGGGATCATTTCACTCTCCCCCCAGCCGGCAGCGCTGCAGCCGCTGCTTGAAAGTGTGGTAGAACAATATACTGCCAAGGCTTCTGAAAAAGGATTGTCTTTGCAAATGCAGGATACAGATGCTTTTGCTGTATTCGACTTCAAATGGACAGCGGAAGCGCTGGCTAATATCGTAGACAACGCCATCAAATATACAGATCATGGCACCATTACTATTTCTGCCGTAAGTTACGAAATGTTTGCAAGGATCGATATATCGGATACCGGTTCAGGCATACCGGAAACTGAGCAAGCGAAGATATTTGCTCGCTTTTACCGCTCAAAGGCGGTTCAGGAGCAGGAAGGGGTCGGCATCGGCTTATACCTTGCCCGACAGATCATATCCGGCGAGGGAGGTTATATCAAGATTGCTTCCGTTCCGGGAAAAGGAAGTACGTTTTCCATATTTCTGCCGAAATAACAACAATTCTATCAAAACTGTTAGATTTCATTTTCCGCCGGAAAGAATGTGGAAAGAATCCTATGCGATAATCTGTATGTATCAAAGGATCATTTCCTTTCATACATACAGATTTTTTCATGGAGGTACTCATTTATGGATGTTTTACAGGCAAAAGACCTGAAAAAGATTTATGGCTCCGGCAATAACGCAGTTCATGCGTTGGATGGAGTTGATTTAAGTGTAAAGAAGGGCGAATTTGTTGCAATTGTCGGCACATCCGGCTCCGGCAAATCCACGCTGCTGCACATGCTGGGCGGGCTGGATCGCCCTACAAGCGGCACGGTCATGGTGGACGGACAGGATATTTTCTCCCTAAAGGAGGAAGCGCTGACCATCTTCCGCCGCAGGAAAATCGGCTTTGTGTTCCAAGCATATAATCTTGTTCCGGTGCTGAATGTGTATGAAAATATTGTTCTACCCATTGAGCTGGACGGTGGCAAGGTCAATAAGGATTTCGTACAGCAGATTGTACAGACACTTGGGCTGGATGATCGTCTGGATGCGCTGCCCAATCAGCTCTCAGGCGGTCAACAGCAGCGAGTAGCCATTGCCCGTGCGCTGGCGGCAGCACCCGCTATCATTCTGGCAGATGAACCCACCGGCAATCTGGATTCCAAAACCAGCCAGGATGTATTGAGCCTTTTGAAAGTCACCAGTCAAAAGTTCGCCCAGACAATCGTAATGATCACTCACAACGAAGAAATTGCGCAGATGGCAGACCGCATTATCCGTATCGAAGATGGTCGGATCGTCTCCCAGAACTAACGGGAGGTGGCTACGATGAATGTCAAAAATCGAAAATGTATTCGAAAACTCAGCTTAAAATCTCTTTATGCGAACCGTCGTCGCAATCTGATCGCTATTTTTGCCATTGCGCTGACAACGCTGCTATTTACGTCCATGTTCACCATTGTCTTGTCGTTGAACGCCAGTTATGAAACCTACCAGTTTCGGCAGGTAGGCGGCTATGCGCATGGCACCTTTAAGGATGTTTCCCCCGAGCAGGCGGAACGCATCGCTGCCCACCCAAAGGTGAAGGCTGCGGGGGCACGGAAGGTAATCGGTATCACTGCGGAAGGGGTCTTTGCCAAAATACCGGCAGAGATCAGCTACATGGATGCCAACTGCACTAAATGGAGCTATGCAACCCCTACTACCGGACGGATGCCCGAAAGCGGCAAAGAGGTAGCCATGGATACGGCAGCGTTGCAGCTGCTTGGCGTAACGCCGGAGCTGGGCGCCGAGGTCACGGTTTCCTATTCCATTACGGACAAGGATCAAAGCGCCTTTACTGTAACAGATGCCTTTACGCTGGTGGGCTATTGGGACTATGATGAACTAATGCCTGTTCATTACATCAACATCAGCCGTGATTACGCAGATGACATCGAAGCGCAGGCAGTGAAAACAGGTTTACAGCCTTTCCGCACCGATTTGAATGTCATGCTGGCCTCCGGCACAAACATTCAAGGGCAGATGGAGCAGGTGGATACCGATCTTGGTTACACATGGGACAGCTATACCGATCCCAACAGCGTCCGGATCGGCGTCAACTGGGGATATACCTCATCCCAGCTGGAGTCGCAGCTCGACCCGGAACTTGTGATTGCCATAGCAGCTTTTTTGCTGCTGGTGATTTTTACCGGGTATCTTATCATCTATAACATTTTCCAGATCTCTGTTGCGGGGGATATCCGGTTTTACGGACTTCTGAAAACCATTGGCACAACGCCCCGGCAGCTCAAACGCATCATTCGCCAGCAGGCACTTCTGCTTTGTCTGATCGGTATTCCAGCGGGGCTGCTGCTGGGCTACGGCATTGGCGCTGTTTTGGTTCCTGTTGTCTTGCGCTCCACCCGGTTGGATGCAGGCATCACCACCATCAGCACATCGCCTGTGATCTTCCTTGGTTCTATGCTGTTCGCCTTGTTGACGGTGCTCTTGTCCTGTTCCAAGCCCGGAAAAATGGCAGCTAAGGTCTCTCCGGTGGAGGCTACCAAATATACGGATGTGATGCAGACCAAGAAAAAACGGCGCAGCATCCGGGGAGCAAAGCTCCATCAGATGGCCTTTGCCAATCTGGGACGAAACAAGAAAAAGACGGTGCTGGTGGTGGTGTCTCTGGCACTGTCGGTGACACTGTTCAATGCGCTGTGTGCCTTTGTGGGCGGCTTCAGCATGGAGAAGTATGTATCCGCCATGACCTGCGCCGATTTTATCGTCAGCACGCCCGACTATTTCCGTTACAACCCGGCAGATGAATTCATCACGCCAGAACAGATCGAGGAGATCGCAGCAAACACAAAGGCCAGTCTTTCCGGCACGGGATATGCTGTGCGAAAACCCGCCTACCTGTGGATGACGGAGGATGCTCTGCGGCAGGACTATGCAAGGTACGAAAGCGCCGAGCAGTTGGACAGCCATATGAGCCGTCTGGAGCACCGGGGCAATATGGTGATGGGAGATACCAGGATCGAGGCTCTGGATAACAGTCTGTTTGACAAGCTGCAAGTATTCGACGGAGATATTTCTCCCATGTTGGAGCCGGACAATAACGCCATTGCCATTGCGGTTTCCTTAGATGACTACGGTAATCTGCCCAATCTTGAATACTACCCCAAGGTGGGAGACACGATCACCATTACCTATGCGGACGATGTGAAATATATCGACAGCCGCACCGGGGAACTCACCGAAGATACACCGGAGGAGTACTTTCAGGCAAAATTGTATGGAGCCAGAGATGTAGAGTACACGGTCTGCGCCTTGGTAGAACTTCCGAATTCCATGAGTTATCGTTATGGTGGTATTGGATATGACGTAGTTTTGTCTGTGGACACCGCACAGAGGGACAGCGGTGGTGCAGCCATTCCGATGCTCTACCTGTTCGACACAGCGGACGAAGTTGACGAGGCCGAAGCAGAGCAATATCTATCGAAGCTCACTGCCGGTGAGTTTTCGCCCTTGATGTATGAAAGCAAGGCCACGGCTCGCTCTGAATTTGCTCAGTTCCGGCAGATGTTCCTTCTGATAGGTGGTATCCTCTGTGCTATCATTGGGCTGGTGGGACTCTTAAATTTCTTCAACGCCATGATGACCGGTATTCTTTCCCGCCGCCGTGAATTTGCTGTGCTTCAGGCTGTAGGAATGACAAACCGGCAGCTCAAAACCATGCTGATCTACGAGGGGTTGTTTTACGCAATGTCTTCTGTAGCGGCGGCCTTTATTCTGTCGCTGGCGGTGGGACCTCTTGCGGGAAAAATGCTGGGCAGTATGTTCTGGTTCTTTGAGTATCGATTCACCATTCTGCCTGTCCTGCTGACAATTCCGGTATTTCTTCTGCTGGGGTGGCTGATTCCTTGCATGATGTATGACAACGCAGCGAAATGCAGTGTTGTAGAGCAATTAAGGGATGCTCAATAACTGTTAAGCAAAAAACGGCCCTCTGCCAATGAAAAGGCAGAGGGCTGCGTTTTAATCTAAGGGTTTACTTTCAGTTACAGTTTTTAGATAAATTTCGGGGGTTCCGTTCAAAACAAGGTCTGCATATCCAATCGGGTCATTGTAGATTAGATAGTCCAGCTCTGACCGCTGATACATATTGTCAGCAACCTCATTCTCCACGGCTATTGTATCAATAGCAATCATACTGCCATCTAAGAATTTCAGTTCCACACAGGCATTATCCATGTTGAACTCACAAGAAATCAACCTATCCATAAGAAACCTCCACTTTGCTGGATGTTAGATCATCCCAAAATATTTGAATGCTTCTCGGATTGCTTTCTCTTTTTCCGGTGGACACTGGGGCTGTCTGGAATCCTCGGACTTCGGCAGATTATAGTTCTTACCAACCCCAATCCCACATTTTCGTTTAATCTGTGAGATATAGAGGTTGGACACCTTTAACCCGGTATGCTCCAACACATACTCCTTGATCTGCGTGTAGGTTGCCCCATCTTGAAATTCGGACATATCCATATCTTCTAAAGAGAACTCAACCCGAATCTTTTTCGAGTCGACCTCACCCTTGGAAAGCAAAACAACCGTCTCCACATGCACCGTTCCCGGAAACATATCAACACAGCAGACTTTTTCTACACGGTATCCATATTTTGCAAACTCTACCAGATCCCGCGCAAGAGAAGTCGGCTTGCAGGAGATATAAAGCATTTTTTCACACCTATATAAATCAACTATCTTCGGCAGAGCCTTCGGATGAATTCCTTCGCGCGGTGGATCAAGAATGATGAAGTCCGGTTTTTCTTCGATTTCATCGATCACCTTCAGCACGTCTCCGGCGAGGAAACTGCAGTTGGTAAGGCCGTTTGCCTCTGCGTTCTCTTTTGCAGCTGTAACAGCTTCTTCCACGATTTCCACGCCGATCACTTCTTTTGCGACCGGTGCAAGGATCTGGGCGATGGTTCCGGTTCCGCTGTAGAGGTCGAAGATCGTGCGGTCTTTCGTCTCGCCGACGAACTCGCGGGCGGTGCTGTAGAGAACTTCCGCGCCAAGGGAATTGGTCTGGAAGAAGGAGAACGGGGTGATCTTGAATTTCAGTCCGAGGAGTTCTTCATAGAAGTAGTCCTGTCCGTAGAGCACTTTTGTCTCATCGCTCTTTACAACATCTGCCAGGGAATCATTTATGATATGGAGGAATCCGACAACCTTTCCTTCCAGCGGCAGACCAAGCACTTCCTGCACGAGCGGCATCAGATCCCACTCTTCCTGGCTTGTGGTGACGAGATTTACCAGGATTTCTCCGGTATTCTCGGCTCTTCGCACCAGCAGGTGGCGCAGGTAACCCTCGTGGCTTATCTTGTGGTAGTAACTTGCGTTCCGCTCTTTAAAATACGCCAGCACGCAGGTCAGAATCTTTGTGAAATCATCATGCACGATTTTGCAGTCGCACGCGGTCAGGACATCGTAGGTGCTTCCCTTTTTATGAAGTCCGAGAGACAACGGACCGTCCTTGTATTCATCGCCGAAGGAAAACTCCATTTTATTCCGGTATGCAAACTCCTTCGGACTTCCCTTGATTCCAAGGAACGGATAATCGGCCTCCCCCGCCTCATTGACCTGGCCGGCCTCCACGAGGGCATCGTCGAGCAGTTTTTTCACCTGACCGGCCTTCATTGCAAGCTGATCCTCATAACTCATCGTCTGGTACATGCATCCGCCGCAGGACGGGAAAATACTGCAGACCGGATCGCGCTTTTCCATCGGGGATTTTTCTGTTACTTCGAGCAGGCGGCCCTCCATGCGGTTCTTTCTTTTTTTGTTGATCTGAAAGCAGATCTTCTGTCCCGGAATTGCATTTTTCACGGTAACCGTCTCGCCCTCCACATGTACACGTCCTTTATTCGGGAAATCGATTCTTTCCACGACTCCCTCGTAAATTTCTCCTTTTTTCATTCTCTTCTCCTTCTATGTCAAACTGATTTCCGGACAGAAAAACTCCGGTACCACGTTCCGGCACCGGAGTTTCTTTTTTCCATCCTACTTATCTTCGTCTTCATCCTCGAAGTAATCGTCGAAATCGTCATCGAAATCATCTTCGAAGTCTTCCAGATAATCCGGAGTTACAAACCGGTATACTGCGTATGCGATTCCTGCAACTGCCGCTACCGCTCCGACAATGGCAAGGACCCATAAAATCACGTTTTTCGGTTTTTCGCTCTCACGTTCTCTCTGTTTTAAAAGCTCTAATACTTCATCAATCTTATTCATACTGTCCACCAACCTTTGCTTTAGATTAGAAACTTAACTTAACGATAGTATACCATACGAGCCGCAATTTTACCACAATTTCCGCTCTTTTTTATAAATCTTTTCGTTTCAACTTACAGTCGGTATTTTCACGGAGTCTGACATGTCGAGAATAGTTCGACTGTGACTTTCCTCATGTCAGTGGAGGATACCGATTTCTCTCCGCCTACCACTGCCGTTATGTTTCTTTTAACAATTCATCCCACCGCTTTAGAAGCGGGGGACTTCTTGTCTACTGGTGTTAAAATTCAGAATCCGCCGGCAGTTCCCGCAGAATCTTGTGGAACTGACCGCCGCAGCGCTCCATTTCTCCTAACACCTGGTCGATCCATTCACCCTTTGTATGCCAGTTTTCTCTGGTGAACTCAATATCCGAAGGACAGACAAAAAACTCTGTCTCCGGGTAGACAAGCTGGTAATACAGAATACACCGTCTCGCATGGAGATTCCGGCAGCAGAGGATCGCTTTTTTTACCTCGATGCCCGCCGCATCTGTCACTTCCCGTGACCGCAGTGCATTTTCATACGTATACGTCGCCTGGTCTTCGCGCAGAATCGCTTTCTCCGGCACGCCGTTTTTCTGCAGTACCGTCCGCAGAAACTCCCACTCGGTTTCATAGTTCCCGCCGTACTGCTCCGCAAGATCCTGTACACCGGCGAAATGTCCGAGCACAGTACTGTATCTTCCCGACGGAAGCACATACGGCGCAAATCCTTCTTTCCAGAGTTCTGCCGCGTGCGCCGCCATCTGCGGATATCCGTTTCCCGGCACAAAAATCACATCGGCTTTCTGCGGCTCATCCTTCACGAAAATATAGTCCGTAAAGTAGTTTAAAAACTTCTCATACATGAAATGTTACCACTCTTTAAAGTCCATGAGGCACTCTACGACATATGCCATATCCTGTTCAGACAGGCTGTAGAACATCGGCAGACGCATCAGGCGCTCGCTCTCTTTTGTTGTGTATTTGTCCTCTCCGTGGAAAACACCGAACTTCTGTCCGGCCGGGGAGGTATGGAGCGGAACGTAATGGAAGACACACATCACACCGCGCTCTTTCATATAGTTGATCAGTTTTGTACGCACTTCCAGATTTCTTGCCTTGATGAAGTACATATGTGCATTATGTACACAGCCTTCCGGCACAACCGGCTGCTCGATCTTTCCAGCCTCAGCCAGCGGACGGAGCTGCTCATGGTAATAGTTGTAGATGGCCATCCGCTTTCTGTCGATTTTCTCATGTTCCTCGAGTTCTGCAAGCAGGTAAGCCGCATTCATATCGCTCGGCAGATAGGAGGAACCGTAGTCGATCCAGGTATATTTGTCGATCTGTCCGCGGAAAAACTTGCTGCGGTTCGTTCCCTTTTCACGAAGGATCTCTGCTTTTTCCAGATAATTCTCATCCTGGAACAGCAGCGCGCCGCCCTCTCCCATCGTATAGTTTTTCGTCTCATGGAAGCTGTAGCAGCCAAAATCGCCGATCGTTCCAAGGGCTTTTCCCTTGTAGTACGCGCTCACGCCCTGTGCCGCATCCTCTACAACCTTCAGGTTATGGCGTTTTGCAATATCCATGATGGTATCCATTTCACAGGCAACGCCCGCATAGTGAACCGGAACAATCGCTTTTGTTTTTTCGGTGATAGCATCCTCAATCTTGGTCTCGTCGATGTTCATCGTATCCGGACGGATATCCACGTAGACGATTTTTGCTCCGCGCAGAACGAAGGCATCTGCAGTGGAAACAAACGTGTAGGACGGCATGATCACTTCGTCGCCCGGCTGAATCTCAGACAGGTAAGCTGCCATTTCCAGTGCATGGGTGCAGGATGTCGTAAGCATCGCATGTTTTACGTTGAAATTGTCCTGCATCCAGGCAGAACATTTCTTCGTAAAAGGACCGTCGCCGCACAGCTTGTTGTTTTCCTCTGCCGCCTGGCGGATGTATTCCAGTTCTGTTCCAATAAAAGGTGGTTTATTAAACTCTATCATTGTTTTTTCCTTATCTTTCTTCTATCCATTACTGTTTTATTTACTTTCAGAGCCCAAAACAAGCTCTTAGGTAGTCTTATTTTCTCACAAATCCCTGTGGATTTCAAGACACGATTTTGACATGACAGCCATATCATCATACTGTCCATAAAGCCAAAAGAACCCTTGATTTCTCAAGGGTTCCATAAGTAGCGAGAGGGGGATTCGAACCCTCGACACCGCGGGTATGAACCGCGTGCTCTAGCCAACTGAGCTATCTCGCCATATTCATTTTCAACACCGTTTTTCATAAAATATGGGGCCTATAGGGCTCGAACCTATGACCCTCTGCTTGTAAGGCAGATGCTCTCCCAGCTGAGCTAAGACCCCACATCAGTGTTTTATCTGTTGGCTTTTTATCTGTATCACCAACCGACTTCGTTAGTATAGCATTCCACCCGCCAAATGTCAACACTAATTTTCAAATTTTTTCGATTTTTTTCAACTTTTTCTCCCGCCACTCTTTCAGGTACTGCTCCTGTTCAAGATCTTCCCGTTCTTTCTCCCATCCTGCCGCCCGGCAGAGCGTCCATGCAAGCAGAAGAAATACGGCAAAAATCCCCGCCAGACAAACGATTCCCATCTTTTCTGACCGCCTTTCCTGTTCTGATTCTGCTAAAAAGCAAAGGATCTCCTTACTATTGTATCCGGAACGGCGGCGCTTTATTCCCTTTTCAGAACAAAAAGACAAAGCCGCCAGATTTCCCTTTCACCGGGATTCTGGCGGCTCCATTTTACTCAAAATTAAAATTCACATTCACGTTACGCTTCGTCAATCGCTTTTCCAATATCATGGCGGTAATATTTATTGTCAAAGTCAACCCAGTCAACAGCCTTATATGCATTCGCACGTGCCTCTTTCAGGGTATCGCCAAGTGCTGTCACGCCGAGGACACGGCCTCCGTTTGTCACGATCTCGCCGTCTTTGAACTTCGTTCCTGCATGGAAGCAGTAATAGCCCTCATGCTCTTTGAATGTCGCAAGCCCACGGATCGGGAATCCCTTCTCGTAGGAAACCGGGTAACCGTTCGAAGCCAGTACAACGCAGACACACGCATTGTCTGCAAACTGCAGATCAATCTGGTCAAGCGTTCCATCGATGCAGGCTTCAAATACATCGATGATATCTGTTTTCATACGAGGAAGCACAACCTGTGCCTCCGGATCGCCAAAGCGGGCATTGTACTCCAGCACCTTCGGTCCGTCCGGTGTCAGCATCAGTCCGAAGAAGATCACGCCTTTAAACGCTCTTCCCTCTGCTGCCATCGCATCTACTGTCGGCTGATAGATATATTTCTTACAGAAATCATCCACCTCTTTTGTGTAGAACGGGCTCGGAGAGAAGTTTCCCATGCCGCCGGTGTTCAGGCCGGTGTCGCCGTCTCCTGCTCTCTTGTGGTCCTGTGCGGAACTCATCGTCTTGATCGTCTTTCCATCCACAAAGGAGAGAACGGAAACCTCACGTCCCGTCATAAACTCCTCGATGACCATCTCATTTCCGGCACTGCCGAATTTCTTGTCGAGCATGATCGTCTTAACGCCCTCTTTTGCTTCCTCTAAGGTATTGCAGATCAGAACGCCTTTTCCAAGAGCCAGACCGTCGGCTTTCAGTACGATCGGGAATTTTGCGGTTTCCAGATACTTCTCTGCCGCCTCCGGATCGGAGAACGTCTCGTACGCTGCCGTCGGAATGTTATATTTTTTCATCAGGTCTTTAGAGAACGCTTTGGATCCTTCCAGAATCGCCGCATTCTTTCTTGGTCCGAATACACGCAGCCCCTCTGCCTCAAACGCATCGACAACACCGCCGACCAGCGGATCATCCATGCCGATGACGGTCAGGTCAATCTCTTTTTCTTTCGCAAAAGCAACGAGCTTGTCAAACTCCATCGCTGCAATATCGACACACTCTGCGTACTCCGCAATTCCTGCGTTTCCAGGAGCGCAGTAAATCTTGTCTACCTTCGGGCTCTGCGCCACCTTCCAGGCAATCGCATGCTCTCTTCCGCCGCTTCCTACAATCAGTACTTTCATCGCTCTTACTCCTTTATCTTTACGTGTCCGTCTTCTACCGTTACTTTTCCATTTGCAATCAGATCGATCGCACGCGGCATGATAACCCACTCGGCCTCCTCCATGACGCGCTGCTGAAGCACTTTCGGTGTATCACCCTCGTGTACTTCGACCGCCTTCTGCAGAATAATCGGGCCGGTATCTGTTCCGCCGTCCACAAAGTGAACCGTCGCTCCCGTCACTTTAACGCCGCGGGAAAGAACACCCTCGTGTACCTTCAGTCCGTAGTAGCCTGTTCCGCAGAAGGACGGAATGAGGGACGGATGAATGTTGATGATTTTGTTCGGGTACGCATCCACAATACTCTGCGGAATGACAACAAGGCATCCCGCCAGCACAACGAGATCTACGTTGTAAGACTGCAGTTTTGCAAGCAGCGCCTCGTTAAATGCTTCTCTTGATACAAACGTTTTCGGGGAGAGGCAGACGGCATCAATCCCTTTGTTTTTCGCGCGTTCCAGCGCGTATGCACCTGCATTGTTGCTGATGACAACGGAAACCTCTGCGTTTGTGATGGTTCCCGCGTCAATCGCATCCAGAATTGCCTGCAGGTTCGTGCCGCCTCCGGAAACAAGAACTGCCAGCTTTAGCATAACTGTACTCCTTTTTCTCCGTTTTCAATATGTCCGATCACATACGGAGTATCGCCGGTGGAACGGATGGCTTTCATGGCTGCATCTACATCCTCCGGATCAACGGCCAGTACCATTCCGATACCCATGTTGAAGGTGTTGTACATCATCTGCTCGTCAATATTGCCCTTCTTTGCCATCAGATCGAAGATCGGCGGTACGGTGTAGCTGTCTTTCTGTACAACGGCTACGGTATTGTCTTTCAGCATACGCGGAATATTCTCGTAGAAGCCGCCTCCGGTGATGTGGCTGCACGCTTTTACGGTTACGCCGGCATCTTTGACCGCACGGAGTGCTTTTACATAGATCCGGGTCGGTGCAAGCAGGGTCTCCCCGAGCGTTGCGCCGAGCTCATCATAGTATGTATTCAAAGAATCTTTTGTCATATCAAAGACCTTGCGGACAAGAGAAAATCCATTGCTGTGAACGCCTGTGGAAGCCATTCCGATCAGCACGTCTCCGGCTGCCAGATTTTCGCCGGTAATCATATCTTTCTTGTCGCAGACACCGACAGCAAAGCCTGCCAGATCGTACTCATCCTCCGGCATCAGGCCCGGATGCTCTGCGGTCTCGCCGCCGATCAGTGCCGCATCGGACTGCAGACAGCCTTCTGCAACGCCTTTTACGATCGAAGCGATTTTCTCCGGATAGTTCTTTCCGCATGCGATGTAGTCGAGGAAGAACAGCGGTTCTCCGCCGGCACATGCGATATCATTCACACACATGGCAACAGCATCGATGCCGATGGTGTCGTGTTTGTCAAGAATCATGGCGAGCTTCACCTTGGTTCCGCATCCGTCTGTACCGGAAAGCAGCACCGGCTCTTCCATTTCTTTGATTTTTGCCAGGGAAAAAGCGCCGGAAAAACCGCCAAGGCCGCCTAATACCTCCGGGCGCATGGTTTTCTTTACATGCTCTTTCATTAATTCTACTGATTTGTATCCAGCTTCAATATCTACTCCTGCGTTCTTGTAATCCATGGTGAACCTCCCTTGTCCTTTGTTTTTATTTACTGTAGTTACGGTATCCTGTTTCCTGCAGTTTTGCGTCTTTTGCCTCAACCTGCTCTTTCATTTCCTGTGTATATGCTTTCAGTTTTGCAAGCAGTTCCGGATCGGAAGTTGCAAGAATCTTTGCTGCCAGGATTCCGGCATTGGCACCGCCATTGATGGCAACGGTTGCTACCGGAATGCCGCTCGGCATCTGTACGATGGAGTACAGGGAATCACGACCTCCAAGCGATGTGGTATGCATCGGAATTCCGATGACCGGCATTGGGAAAATAGCTGCGCACATACCCGGCAGATGAGCTGCCATACCTGCGCCTGCAATGATAACCTTGAAGCCTTTCTCCTCTGCGGTTTTTGCATATTCGAAAAATACATCCGGCTCGCGGTGTGCGGAGATGATTTTCATCTCGTACTCAATTCCAAATTTTTCCAGCATGTCGGCTGCTTTGCTCATTACCGGCATATCAGAGTCGCTGCCCATCACAATTCCTACTTTAGCCATGTTGTTCTCCTTTTCTGATTAACTGTTCTAAGCGTTATTCATTAGTTATGCTTATATTTATGTTTTAATCATTCAGTTCTGCTTATAATATACTAAGCAGGCGCAGAAATGTCAACCCATAATCAGCCAAAAGGTTCATTTAATTCTTCCGTTCCCGGCAGGACGAAGCGTCCGTCCTCAATGAGAGGGATCGTCGTTCCGTCTGCTTTTTCGACCGCAACCGACTGCAGTTCGCGGTACGGAATCGTGATGTCCGTGTGGCATCCGAAGTATGCTTTCGACGGATCTTCTTTCCGTTTTGCCGAAACCTCGTTCTCGCGCGCGATTACTTCTTTTCCGTCCGGGTTGTACATCGGGCTGTCCTCCGCCCAGGCGTAGCAGGTGTCGCCCATCGCAAAATGCGGGCCCATCTTCTCTGCAATCAGGATCGGCAGTTTTCCGGCGATGCCGTACTGCTCTGCCATCACGTACGCCATCGTGTTCGTTCCGATGGCAAACTCACCGATCGGCAGCGTCCTGTGGTGATACAGCAGGTTTTCTTCTATATAAGTACGATTGTCCTCTTCTTTTTCGAAGTTTGCGCAGTCATACGCGGTGATCATGCCGTCGGTCAGCGTCAGGCAGAGATCGCGGTAATACAGCTCGTTCAGGTAGACCCCCGTCACATGGAGCACGCCTGTCGTGCCGGTAAGACTCGGGGAAGTAAAGACCTCTCCGACCGGAATATTGCAGTCGGCAACACAGTTCTCAAAATTCGTCTCTTTCGCAGGATCGTTCAGATGATGCAGCATCACGCGCAGATCCGTTCTGTTCTCTCCTTTTCCAAGCACATGCACGGAAACACCCTCGTCGAGCGCATCGATCAGGTACTGCTGGATGCGCTGGTATTTTTCGTAATCGAGCGTGTTGATCTTTACGATCTCACGGAAAATTTTTTCGTAGCGCGGATCGATCTCCGGCATCGGGTAGGCGATGATCGTGTAGCCGTACTCGTCATCCTTGATATAGCGGTTTACAATCTGGCCCGCCTCGTTCTGGAAACCGACACGGAGCTTTTGCTGGCGCTCGTTTAAGTGCAGTGCCTGTTTTTTATTTACTGGCTCAAACGGAACTTCGCCGAAGGTTTCCACCACGGCAGGGCCGGCATAGCCGTCCGCCAGTTCTTTGTACTCGTCGTATTTCACCTGCATCGCGCGGAGCCGTCTCTTCACGAGATCCTCGTTGAGATACAGCGCCTCATCGTTCCGGTGATCGTAGTCATACTGCTTATTCGCAGACGCACCGGCAACCCACGTTCTCCGCGCGCCGCGGGAAATCACCGGCTCGAGTCCCATCTCGCGGAACTGTAATATTGCCGCACGGATCATGCGCTCAAAACCGATGTGGAAGCGGATGCTGACTGTCTTCTTTTTCGACAGATCTTTTCGCGCCACGAGAAAGCACTTGCGGAAGCCTTCTGTGTAGGTGCGTGCCATCGCGTCGATTTCTTCCTGGCTGAACGTATTTAAAAAGCGGGCTGTACCCTTCTCATTTTCGGTGATATATTCGCCGTACTGGTACAGATACCGCAGATCCGTCAGATCAGATTCCATCACAATATCCTTCACAAAGTGCAACGACGGGTCGACGATTTCGCGCACCTGGTATTCCTGGCGCTCCTCGGCATAATCGCTCACATACCAGTAAATGCTCTCTTTTACATACTGCGCGGACGGCAGCGTCTCCTCCTCGAACATCGCATACAACTCGAGATACAGCTCCATCGCCGCAGTCAGCTCCAGTAGGCGGTCCTCATAGACCCAGACAACAGCATTTCCCAGCTCCCGGTACAGGCAGCAGAGGCTCCTTCCATGCGTTTCACCAAGTGCCCGCACGGCAAACGCCGGGTTTCCGTAGGAGGTCTCATACCGCTCCCCGATCACATCTTCATACGGCTCGCGGTTAAAAACAGCCAGCTCTTCCTCGGATGCTGTTTTTAGATATCCTTCTGCGATTCTGCTCCGGATCTGGTCCATTTTGCAGAGGTACTGTGCCATCTGTGCAAAAAAATCGCGGTACGGCTGCGGAACGCTTTTTTCCGCCGGAATCTGGCGGATCCGCTCAATTGCAAGCGCATACCGCTCGTTTAATAATTCATCCGTCATAAAAAAATCCCTTTCTGTTTCTCTTTAACTGTTACGAGGGGCAGATCTGCCCCTCATTCTTCTTAACTTATTCCTGTTTTTCTTCCCGGTCGTCAATAATTTTTCCATCCCGGATACTCTGTTCGAGAATCTCTTCCATATAACTCCAGATCTCCTCGGAGCCGGTCGCCGTCTTCTCGTTTCGTTTTAACGGCTGGGAAATCCGCACATTGTGGCTGGTCCAGTCTTTTCCATCGTTCTCATGATTTAAAAGCAGCGGCTGGAAATTGTCCATCACATGGGCAAAGCGCGCTTCCGGTGTCTCATACGCTTCGAACTCGAGCCAGAGATCCATCAGCATTTTTCCCTGATCCTCCGGCAGCAGGCCGTAGATGCGCTCGGCCGCTTTGTGTTCTCTCTCGTCTTTTGTTTTGTTTGCCTCCGCGTCGTACGCATACGTGTCGCCTGCATCAATCTCCACGAGGTCGTGGATCAGCAGCATGAGCATCGTTCTGCCGATGTCGATTTTCTCATTCGAATATTCCTGCAGCAGAAATGCCATCACCGCCATGTGCCATGCGTGCTCCGCGTCGTCCTCCTGGCGCGAATAGCCGCGGATGTGCGTCTGGCGCAGTATCTGTTTTTCTTTATCAATCTCCAGAATAAAATTCAGCTGTTTTTCAAAACGTTCGCGATCCATCTTTTTCCCCTTTTCTTTTAGATGTACTCCCGGAGTCTTTCTGTGCTTGATTTTACGAGAGTACATTTATCTCACACCGATCAGAAACAGTGCCAGCCATGCGACCAGCATGCCGCCGCTCGTAATCGAGCCGAGAACCGACATTCTGTGGCTGACCTGTTCTTCTTTAAAGCTCTTCATTCCCACATAGAAGCCGTATCCCGACAGAAGGAATGAGAACAGTCCCGCTGCTCCGAGAAAAATGCCTCCGTTTCCGCGGAATGCAAACGATACGCCCGAAGCCAGCAGAAACAGAAAGACCGAAGCACCTGCCATATAGAGAGCTTCCTTTCCGCCTTCCGACGGCTTCCGGACAAAATTGTAATTATACTTCTTCCTCGCCATATTTCCATCTCCTGAATTTATTGCAGATCAGGAATGCGCCGCAGCCGATCATGGCTCCAAGCGTATTCAGCATCAGATCATCTACATCAAAGCAGCCCACCTTCGTGATGAGCTGAATCGTCTCCACGCAGAGGCTGAACATAAAACCAAGAAGCGATACTTTCCAGAAACTCTCCATTTTTTTGTGCATCACCGGAACGATAAAGCCGAACGGCAGAAAACCGATCACATTGCCCGCCAGATTTAAAAATGCGGCAAGGAATCCCACCTTTTCGCGGTAAATCCAGAACCGTCTGATTTCCTGAAACGGCACCAGATTGTAACGGTAATCCAGTTCAAAAAAGTTTCTTCTCCCGTATTCTTCTGCAAAAAACAGAAAATAAACGAGCGCAAGAAGATACACCAGAAATAAAATCCGTCCCACAACGCGGATTCTGGCTTTCGTCTCCTGCTTCATCTTCGTTTCCCCTTTCTGCGTGGTATCAGAAACGCCGGAATACCTCTTCGGCGCATGCGCTTCCAAAATATTCCGGCATTTTCTTAAAACATAATTTCCCCGCGTCGTTTCAGCAGACCTGCTCCGCTTACGATCATCAGGACACCGGTTGCTACCCCTACCACAACCAGTACTGCGCCCATGGCGATATTTCCGCCGCCGACACGTCCCATGGTTTTATAGATTTTTTCATTCATCGTGCAAAACTCCTTTTTTCAAGTGTACCACGTCTTATTTGACACCGTACTCCTCATAATAAGCATCAATGGCAGCCTTCATCTTGTCATCGATCTGGATTTTGCCCTGGCATGGACGGTTGTACAGATAGGTGATGACATCCTCCATGGTTACAATGGCATTTGCCGGGAAGCCATAGGTTTCCTGGATTTCCTCAAGTGCGCTCTTGTCGCCTTTTCCGCGCTCCATACGGTTTAAGGATACCATCAGACCTTTGATCTCCACATTGCCCTGTGCCTGGATGATCGGGAACGTCTCCTCGATGGATTTTCCGGAGGTGGTAACATCCTCGATGATGACAACGCGGTCGCCGTCTTTAATTTTGCTTCCAAGCAGCAGTCCTGCATCTCCGCCGTGGTCTTTTGCTTCTTTCCGGTTGGAGCAGTAACGTACTTCCACACCGTAGAGATCATGAATCGCAATGGCGGTTACAACGCTGAGCGGGATTCCTTTGTAGGCCGGTCCAAACAGAACGTCGAAATCCAGTCCATAATTGTCATGGATTGCTTTTGCATAATACTCGCCGAGACGTTTTAACTGGCTTCCGGTTACGTAAGCGCCCGCATTCATGAAGAACGGGGATTTTCTTCCGCTTTTCAGAGTGAACTCTCCAAATTTTAATACCTGGCTCTCGACCATGAACTCGATAAACTCCTGCTTGTACTGTTCCATCTTTTTTCCTCCATATTTTCAGGGGAAGGCATCTTTTTTCGCAATGCCGCCCGTTTTTACTTCTATTCTTTTCTATACTACCATAAACGCCTCTGTTTTTCCAGTCCAGACACAGGATTTCGCATAAAAAACATAAAATTCACACAAATAAATTTCATTCTCTGACGCAAAAAATCCCTCCGTCCAGAGAACGGAGGGATTTTGATATGTTTTCTTTTTAGAAATCTACTTCTGTATCATAGTAGCAGCATTTCAGCAGTTTTTCCATCTCTTCAACAGATGGCTGTCTCGGGTTGGATCCGGTGCAGGCATCGGCGATGGCATTTACAGCGATGTCGTGCAGTCTCTCCAGGAATACGTCTTCCGGAACGAAGCCCTGCTCGGTCGGATAGCTGTCTTTTCCGTAGTTCTTGATGCAGTGCGGAATGTTCAGTTTGTCGTTCATGCCGCGCAGATAGTCAATGAGGAGTTTTACTTTCTCTTCCGTTGTCTCGCCGCCAAGTTTCATCTCGTCAGCGATCACTGCATAACGTTTTGCTGCAGTCTCGTCTTTTGCGTTGAACGCGATAACCTTCGGCAGGTACATAGCGTTTGCTGCGCCGTGGATCAGGTGAGCGCCGTAATCAGCGAATGCTGCGCCTGTTTTATGTGCCATAGAGTGAACAATACCAAGAAGTGCATTGGAGAATGCCATACCAGCGAGGCACTGTGCGTTGTGCATGCTGTCACGTTTTGCCATATCTCCGTTGTAGGAATCTACCAGGTCTGCCTGAATCATCTTGATTGCATACAGTGCCAGCGGATCGGTGAAGTCACAGTTCGCGGTGGAAACGTATGCCTCGATTGCATGGGTCATAGCGTCCATACCGGTGTGAGCAACTAACTTTTGCGGCATCGTCTCTGCCAGATCCGGATCTACGATTGCAACGTCCGGCGTGATTTCGAAGTCTGCCAGCGGGTATTTGATACCTTTTTCATAGTCTGTGATAACTGCGAACGCGGTTACCTCGGTTGCTGTTCCGGATGTAGAAGAAATTGCACAGAAATGAGCTTTTCTGCGGAGTTTCGGCATTCCGAATACCTTGCACATTTCTTCGAAGGTGATGTCTGGATACTCGTATTTGATCCACATTGCTTTTGCTGCGTCGATCGGAGATCCGCCGCCCATTGCTACGATCCAGTCCGGCTGGAACTCTTCCATCGCTTTTGCTCCGCGCATAACAGTCTCGACTGACGGGTCAGACTCGATTCCCTCAAAAAGCTGTACTTCCATGCCGGCTTCTTTCAGGTAGTCTACTGCGCGATCCAGGAAACCGAAACGTTTCATGGAGCCGCCGCCTACACAGACGATTGCACGTTTTCCTTCGAATGTTTTCAGTGCCTCTAAAGCACCCTTTCCGTGGTATAAATCCCTTGGTAATGTAAATCTTGCCATTGTTCAGAACCCCTTTCTTGTTTTGCTTCTGATGGACAGCTCCGGCAGATCAGATCAGCAGAATTTCTGTTTTTCCTACTCTCTGTTTGAGCCGCCTTTTGTCTTTTGTTTTCGACTTTGTTATTATTATAACAAACTTTTTCAGGGATTTCCAATACAAAAATGATATTTCCTGATGTCAATTATATATGTCTTATTTACTCCCGTGCCGCCCGCGATGCCTGTTTTTCACGGTACATCGCTCTTTTCCTCCAGCTTTCCGCTTCCAGATATTTCACGAAAAACACTCCCAACCACTTTCAACGCCTCCGCCAGATCCTCCCGAAAATCCTCATCCCCTCTCCGCAGACTATTCACTCTGCACCCAAACACCCTCTCATGCCCCGTACAGTGCAGATACCTGCCGTCCCCCAAATACATCCCCACATGCCCCCTCCAGAACAGCAGATCCCCGGCCTTCGCCCGTTCCTCCACCAGACACATCTCCTCCCCTTCTCTCCAGATCGCTTTCATCGGATACCCTTCCCTGATATCCGCATCCCGCCAAATCAAAACCCCATTCATCAAATACACCATAAACACCACACCCGAACAGTCAATCCCATCCGCCGCCTTCCCGCCCCACCGGTACTGGCATCCAAGATACCCCTTCGCACACTCCACAACCTTCCTCCGAAACTTCTCTTCCGACCACCCCTCCGGAATCCCCTGCTCCACAAAAAACCTCTCTTCCGATTTTCCCCACAAAAACCGATCTGAATCCAGTCTTTTTCTTAATGCCACCTCCGGCACAAACCCACTGATCCCATTCGCCAGTTTCACCCTGCAATACCCATTCTCCGTCTCCTCCATTTTCTCCACAAAACACCCCCGTCCCAGCGTCTCCAACATCCGCGCCTGCACCCGCGCTCCCCTCATCACATCCGCAAACCCGCGTGTCACCACATACGTATTCCCTGCCTTTTCCCTCCCCTCCATCCACTCCCGGCTTTTCTCTTCAATCAAATTCCTCTCCATCCACCCCCGATACCCATAATGCGTCCAAACCTCAATCCACTCCCCCTCATCTTCCCACATCACGCTCCATCCAAAAAACACCTCATCCACCACATCAACCCCATTCTCCTCATACAAAAACGCCCGCTTCACTTTAATGATCCCATACTTCATCTCACATACCACCTTCCATTTTCTATATACTATGCACCCACCACAACACTCTCACGCCGATCCGCCCCCGGCGGATCCAGACCTACTTCGTTTCAGCTCCACACAACCAGACCTCACTGGAATTTGCGCCTGCCGTGTGGCGGGCATAGAAAAAGAGGGCAGAAACTGTGAGCCCGGAACAGGTGCAGGAAAATGGGATGGTTCCCGTTTCCCTGTGCCCATTCTGAGCCACAGTTCCGCCCTCTTTTTCTCGCCCGCCGCACCGCAGATGCGAAGCCGCTCGAGGCCGTCCGTCTTATCTCACCGCCCCGATCAGCGAATTAATATCGTCAACCTTATGCCTTCTCATATACTCTTCGATACCGCGAACCGTTTCAACAGTCGCATACGGATTAAAGAAATTCGCCGTCCCAATCGAAACCGCCGTAGCCCCCGCCAGAATAAACTCCAGCGCATCCTCCGCCGACGCAATACCGCCCATACCAATAATCGGCACTTTCACTGCCTGCGCCACCTGATACACCATCCGCACCGCAATCGGCTTCACCGCCGGCCCCGACATACCGCCAGTCTTATTCGCAATCGCAAACTTCTGCCGTTCAATATCAATCTTCATCCCAGTAAGCGTATTGATCAGCGACAGCACATCCGCCCCGCCGGCTTCCGCAGCCCGCGCCATCTCCGTAATATCCGTCACATTCGGGCTCAATTTCATAATAATCGGCTGCTTCGCATATTTTTTAACTTCTCTGGTGATCGCCTCCACCGCCTTCGGATCCTGTCCAAACGCAATACCGCCCTCCTTCACATTCGGGCACGAAATATTAATCTCCAGCAGATCCACCGGCTCCGAAGTCAATCGCTCCACAACCTCACAGTAATCCTCCGTCGTCCGTCCACACACATTCACCACAATCTTCGTGTCAAACTGTTTCAAAAACGGAATATCCCTCTCACAGAACACATCAATACCAGGATTCTGCAGCCCGATCGCATTCAGCATTCCGCCGTAAACCTCCGCAATACGCGGCGTCGGATTCCCCGGCCACGGCACATTCGCAACACCCTTCGTCACAACCGCGCCAAGCTCCTTCAAATCCACAAACTCACTGTACTCCGCGCCGGAGCCAAACGTACCAGATGCCGTCATAACCGGATTCTTCAGTTCCACACCCGCCAGATTCACACTTGTCTTCATCGCTTTTTCTCCTCCTCGCGTCACTTACAGCTCAATTTCCGTACTTAAAAAGACAGGTCCGTCCTTGCAGATCCGCTTGTTGTGCACATGTGAATGACCATCCACCTCAGTCGACTGGCAGACACACGCAAGACATGCGCCAACGCCGCACGCCATCTTCTCTTCCATCGAAATCCAGCATGGAATTCCCTTTTCCAGACCGTACGCCTTAATCGCACGCAGCATCGGAGCCGGACCGCAGGCAAAAATTACATCTGCTTCCAGATGATCCTCGCGCACCGCATCCATCACATTGCCCTTCACACCGGCACTTCCGTCCTCCGTTGCAATATGAAGATCGCCTGCCGCAGCAAACTCCTCATTTAAGAACAACTCATCGCGGTAACCACAGCAGATGATCGTGTCCGTTCCAAGATCCTTCGCCGTCTGCAGCATCGGCGGAACACCGATACCGCCGCCCATCAGCATCACACGTTTTCCCTTACCTTCCTCGATCGGGAATCCATTTCCAAGCGGCCCTAAAATATCAACCTCATCCCCCGCTTTCAGATGCGAAAACTCCTCCGTTCCTGCACCTGCCACACGGTAGACAATCCGAAGTCTTCCTCCCTCTCGGTCGATCTCACAAAGAGAAATCGGACGCGGCAGAAGACGGCTGCCGTCCTTCGAAAACAGAGAAATAAACTGGCCGGCCTTCGCCTCTTTCGCAATCACTTTCGTGGAAATCCACATGCTGTAAATTCCTTTTGCAATGCACTCCTGACTTTCCACAGTACAGCATTCCTTGATTTTCATAAGCTGAACACTCCTTTTATTTTCTTGAATCGGCGAAAAGCCCAAAATATCCTCCGGCGGACATAACATCTACCCGGCAGACCTTCTGAGCTTTTCACCCTGTATTCTTATTTTGCAGCAGCAAGCGCCCCGCTGATATCCTCAACCATATCCTTTACAGCTGCTCTCGAAGCATCCGCAAAGTTCTCAGTGCCAAACTCGGCATATTTTTCCTGTTTGTAAGCAGCGATAATACCTCTCGAAGAGTTTACGATTGCACCCAGTCCGTCCTCATTGAAGAAGTGAACGAGGTCTTTTCCTTTTCCACCCTGTGCACCGTAGCCCGGTACCAGGATGTAGGATTTCGGCATTACCTTACGCAGCACCTTGCCCATCTCCGGGTACGTAGCGCCGACAACAGCTCCCACATAGCTGTAATCATCGCCCATGTGCTCCTCGCCCCACGCGGCAACCTGCTCGCCGACCCACTCATACAGCGGACGTCCGTCGATGATGCGGTCCTGGAACTCGCCGCTGGACGGGTTCGAGGTTTTTACCAGAACAAAGATACCTTTTTTCTCCTCTTTGCAGACCTTGATGAACGGTTTTACGCCGTCAGATCCAAGATACGGATTGACAGTTGCAAAATCCTCATGGAATCCGGCGTAGGATTTGCTTCCCACCTGCACGTGGCCGAGGTGGCCGACTGCATACGCCTCAGAAGTAGAACCGATATCGCCTCGTTTGATATCGCCGATGACAACGAGACCCTTTTCCTGGCAGTAGGAAACGGTCTTCTCATACGCTGCCATTCCCGGAACGCCGAACTGCTCATACATGGCAACCTGCGGTTTTACAGCCGGAATCAGATCGTATGTTGCGTCGACAATCGCTTTATTGAACTGCCAAATGGCCTCTGCAGCTCCTTCGAGTGTCTCTCCGTACTCGGCAAATGCCTTTTTCTGTACGTGCTCCGGCACATAGTTCAGCATCGGGTCCAGACCTACGACGATCGGTGCATTTGTTTTTTTAATGTTTGCAATCAGTTTGTTAATCATCTGCTTACTCTCCCTCTTCTGTTTTTTCTTATAGAAATTATTCAGCTTCGTATACAATCTTGCCGCCGCATACGGTAGCCATAACTTTTCCTTTGACTTTCTTGCCGCCGAACGGAGTGTTTTTGCCCTTGGAAACAAACTCCTTCGGATCGATCACATACTCTGCTTCCGGATCGATGATAACCACATCGGCGTCCATGCCGGGTGCAAGAGAACCTTTCTTGTCCAGGTGCAGGATTTTTGCCGGATTGTAGCTCATCTTCTCTGCCATCTGCATCGGGGTGATGATCTCGGTATCCACAAGTTCGGTGATGGTAAGAGCCACGCTCGTCTCCAGTCCGACGATGCCGAACGGAGCTTTCTTGAAGGACTCCTGTTTCTCGGTCAGCGCATGCGGTGCATGATCGGTGCTGATGACATCGAAGACATCGTCTTTCAGACCCTGGCGCAGTGCCTCGAGATCCTCTTTCGTACGGAGCGGCGGATTCATCTTGTAGTTGGTGTCGCCCTTTACGATGTCGTCGCTGCAGAGGGTAAAGTGATGCGGGCAGACCTCGGCGGAAATCGAAACGCCGGCCTTTCTCGCCTCACGCACCATATCCACGCTCTCTTTGGTCGAGCAGTGGCACAGATGCAGGTGTGCACCTGTCTCTGCGGCAAGTACGATATCTCTTGCAACAATCGTGTTCTCTACGGAGTTTGTGATGCCCGGCAGATGCCACTCTCTCGAGTTTGCATCCTCATTCATGCAGCCGCCGTTTACGAGGTTCTTGTCCTCGCAGTGAGCCAGCACCGGAATGTTTTTCTCTGCGGCAATCTCCATGGCCTCTTTGTAGAGCAGCGCGTTCATAACGGATTTTCCGTCCTCGCTGATCGCCGGGATGCCGGCTTTTACCATGCCCTCGATATCGGCAAGCTCTTCACCCTTCTGTCCTACTGTGATGGCGCCTGCCTGCAGTACATTAATCGGAGAAAAACGGTCTGCTTTGATCGTTACATAGTTGACGCGGTCCGGGCTGTCGATGACCGGTTTTGTATTCGGCATCGCTACCAGCGTTGTCACGCCTCCTTTTGCTGCTGCTTTCGAACCGCTTTCAATATCTTCTTTATATGTCTGCCCCGGGTCGCGGAGATGTACATGCATATCGATGATGCCAGGCATTACATAGCAGCCTTTTGCATCTATTACCTGCGCATCTTTTACGCGGATTCCTTTTTCAACCCGTGTAATAACGCCGTTTTCGATCAGAACATCACTGATTTCGTCTTTTTGGGTGGCCGGGTCGATGACCTGTCCATTTTTGATTAAGATACTCATCTTACGTTCTCTGATCCTTTCTTTTCTTCTGGCCGTCGTCCGACCATTTATTCCTTTTTATAATACACGAAATCTTTCCTGAAATAAAGAGTTTTTTCTTGACTTTTTTGATTTGCAAGATTATAATGGTCTCAATCGAGAAGATGTTGAGATGTAATACGTGGTCACTAGCTATTAGAGATTATATTAGCATTCACCTTCAATATAATCTGTAATAGCTAGTGAATTTTTTTATCAAAAGTTCACTCGCTTATGGGGGAACATATGCATTCCCACATCATGCTTATTTTTTAATTTTATGGAGGTAACTCACAATGAACAAGGGAACAGTGAAATGGTTTAACGCAGAGAAGGGCTATGGCTTCATCACAGGCGAAGACGGAAACGATGTATTCGTACATTTCTCCGCTATCCAGGGTGAAGGATTCAAAACTCTTGACGAAGGTCAGGCGGTTACTTACGATCTTACCGAGGGTGCTCGCGGAATGCAGGCTTCCAACGTTGTTAAATGCTAATTAACCATAAGCGAAAGGCCGGGGGATGTATGTCCTCCGGTTTTTTAATTTACGCGGGCAACGAGCCAAAGTCCATGCCTGCACGAGACCTTGGCGACTGCCGCGATAACTTGAGAAACTCGCGGAGCGTGTTTCTCATAGTTTTTTCTATAGCAAGACCCGAAAATAATGCAAAAAAGGCAGTGCTGCAGAGCGCGAATTGCAAGGAACAGATTTGAAGGCGTACCGGGGTACGACGAAAATCTGTGACGCAGTAATTCACGCTCTGCGGTGCTGAATTTTTTGCATTATTTTCGGGGATTGCTATAAATCTCTATAACAAAAGCGCTTATCACTCCGGGATTTTCCCGTCTGTGGTAAGCGCTTTTACTTTCTTTAACAATTCTGCTTATTCCGCTGTACTTTCGCTGATGGAATCTGCTGTGCTGTCACTTGCCGTATCTGCTGTGCTGTCCGAAGATGTATCGGAAGCATCAGAGCTGTCGCTGGATGTGTTGGTCTCGCTCAGATAATTCTGAATATCCGTCACGTTCATCGTTGTGGTTTCTGTCGTGCGGTTCGCCTTTTTCTCTGCTACCGAGTTCTGGTAAACAGCAACGGAGAACCAGCCGATCAGGGTAGCCAGAACAACGACGAAAGCGGTAACTTCCAGTCTCGTGATCCATCTTTCACGTCTCATGATTTTCTCACGGTTCGCTTTTTCCTTTTTATAGCGGTCAACTTTTTCCTGACTCATGGTTCTACTTCTCCTTTGATTTCTAAAAAGTGCTCGGCGGCACTTTCAAACATGTTGAAAATTATACTACATTTTCAACAAAAAGGGAAGAGAAAAGTTATAATGCAATGATAATTCCGCCGTCATTTGCATACATACTGCTGACGCCCTGGGTATCGAGTACGAAGACATCCTGTACCGCAAGGCGCTCCAGAAGGGCTTCTTTTACCATCTCGGCGCGCTCCGGGCAGTTGCAATGAGAGATGGCAAGCGTTTTGTTTTCTACATGCTGTGCGTCATTTACAATGGCATCGACCATTTTCATCAGTGCTTTGTTGATGCCGCGCGCCTGATCGAGCTGTACGATATCGCCCTCCGATGTGGCTCCCATAACCGGTTTGATCTTAAGCGCGGATGCAACAAGTGCTTTTGTTTTGGAAAGGCGGCCGTTTTTCCGCAACGTTTCGAGATTTTCCAGCACAAAATAGGTATGCTGTGTGCTGATGTAGAGTTCTACTGTCTCAACTACACGTTCAAAACTCATACCGGCTTCTTCACACTCCACGATTTTTTTCACAATCAGTGTCTCACCGATGGATGCACTTCTGGAATTAAACACATGAATTTTCAGGTCCTCATCTTCTTCCTGTGCCAGGTTGGCTCCAAGCACTGCACTGTTATAAGATCCGCTGAGCTGTGCGGAAAGCGTTACCGCATAGCAGTGCTTTGCCCCGTTCAGAAATGCCGTGCGGAAATACTCCGGAGACGGGCATGCGGATTTCGGGCACTCCGGGCATTCCGCTACTCTCTTTAAAAAATATTTCTGGTCGAATGTCTCGTCATCCAGAATGGATTCTCCGCCGACTTCCAGGGTCAGCGGTGCAATTTCAATATTTTCTCTTTTTTTCATATCTGCTGTCAGTTCACAGCAGCTGTCTGCAACAATGTGAAAACTCATATATTTTATCCCTCCAAACTTGATTCCGCTTTTTCTCACTGCGGACGTTTCGTATTTCCAATCACCGCTCTTTTTCAAACCTTCCTGAACTAGGGACGAATTCAACACAGTGAATTTTTTGATATTTTGTCATGTAGTTTTGATAACTACATTTTATCATAACACACTTAGTGCTCCATTGCAAAAAGTTTTTTCCCAATAAAAGTTTTTCCGTTAAAAGTTTTTTCCTTTTCTTGTCGCACTCCCCTTTTTGCGGTATACTACGGTCATACGGCTTTTTTGTTTATGGATATTTTTCCATTGCTTATTTTCAGGAGGTGGTACGTATGGAATGGACTTTTTCGGATTCGGTCCGGCTTTCCCTGCTTTCGTTTTCGGAAGCTTCCAAAGCCTGCGCGGCGCTGCCCGGATTTTCTCTTTTCCGGCGCAGTCTGCAGCCGGAGCGCATCGAATACTGCCGCGCAGAGCTGCTGCCTGACTGCCTGGTCGGATCGCTTGCCGTCCCGGACAAGACGCATCCGCTTCACCTTGCATTCTCGCTTGCGTTTTATCTCGACCGGGGGCAGCTTATTCTGGCAGCCGACGAACAGACACTTCCGGCTTTGCAGAGCCTCCTCTTCCCGGAAGAACCGCTCGATACTTCCGATGTCTTCCACCTGTTTTTCTCGTTTCTGGAATCGCTGATCCAGGAGGATATGCTCTATCTGCAGAATTTTGAGAAGCGCCTCGCGACAATCGAGGAGTCTCTTCTCGACACTCTGCCAAAAGAGCTGCAGCGGACCCTGATCACGATCCGTCGGGAGCTGCTCGTGTTCCATGCCTATTACCAGCAGCTTCTCGACATGTGCGAAATACTCTCCGAGGACGAAAATCATTTTCTTCCCCCGAAATGCGCCCGTCAGTTTTCGCGCCTTGGAAACCGCGTGGACCGTTTGTACGACCACACCCAGATGCTGCGGGAGTACGCCCTGCAGATCCGCGAGATGCAGCAGGCGCAGATCGACCTGCATCAGAACGATACGATGCGGATTCTGACGGTCGTCTCGACGATCTTTTTCCCGCTTTCCCTGATCGCCGGCTGGTACGGCATGAATTTTACGCATATGCCTGAGCTTTCTGCCCCGTATGCGTACTTCATCCTGATCGGCGTCTGTATTCTCATTGTTGCTGTTGAAATTTGGTATTTTAAAAAGAAAGGCTGGTTTTAACTACGGATGATTATCCTGCAGATTACACAGTTAAAGAATTTTATGAACACCCTGCTCCGTCTCGAGACATTTGACCGCTTTCCCGTCTCCGAGGCATCGATCACAACGTTTACGACGTTCTCCATCGACGGCAGTCTTCACACGGACTTTTTCGATCCCGATGACGCGCAGCTCTTAAAAGAAAAAGGGCGGACGCGGCTTCTCTGGAAAGATGTGAAATCGTTCTGCTATTCCGTCATCAAAGGAAAACGGACACCTCTGCAGTTCAAATTTGTGTTTCAGCTTCCGCAGGCGGCGTGCGAAAAAATGATCGCGGACCATGCGCTGCCGCTGGAAATAGAGAACGTGTTTGGATGCTTTCTGAATTTTCAGTATAAGGACGGAAAACTCTTACTTACCACCGGAACTTCCCTCAAAATCTTTACGATGGACAAGTCGCTCGACCGCGTCTTCGATGAGGAAGTCCGCCAGTTTCTGCTGAAAAATGAAATTGCATTTGAGGAACAGATATAAAGACAAAATACTTATTTAGAAAGGTTCTCTTTTTATGAATCAGATTATTATGTGGATCATGGCAGTCGGCGCGGTACTCGGCGGTGTCGACCGGATCGCTGGCAATCGCTTCGGATTTGGAAAACGGTTTGAGGAGGGCTTTATGCTGCTTGGACCGACGGCACTTTCCATGTCGGGCATCATCTGCCTCACCCCGCTGCTCTCCCGCTTTCTCCGTTTCGCCCTAGTTCCCATCTGGAACTTTTTTGGGCTGGATGCGGGACTTCTCGCCGGCATTCTCGCCATTGACATGGGCGGCTACCAGCTCGCCGGAGAGCTTTCGGCATCGCAGGAGATGGTGCGCTACGCAGGACTTGTGATTGCGGCGACGCTTGGCTGTACCATCACCTTTACGATTCCGGTCGGCATGGGAATGCTGAAAAGCGGCGACCGCCTCTTTTTCTCCCGCGGCATGCTGATCGGCACGGGCACGCTTCCCGTCACGATGATCGTCGGCGGACTGCTCTCAGGGCTCTCTTTTCTGCAGATCGTACTTCAGTCGCTCCCGGTGCTCCTCTTCTGCTTTCTGCTGATGTTCGGCATCTGGCGTTTTCCGGAGCAGACCGTGCGCGCGTTCACGGTATTTGCAGATGTGATCCGGCTTCTGACGACGATCGGCCTCATCGCGGGCGCGTTCTGCTATATGACCGGCTTTTCGCTGCTCCCGGACCTTGCGCCGCTGGAGGACGCGATGGCGGTCGTCTCGTCCATCGGCATTGTACTGCTTGGCAGCCTTCCGACGGCGGAGCTTTTACAGCGGGTGCTCAAAAAGCCGCTCTCTTTTATTGGAAGAAAAACCGGCATGAACGACAGCAGTGCCGCCGGGCTTCTGATGGGCATTGTCAGCCCTGTTCCGGCGATCACAATGATGAAAAAAATGGACGAGCGCGGAAAGATTGTAAACGCAGCTTTCCTCGTCTCCGCCGCATCGACCATCGCCGCACATATGGGATTTACGTTCGGCACCGATCCTGATTTTGTCGTGCCGCTTCTCATTGCAAAGCTCGCTGGAGGCATCGCCGCCGTCTGTGCCGCGCTGTTTTTCACGAAGAAATCTGCTTATAGCAAGACCAGAAAATAACGCAAAAAAGGCAGTGCTGCAGGGCGCGAATTACAAGGAACGGATTTGAAGGCGTACCGGGGTACGACGAAAATCCGTGACGCAGTAATTCACGTTCTGCAGTGCTGGATTTTTTGCATTATTTTCTGGAATTGCTATAATTGTTTGAGAGCATACATAGCAACGCAATAAGACCTGCGCCGTTTGAAAGCGCAGGTCTTATTGCATTTCTTACTTATTTTCTATTTCTTATTTCACCATATCCTCTTTAATAATTCCATGCTCTTTTAAGAGATCTCCAACTACATTTCCATCTACCAGTTTCAGCAGAGGTTTTTTCAGCAGGTTGAGCGGTCCAGGAAGCTCGATTTCCAGCGGGGATTTTCCATCCATCAGTTTCACGGAGCTGTCCAGCAGGTCGCGGATATCGTAAACGCTGCCCCATACTTCCGGCACACCGCGGTCTACGCCGAGGAGTCCGTAAACAGCTTCCATTGCGGTACGAACGGAATACTCTGTCGTGAATATGGTATCTCTTGGTGTCTCAGCGAACTGTCCGAGGAATGCGAAGTTGACGCAGCCATCCGGGATGACATCCGGGCGGTCGCCCTTTCTTCTTGGCATAAAGAATGCGGTGATGTACGGCATCATGGTCGGTACGCAGACAGCGCTGTTCTCTGCCAGCTCCGGAATCTGATCAACCGGCACGCCGAGGTGGTACAGCCACTCTTCGGTGATCTCTTTACCAGTGCACTCTTTCATCGGTTTCTTCACATAGTCACCAGGTACGTCGGTGAACAGGCTGTAAACCCATACGCATACCTTATCTTTATCCTGCTCTTTGAACTGTCCCTGACGGTTGATGGTCCAGCTTAAAAGCCACTTGGAATCCTGGCAGCTTACGATACCGCCGGTAACAACCTTTCCGGTTCTCGGATCACGTTTGCAGATATTGGTGATATACGGAATGATCTTATTGTCGAGAGTGGTAATTGTTGCGGATTCCCAGTTTGTCTTTGCAATATCGGAGCAGAATTTCTCCGGATGTCCAAAGGACGGATCCTGTTTTGCAATGTTTTTCCACAGGCTCCAGCAGCCGCTCGTGCGGACCTCTGCATCACCGTTCGGTGCATGGTTCTGATCGCCGTAGATCGTGCCTTCGGTGCAGCTTCCGTTGGTAACGAAGACGAGGTCATTCTCGGTGAGAACGATGCCTTTCTCGACGCCGTTTACTTTGCACTCGATGGCTTTTGCTACTTTCTTTCCATCGTTGATTTCAAAGATAACGTTGGTTACTTCGGTATTGAACTGGAAGTCTACGCCGGCATCCTCGAGGTATTTCTTCATCGGAAGAATCAGGGATTCATACTGGTTGTACTTCGTGAATTTCAGTGCGGAGAAGTCCGGCAGTCCGCCGATGTGGTGAATGAACCGCTGGAAGTACAGCTTCATCTCCAGTGCACTGTGCCAGTTTTCAAATGCGAACATCGTTCTCCAGTACAGCCAGAAGGTGGAATTGAAGACTTCATCATCGAAAACATCCTCGATCGTCTTGTCGTACAGATCCTCGTCTCTTGTCATGAAGAGTTTCATGATCTCCATGCAGCCTTTCTGGCTCAGGTTGAACTTGCCGTCGGTATGGGCATCCTCGCCGCGGTTCTTCGTTGCACGGCACAGGGAGTAGTTCGGGTCTTTTTTGTTCAGCCAGTAATACTCATCAAGAACGGATACACCAGGTGTCTCAATTGACGGGATGCTGTGGAACAGATCCCACAGGCACTCGAAGTGGTTTTCCATCTCACGGCCGCCTCTCATGATGTAGCCGCGGGTCGGATCGTAGATACCGTCGCAGGCACCACCGGCGATGTCCATGGCTTCGAGAATGTGGATGTGATCGCCTTTCATCTGGCCGTCTCTTACAAGGAAACACGCTGCTGCGAGGGCTGCGAGGCCGCTTCCTACGAGATATGCGCTCTTCTCATCGACGCCTTCCGGTTTTTCCGGTCTTGCGAAGGCTTCGTAGTTTCCGTTGGTGTAATAAATGCCTTTGCTGTTTTTCTTATCTTTTCCGCGCTCGGTGTTGCGGTAATCATTCTTTGGTTCTGATGTTACAGTGGTTTTCTCCGCTGCTTTTTTTGCTTCACTCTTGTTTTTTGCCTGCAGCACTGCTGCTCCAGCTCCGATGACTGCTGCTGATGCGATTCCGAATTTTAATCCTTTTTTTGACATAGACGTTCATCCTTTCTTTTCTAAATACGACTGCCGGAATGTTTTTTCGAATTTCCGGTTCGTATAGGTTATGCTGCTTTCTTTGTTTTACAAGTTTCTATTTGTGTTGCCATTGTCTGTTGACAATTTGAATCTTACTTCATTTTTCCCCGCTTTTCCATTTACAAAACAGGGCGAATGATTAAATTTTTATCATCCGCCCTGTTTTGTAAAGTGTAACTATATTTTATTTCTTTTTTCAAAATTTCGGATGGAATTGACGACATTTCCTTCCATCGTGCGGTGCATTTTTTCCGCAATCATATGGTAATCCACTTTCATTCCGTCTTTGATCCAGTCGAGCATGACACCGGTAAAGCTATACTTATAGAAATCTGCGATAAAACTCTGATCCGCCTCGGAGATGCCGGTTCCCTTTGCTTTTTCCTGTACGACACCGTACAGCAGATCGTGCGTCAGATGAAAGAGATATGTTTCGATCTGCTCCCGGCTTACAGAGTGATAGACATTCATAATAAATGGTTTATTCTCGAGCACTGCCTCAAAAATCTGCTGCAGGCCTTCCTGCCATGTCTCATACGTTTTCTTTCCCTGCAGCGCCTGCGTCGCATCCTCCAGGCACGACCATTCGACAAGATCATAGATATCCTTAAAATGATAATAAAACGCCATCCGGCTGATGCCGCAGTCTGTCGTCAGATCGTTGATCGTAATTTTGTCCAGCGGCTTTTTCAAAAGCAGCTTTTTTAATGACGCTTCCAGCGCCGCCTTTGTCGCATTTGTCATGTATTTCCTCCATTTTTCTTTTATGTACCCTCGGAATCTTTCTGTTCGAAACGCTTCTATGCTTTTTCATTGTAGCATATCCATTCTCCAGAAACAACTGCGCAGCCCTTCTGATCAGACTTTACAAAAAGTTTAGAAAGTACCGTAATACCAGTAAATTCAATACTTTCCGTCGTTCTGTTAGCACTCTTTTTTCTCGAGTGCTAATTTCCCCTTGACTTTTCCCTGTGCCAGTATTACTATAACTATCAGAGCAGTAAAAAAGCTGCAGACATCTAAAAAAGCATGATATCCCCGCTTTGCTGGATCAAAATATTTTTATAAGAAAAGGAGTGTGTTTCTCATGAGTGCGAAACATGGAAATCTTTCAATCAACAGCGACAATATTTTCCCGATTATCAAAAAATGGATGTATTCCGACCACGATATCTTCGTCCGCGAGCTCGTTTCCAACGGCTGCGATGCCATCACCAAACTGAAAAAACTCGACGGCATGGGCGAATATACTCTGCCGGATGACTACAAAGCAGCCATTCAGGTGATTGTAAACCCGGATGAGAAAACCTTAAAATTCATCGATAACGGTATCGGTATGACCGCAGACGAAGTCGAAGAATATATTACCCAGATCGCCTTCTCCGGCGCTACCGAATTTCTGGAGAAATACAAAGACAAAACGAATTCAGATCAGATGATCGGCCACTTCGGTCTTGGTTTCTACTCTGCTTTCATGGTAGCAGATGAAGTTCACATCGATTCTCTTTCTTATAAAGAAGGATCCACCCCGGTACACTGGACCTGTGACGGAAGCACCGAGTACGATATGTCCGAGGGCAGCAAGACAACTGTTGGTACCGAAATCACTCTGTTCCTGAACGAGGACTGCCTGGAATTCGCAAACGAATACCGTGTCCGCGAAGTTCTGGAAAAATACTGCTCCTTCATGCCGGTTGAAATTTTCCTGTCCAAAGCAAATGCGCCGCAGGAATACGAGACCATCGATGAAAGCGAATTAAAAGACGACGACGTTGTCGTAGAGCACATCCACGAGGACGCAAAATACGAAGAGAAAGAAAAAGAAGACGGAACGAAAGAGCAGGTTGAAGTTTCCCCGGCCAAAGAGAAAGTAAAAATCAACAAACGCCCGGTTTCCATCAGTGATATCCACCCGCTGTGGACCAAACATCCAAACGAGTGCAGCGATGAGGATTATAAAGAATTCTACCGCAAAGTCTTCAACGACTACCGCGAGCCGCTGTTCTGGATCCACCTGAACATGGACTATCCGTTCAACCTCAAAGGTATCCTCTACTTCCCGCGTATCAACACCGAGTACGATTCCATCGAGGGAACCATCAAGCTGTACAACAACCAGGTATTTATTGCCGACAACATCAAAGAAGTCATTCCGGAATACCTGATGCTCTTAAAAGGCGTCATCGACTGCCCGGATCTGCCGCTGAACGTATCCCGAAGCGCACTGCAGAACGACGGATTTGTCAAGAAGATCTCCGAGTACATCTCCAAGAAATTCGCTGACAAGCTCTCTGGCATGTGCAAAACCGACCGTGAGAATTACGAGAAATACTGGGATGATATCAACCCATTCATCAAATACGGATGCATCAAGGACGAGAAATTCTCCAAAAAGATGATGGACTATATTCTGTTCAAGAACATCGACGGAAAATATCTGACTCTTGAGGACTGCATCAACGAGAATAAGAAAGAAGAAGCTCCTGCAGAGAACACCGAGGAGAAGGCTGAAACTACGGAGAATACCGAAAATACGGAAAACGCTGACGAGAAGAAAGAGCCGGAAAAAACGACTGTTTACTACGTCACCGACGAAGTTCAGCAGAGCCAGTACATCAACATGTTCCGCAGCCAGGGCATGGATGCTGTCATCCTGAAACACAACATCGACTCCGCTTTCATCACCCATGCAGAGCGTTACAACGAGCATGTAACCTTCCAGCGCATCGATGCAGATCTGACCAACGATATGAAAGACGAGTCCGGTGAGGATCTGACCGACGCTACAAATGCTCTGACCGATCTCTTCCGCAAAGTCCTCGACAAGAAAGACCTGACCGTCAAAGTTGAGAACCTGAAAGACGAAAATGTATCCTCCATGGTAACGCTTTCCGAGGAGAGCCGCCGGATGCAGGATATGATGAAGATGTATGGCATGACCGGCATGGATCCGTCCATGTTCGGCGGACAGGAAACCCTGATCCTGAATGCAAAACATCCGCTCGTTCAGTACATTCTGAAGAATGGCGAGAACGACAACACATCCCTGTTCTGCGAGCAGCTGTATGATCTGGCAATGATCAGCCACAAACCGCTCTCTCCGGACGAGATGACAAAATTCGTAAGCAGAAGCAATCAGATTATGATGCTCCTTGCAAAATGATAAAGCACAGGCACAGCAAAACGCACCTCTTATAAAACACGCCGGATTTCTGGAATTTACCAGATGTCCGGCGTGTTTTTTCCTGCTTTTTTACTTTACGATTTCTGATCCAGATGATAGAATAATTCTATTCGCCCTATTGAAAAATAAGGAAAATCACACGAAAGGTCTGGTATTTATTTCTATGAAAAAAGGAAAGCCATCCGCCCTGCTCCCGATCGCCGTTTTTCTGGTGTTTTATCTGGGGCTCGGCATTTATTCCGAGTATATTTTAAAAATTCCGATGGGCTTCTACAACATCCCCATCGTCGTCGCGTTTCTGGCAGCGATCCTCGTCGCCTGTCTGCAGAACCGCAGTGTCCCGTTTGAAGAAAAGCTCGCCCTCATGGGACAGGGCATCGGGGACAAAAACATCATCACAATGCTGCTGATCTTCCTCGCCGCAGGCACGTTTGTCGGCGTTGTCGGAAGGAGCAGTGCAGAGAGCATTGCCTATTTCATGCTCTCCTGGATTCCGGCAAAGTATGCCGTCGCTGTGCTCTTTGTCGTTGCCTGCTTCGTCTCCACGGCCATGGGAACCTCCGTCGGAACGATCACGCTTCTCGTGCCGATCGCCGCTGCTGTTGCCGAGACCTCCGGCTTTTCGCTGGCGCTCTGCGTCGCCTCCGTCATGGGCGGATCCATGTTCGGCGACAACCTCTCCTTCATCTCCGACACGACAATCGCCGCCTGCAACGGACAGGGCTGCGAGATGAAAGACAAGTTCCGTGAAAACTTCTGGATCGCTCTCCCGGCTGCTCTTGCCGCGCTGGCGCTGATCCTTGTAATCTCCTTCCGACAGGCGCCGGGCACACCGGTCGTCCACGAATACCATCTGCTGCAGATGGTTCCGTACCTGCTCGTGCTGATCGGCGGCATCGCGGGCATTCAGGTGTTTGTCGTACTCCTTATCGGTATTGCTTCCGGTGCCGTTATCATGCTCGGTACGGGACAGACGACGCTCTGGGATATGCTCTCCAGCATGGGAAGCGGCACTTCGGGTATGTTTGAGACATGTATGGTTGCGATTCTTGTCGCTGCGATGTGCGCGCTGATCCGGGAAAACGGCGGCTTTACTGTCCTGCTTCGTGCCATTCACAAAATCTTCCGCGGAAAAAAGGGCGGCCAGCTCGGTGTCGGCATTCTCGTCGCGCTGCTCGACATTGCGACCGCAAACAACACCGTCGCGATCGTCATGGCAAACCCGATCGCAAAGCAGATGTCCGAGGACTACGGCATCACCCCACGGAAAACGGCATCGCTCCTCGATACCTTCTCCTGCATCTCACAGGGCATCCTGCCGTACGGCGCGCAGATGCTCGTGGCGATTTCCGCGGTGCATGAACTGGGATATGAGCTCTCCGCCTTTGAAATCATGGCAAACCTCTTCTATCCGGGCATGCTGCTTGTCAGTTCGCTGATCTTTATCTTCGTTCTGCCGGATCGGAAAAATGCCGAAAGCAATGCTTAAAAAGTTCCGTATCGGATCAACTCAAAAAATTATGTTAAAATGCCCACCGATTTCACTTTTTCGTTTGATTGGCGGGCATTTTTTTGCCTTTTTTGGCAAAAATAGCCAAAATTGCAGTAACATTTACGGTTGAAATTCTTTTACGCGGGTAGTATAATCGGGGTCGTGACATTGAGAAGAAGTGATGTTATGTGGGTTATGGGGAGAAAGGACAACAGAAAAAGTGAAATTATTAAGACAGTTCCTTGTAATTATGGCGGTTTCGTTCGTCGGAGAAATCCTGCACGCCGTGCTGCCGCTTCCGATTCCGGCAAGTATCTACGGCCTTGTGCTGATGCTGGCGCTTCTGATGACGGGGGCATTAAAACTTGATGCCGTCGAGGACGCAGGCAAGTTTATGATTGAGATCATGCCGGTCATGTTCATTCCGGCGGGCGTCGGCCTGATGGAATCCTGGGGTGAATTAAAAGCCGTTCTCGTTCCGGTTCTCGTGATTACGCTCGTCAGCACCATCGTCGTTATGATTGTGTCCGGACGCGTGACACAGGCGGTCATCCGGCTGGAAAAGAAACACAAAGGAGGGGACGCAAAATGACAAATATGCTCTGTGAATCTGCATTTTTCGGCGTTGTCATCAGCCTTCTGGCGTATGAGCTCGGCATGCTGTTAAAGAAAAAATTTGGGCTTCCGATTTTCAATCCGCTGCTGATTTCCATTGCAGTCGTCATTGTATTCCTTGCTGTTTTCGATATCGATTATCAGAATTATAATGACGGTGCAAAATACTTGAGCTATCTGCTGACTCCTGCAACGGTCTGCCTTGCGATTCCGCTGTATGAGCAGATGGAGGCATTGAAAAAGAATATCAAAGCCATCCTCGCCGGTATTCTCTCCGGCGTGCTGACGAGCCTTACCGTGGTTCTCGCGCTGGCGCTGATCTTCAATCTGAATCATAAAATGTATGTAACACTGCTGCCGAAATCCATCACAACGGCCATCGGCATGGGTGTTTCGGAAGAACTCGGCGGTGCGGTGACGATCACGGTTGCCGTTATCATCATCACGGGTGTGCTGGGAAATATGCTGGCGGAGACGCTCTGCAAGCTGTTTCACATTGAGGAGCCGATTGCAAAGGGCATCAGTATCGGATCGGCCTCCCATGCGATCGGTACGGCGAAGGCCATGGAGATGGGCGATGTCGAGGGCGCGATGAGCAGCCTTTCGATTGCAGTTGCAGGTATTCTGACTGTGGTCGGAGCGTCGATTTATGCGATGTTTATCTAAAAACGAACACTGATAAAAAACAGAAAAAATCCGGGAATGGAAAGCAATGTAAAACTTTCCGTTCCCGGATTTTCTATCCCTGAAATTCTATAACTAAAAATTAAAATTCCGACTGCAGAAACTCTTCAATAAAAAGAAGCGCAGTAGCACTCCGGCCCTTCCGGGTCGATGCAGATATGCTCGAGCGTTCCGCTGTGCATCGAAAGCTCCATCGTCAGATCCTGCACAATCTGCTGCTTCGCCATCTGGCGGTGCTCATAGATGTACTGATACACACTTTTCTTATTAATCTTTTTAACGTAATTGTGGTAATACTCTTTTCGTTCACGCAAAAACGTCCTCTCTTTTACCGCTCCATCACATTGATCGACTCGATACCGACGCTTCCGCCGCGCACGACTTCGATCTTGCTGAATTCCTCTTTCATCAGCTTCACAACTGCATCGTTTTTCGTCGCCGTCTGGACAAACTCGAGCAGCAGGCTGTCTTTTCCGTAGTCGATGACCTTCGCCTTGAACGTCTCAGCGATCTGGAACAGCTCGACTTTGTCAGCTGCGCTGCAGTTGAATACCTTGATATACAGAATCTCTTTCATGCGCACAAACACGTCGGTGAAGTCGATGACTTTGATGACCTCGACCATGCGGTTCAGCTGTTTTTTGATCTGCTCAAACGTCTCATCGTCACTGACCGTGGCGATCGTCATACGCGATACGGTCGGGTCCTCGGTCGTTCCGACGGTCAGGCTGTCCAGGTTATAGCTTTTTGCGGAAAAAAGCCCGGAAATCTTGGAAAGGACACCAACCTGGTTTTCTACGTACAGTGAAATCCATCTTTTTTTCATTCCCTTATTCATCGCGCTCTCCTCCTAACAGTCCATAATCATATCTTCGAGCGTTCCGCCCGGCTTGATCATCGGGTAAACCATCTCCTCCGGATCGATGATAAATTCGATGATCGTCGGAGTCTTGGTGTTTTTCTTCGCCTCTTCAAACGCTGCGGCGATATCCTCTTTCTTCATGACGCGGATGCCTTTTGCGCCGTAACTCTCAGCCAATTTGATAAAATTCGGCGTGTATTCCGGGTACTCTTCTCCGTCTGTTCTGCGGGAAAGTGCACCGGCGCGCAGGTTTGTCATGCTGTACCGTTTGCCGTAAAACAGCTTCTGCCACTGGCGTACCATGCCGAGGTATTCATTATTGAAGATACACAGGATGACCGGCAGCTCCTCGAGAACGGCAGTTGCCAGCTCCTGAATATTCATCTGCATACCGCCGTCACCGGAAATCGCGATGACCGGTTTGTCCGGGTTGCCGATTTTTGCTCCGATCGCGCCCGGAAGGCCGTATCCCATCGTTCCAAGGCCGCCGGACATGATGATCTGGCGGTTTTCGGTAATGTCGACGTACTGACTTGTCAGCATCTGGTGCTGTCCGACGTCGGTGACGATAATCGCATCGTCAAACTGCTCGTTGATCGCGTTGAAAATATCGAGCGGTCCCATCACGCCGTTCGGGCGCATCGTCAACGGATGCTCGTTCTTCCAGGCATCAATCTGGGCAAGCCATTTCGATGTGGAGCATGGCTCTACGTACTCTGCTATCTTCGTGATCGCCTCTTTTGCATCGGCTACGATCGGAATATCGACGTGGATGTTTCGGGAGATCGAAGCTGTGTCGATGTCGATGTGGACAATCTGCGCGTGCGGGGCAAATTCATGCAGCTTTCCAGTGATACGGTCATTGAAACGTGTTCCGATCGAGAACAGCAGATCGCACTCGCTGACTGCCATATTCGCCGCATACGCGCCGTGCATGCCAAGGTTTCCGATGAACAGCGGGTGTTTCGTGGAGATCGCGCCGCGTCCCATAACGGTTGTGACAACCGGCACCTGTGTTTTCTCGACCACTTCGCGGAACACTTCCTGCGCATGTGCGATGTTGACGCCGCCTCCGGCAAGAAACAGCGGGCGTTTTGCTTTTGCGAGCATTTTCAGCGCACGTTTTAACTGGCCGATGTGTACGCTGGTGTTCGGTTTGTAGCCGCGGATGTTGACGTTCTTCGGATACTCTGCGCTGCCGAGCTCTGCCATGACATCTTTTGGAAGATCAATGAGCACCGGGCCCGGTTTTCCGGTGCGGGCGATGTAAAAGGCTTCTTTGATGATGCGTCCGAGATCTTCACGGTTTCTTACCGTCACGCCGTATTTCGTGATGCTGCGGGTGATGCCGACAATATCAACCTCCTGGAATGCATCGTTTCCGATGAGGTGGCGTGCTACCTGTCCGGTGAAGCAGACAAGCGGAACGCTGTCGTAGTTTGCCGTTGCAAGACCGGTGACCAGGTTGGTTGCACCAGGGCCGCTGGTAACGAGGCATACGCCGACTTTTCCTGTCGTTCTCGCATAGGCATCCGCCTCATGCACCAGCGCCTGCTCGTGGCGCGGCAGAACGATTTTGATTTCATCCTGTTTGTAAAGCTCATCGCTGATATCAATGGTGCAGGCTCCCGGATAACCGAAGAGATACTCGACACCCTCCTCCTTCAGAGCCTTTACCAGAAGTTTGTTTCCTGTAATCTGTTTCATATGAAAACCTCCTGTTCTAAATTTGCTGCATAAAAAATCCCCGAACATAAAACACCTTTTCTGTGCCTTACGTTCAGGGAGAATGTTTCCATCCACGGTACCACCTGAATTCCAGAAGAATACGCTTCTGCTCATTCCGTACAGGATTTAACTTTTTTCATCCGATACGGCATCCCAGTAACGTGGGAACTACGTTGGAGCCTACTTGGAAAACATTGCTGTCCGCTTTTTCTGTTCAGTCCACTGCTCGAGGGCTACTTCCGCAGGCACACTCACGGAGATTCTCACCAGCCATCTCCTCTCTTTGCTTTGCGCCGCCAGGTACTCCTCCCTGTCACTGCATTTTAGGTTTTGTTTTTTCTTAAATTACTGTCTATTATAGTCGGAAATGCCGCTCGTTGTCAATCGTTTCGCGCCCTTTTCTTGACTTTTCGCCCTGCGTGTGCTTTACTTAATCAGGTTTTTCTAATTAAAATAAGGAGTTTATACCCATGATGATTACATACACACAGGAAGAACTCTCTTCCATTGTCCACGCATTTGCTTTCCCGGGAACGATTACAGACTGGACGCCGCACGGGAACGGCCATATCAACGATACGTTTCTGGTGCGCTCTACCGAAAACGGCGTCCTCCGCAAATCGATTCTGCAGCGCATGAACCGCACCGTTTTCCACAATCCAACGGAGCTGATGCAGAATATTGCACAGGTAACATCATTTCTGCGGAAAAAAATCACAGCCGCAGGAGGAGATCCATTCCGCGAGACGCTGAACCTGATTCCGACGACAGACGATGCCTGGTTTTTCGTCGATGAGCGCGGAGAATTCTGGCGCGCATTTCTCTTTATTTCCAATGCGTCCTGCTATGATGCCGTGACAGATCCAAAGCTGTTTTACGAGACCGGTAATGCTTTCGGCCGCTTCCAGCAGATGCTCTCCGATTTTCCGTCCGCCTCTCTTTTCGAGACGATCCCGGATTTCCACAACACACCGCTCCGCTACCAGGCGCTTTTACAGGCGGCGCAGGCGGATCCGAAAGGACGGCTGAAAAACGTTTCGGATGAGATGGCGTTTTTCCTCGACCACGCAGACGATTACGGCGTAGCCGAGCGCATGAAGGCCTCGGGCGAGCTGCCGCTCCGCGTAACGCACAACGATACGAAGCTGAACAACATTATGATTGATGACAAAACCGGCGAGGGCATCTGCGTCATCGACCTGGACACCATTATGCCGGGACTGTCGATCTTTGACTTCGGCGATTCCATCCGCTTCGGCGCGAATACGGCTGCTGAGGACGAACAGGATGTCTCGAAGGTGTCTCTTTCCCTTCCTCTCTTTGAGATCTATACAAAGGGCTTTCTCGCAGGCTGCGCAGGCTCTTTGACCCGCGCGGAAGTCGAAATGCTGCCGATGGGTGCAAAATTAATGACCCTCGAATGCGGCATCCGTTTTCTCGCCGATTACCTGATGGGCGATACCTACTTCAAAACCGCTTACCCGGAGCACAACCTCGTACGGGCGCGGACACAGATCGCGCTTGTAGCGGATATGGAGGAGAAATGGGGCGAGATGGAGAACATCGTCGCACGGGCTTCGTTTTCCCACTAAGCACCCGCATAAATTCACAGCATCAAAAAGACACAGCTGGAAGTATCTTTCTGCCTTCTGCTGTGTCTTTTTTGTTATCTTTCTGCTATATAATATGTTTTATATTATGCTCTCGGAACGCTGACAATCTGCAGATCGTATTTCTTCAGCATCTCGCCGCCCTGTACTTTCTCGCCGGTCAGGATATCTTCTTTTCCGTCGAAGACTGCCGGAAGCGGAATCTCCTCATCTTTGAAGTTGATGATAAAGTACAGATCCTCGCCGTCTGCCTGGCGTTTTGTGATCTCGAGTGCTGTTGCTTCTCCAATCACCGGCTGGATGGCTGCGCCGTCTGCTGCCATAGCAAGAACTTTTGCAAGGCCGCTCTCAGAAAGTTCGGTTCCGACATAATATACGGTTCCTTTTCCGAACTGATTTTTTGCAACAGCAGTCATGCCTGCATAGAAATCGCTCTCATACTGTGCGATTTCTTCAGCTCCTTCGAGGTGCATCAGGTCGCATACGAGACGGCACTCTTCCTCGGTTCCGTCTGCGAAACGGATCTTGTTTCTCTGCTCCGGTGCAAGAGCGTCGATCTCTTCTACCCATACGCCTGCCATTTTTCTGAGCGGTCCCGGGTATCCGCCGAGATGAACGTTGTCCGACTGTCCGACGATACCGCTCATGTAGGTGGTGATGAGGGTTCCGCCCGCCTGTACATAAGCCTCCAGGCTCTCTGCCACACCGTCTTTTACCATGTAGAGAACCGGTGCTGCAACGAGGTCATATTTGGAGAAGTCCGCGTCGATCGGGATCATATCGACAGCGATGTTCTTGTTATAGAAGTAATTGTACATCTGCTCGATCTGGTCTACGTAACGTAAATCGCGGTTCGGTCCGCTGGTGTACTCCAGTGCCCAGTAGTTTTCCCAGTCGAAGATGATGCCGACTTTTGCGTGGTTCTCGGAGCCCATCACACGGCTTCCGATTTTCTCCAGTTCTTTTCCGAGCTGGGTTACCTCACGGAAGACACGGGTATCTGCGGTTCCTGCGTGTGCGATAACAGCACCATGGAATTTCTCGCATCCGCCGACGCTTCTTCTCAGCTGGAAGAACTGAATCGTGTCTGCGCCGTGTGCAACGGTCTGATAGCTCTGTGCGCGCATCTGACCCGGTTTCTTTAAGGAGTTGTACGGCTGCCAGTTCTGCTGGCTCGGAGTCTGCTCCATCAGCATGAACGGTGCGTCTTTGAGGCCGCGCATCAGGTCGTGGGTCATAGCTACGTGGCTCCATGGTGTATTGTAGCTCGGGTAGTTGTCCCAGGATACGATATCCATTTCTTTTGCCCACTTGAAGTAGTCGAGACCTTTGTACGTTCCCATCAGGTTTGTGGTGATCGGTGTTTCTTTGTCGTATTTGCGGATCGCGTCACGCTCCATTTTGTAGTTGTTCAGCATGCCGTCGGAGTTGAAACGCATGTAGTCGAGGGACATTCCTGCAAATGCAGTGCCGCTTCCCCATGGCATTCCGTCTCCCAGATCGTTCGGCGGTACAATCTCGTCCCAGTCGTAGATGGTGTGGCCCCAGAACTCCATGTTCCATGCCTTGTTGACTTCATCGAGTGTTTTGTATTTGTCTTTCAGCCATACGCGGAACGCTTTTGCACAGTTCTCGCAGTAGCACTCGCCGCCGTACTCATTGCTGATGTGCCAGCAGACGATGTTTTTGTTGTCGCCGTAACGCTCTGCCAGTTTTTCTGCCAGGCGCTTTGCATATTTCTGGAAAACCGGGCTGTTCGGGCAGGCATTGTGGCGATGACCGAATTTGTGATGGCGTCCTTCGAAATCGGTTCTTGCCACTTCCGGATAACGGTGTACCATCCATGCCGGGAGTGCGCCGGTGGATGTTGCCATGACGATCTGGACGTCCTCTTTTGTCAGGGTGTCTACGATCTCATCGAGCTCTGTAAAGTCGTACTCATTCTCGGACGGCTGGATTTTTGCCCAGGAAAATACGTTGATCGTGGCGCTGTTGATGCCGGCCTGATGGAAAAGTTTCATATCCTCATCCCAGATCTCTTTTGGCCACTGGTTTGGGTTGTAGTCTCCTCCGTATAACATTTTTTTGAATTTTGGCTGCATTTTTTTGATTCCTCCTGTGTTTGGATATCTCGTTTTGATGGCTCTATTATATACTGGTCTTTGTGAGAAAAGTATGATATGCTTGTCTAAAAAGTATGAATTTTCGAAACTCATTCCGGAATCTTATTTTAGACTTTTCTTTCAGAAAGGAACTGACTGTTATGCCTATTTTTTTTAAACCATCCGCCTCTGATTTTTCCCTCTCCGCTGACAGCATCGGCAACCGCTGGCTGCAGGAGCCCGTTGTGCGCCCGAACGGATTCCCCTTATATCACTGGATTCAGACGGAACGCAGCGAAGGGCTGCTGACCCTCGAAGGTCAGGAACTTTTGCTGAAACCAGGTGATGGTGTTCTGATTGCTCCGCATGTGCCGCATGAATACCGCGAAAACGACGGCAGCGGGATGTGGTTTACATCCTTTCTGACCTTTGACGGAAAGCTCTCCGATGATCTCTATAAAATCTGTGCCGTCTCGCCGTATCTTTTCGTTCCGGCCTCAGAGGGCGCGTGGTTTCAGGAATGGATTGACCGCATAATCGACTCACATTTTCTGAAAAATGACATCGACGATGCTGCGCTCTCCGTCGGATGCTTTGAGTTCCTGACACGCCTTTCCCAGCTCCGCACCGGCCTTTCCCGGACGGAGCATCCGCTGTATCTCCAGTATGTCCGCCCGGCAATGCAGGAAATCGAAAGTCATCTTTCCAACCCGCTCAATGTGGATGATCTCGCGGAACAGCTCCATATCACACCGCAGTATCTGACACGCCTGTTCCAGCGTTTTGTCGGCAGCTCTGTCCGCTCGTACATCAGCGTTCTGCGCATCAGCCGCGCCAAGGAGCTTCTCATCAGCCGTCCCTACACTACGCTCGACGGCATCGCCGCTCTCTGCGGCTACCGCGATGTCAGCTACTTTATCTCGGTTTTCCGCCAGCAGACCGGGACAACGCCGAAGCAGTTCCGGAAGCTGTACGGCATATAATCTGAAACACCCCTCTTTCCGGCGCAAAAAAGATCCTCCGTCTCATTTCACAGACGAAGGATCTTTTTTCGTTCTCTCTTATTTCATGCTTTTCAGAATGCTTCTCGCAACCGACAGTCCGTTTGCGCTTGCCTGCTGGAGGCCGCGGGTTACGGATGCGCCGTCGCCGATGGCGCGGAGGCCTTTGACGCTGGTGCAGAAGTCTTTGTCTACGACAACTTTGTTGGAATAGAATTTGACTTCTACGCCGTACAGCAGTGTCTCATCGCTGGCGATACCCGGTGTTACTTTGTCGAGGGCTTCGATCATCTCGGCAATGTCGACCATGATACGGTGCGGGAATACCAGGGAAAGGTCGCCCGGAACGGCATCTTTTAAGGTCGGGATCAGGTTATTGCGGCAGAGACGCTCTTCTGTCGTTCTTCTTCCGCGTTTGAAATCGCCGTACGTCTGAACGAGGATCTTGCCGTCGCAGAGCATGTTGGAAAGCTGTGCGATCTGTTTGCCGTACTCGATCGGGGTTTTAAATGGTTTCGTAAAGTTCTTGGATACCAGGAGGGCAAAGTTCGTGTTGTTTGTCTTGAACTCCTGGGATTTGTAGGCGTGACCGTTTACAACTGCCAGACCGTTTTCATAATACTCAGTTGCCACCTCACCGGACGGGTTCGTACAGAAGGTACGCACTTTGTCGTCAAAAGTCGGGGTATAGTAAACGAGTTTTGCCTCGTACAGGTTCTTGTTCAGGAACTCCATGACCTCGTCACGGACTTCCACGCGGACACCGATATCGACGGTTCCGACCTCGGTCTCGATGCCGTGGCCGTTGCAGATATGTGAGAACCAGTCGGCTCCCTCGCGGCCTACTGCGGAGACAATCTCATCTGCCTCGTAAACCGTTCCGTCCTCAAGTGTTACAGCTGTCGCACGGCCGTCCTCGATCGTAATATCATTGACCATCGTGTTGAATTTCATCTCCACGCCGATCTCTTTTAAGTGATCCTCGAGGCGGCTGTAAATCTTGTATCCCTCCTCGGTTCCGAGATGGCGGATTGGACATTCGATCAGCTTCAGGTTGGCGTTGATCGCTCTGCGGCGGATCTCACGGATCTCTTTTTCTTTATCGACACCGTAAACATTCTTGTCTGCGCCGAAATCCAGATAGATCTGGTCGGACTCATGGATCAGCTCAACCGTCTTTTCATATCCTAAAATCTCCGGCAGATTTCCACCGACATCCGGGGAAAGAGAAAGCTTTCCGTCGGAGAATGCGCCTGCTCCGGCAAATCCCGTTGTGATCGAGCACGGTTTGCAGTTCACGCATTTTTTCGTTTTTCTCTTTGGACACTGACGGCTCTCGATCGAACGTCCTTTTTCGATCATCAGCACCTTCAGATCCGGTTTTTCTTTCAGCAGTTCATAGGCACAGAAAATACCTGACGGGCCTGCGCCGATAATAATGACATCATATTTCATTCTTTTTTAATTTCCTCTCGTTTTTTATCCCATCACGATCAGATACTGGCCGTCCGGCAGGGCAAAGACTTCGCTCTGCTCTTCTAATTCTGCATCCGACATTTCTTCCACGTCCATGCCCTCTTCTTCCATGTAGGCGCGCACGTCGTCCAGATTGTCGGCAACGACTGCAAGACAGTCCTCCAGAAAGGCCTCTGCCTCATCGTAATTTTCAGCCACCGGCTCGTCGAATAACTGGCCCTGATTCATTAAAAATGTGTTGATGCATTCTTCAGTATATTCTCCCATTCTGGTTTTCTCCTCTGTTCGTTTTATTTTTCCTGATTCTTTCTGTGAAAAAGCGTTAAGATTTCCTCCGGCCGGTCGAGCAGCTCCATCGCATGGTTGTCGATCAGCTCCTGGCGCGGGCGGAATCCCCACGTCACACCAACGGTAAACATGCCTGCGGCGTTTCCGGTCTGCATATCCGTATTGGTATCGCCAAAGTACAGGCACTCTTCCGGTCTGGCGCCGAGTGCGTCTGCAATCGCGAGCGCACCGATCGGAGACGGCTTTCTCGGGATTTCTGCGGTCTGCCCCTGAATCCGGTTGAAAAAGCCCGGTCCGTACACGCTCTCCACGACGTGGATGGCCGCCTCGTGCGGCTTGTTGGAACATACGGCAATCGGAACTTCTTCCCGCAGCGCGGTCAGGGTTTCCCGCATATTAGGATACGGTTTTACGTGATACAGCGGGTCCTCGTTGAACCACGCGCGGCCAAGGCGGATGCCCTCCTGCAGATAGTTGAGCTCTGCATCTCCGGCGTCTTTTAAAGCGCGCTCCACTGCCAGATCGAAACCGTCTCCGGCGTAAAAGTTGAAGGCTTCTACCGGGCGCGGCACAAGTCCAAAATGTTCCAGAACGCGGTTGACTGCGTGCGCAATCGACTCTACAGTGTCTGCGATGGTGCCGTCCAGGTCAAAGATACAAGCTTTTATCATATTCTGACTTCCCTTCTTTGTCTCTTTTGTTCTTCGATTTTCTTTCTTCTCTCTCTTCTTGTCCGCAATCATTATATCCTGTATTTTTTCCCTGCGCAACCATATTTTCTTTTCCGGCACTTTATGCTAAAATGAAACTGTTTTTCAGATTCTTGGAAAGGAAAAAAAGAGAATATGAATCAGACTGTGAAAATATTTTTTACCGATATGGATGATACCCTGCTGAATTCCGAAAAGCAGGTGACAAAAGAAAACATGGATGCCATTTCAGAGGCACTTGCTGCCGGCCACAAAATTGTGTTCAACACCGGCCGCCCGCTCTCCGGCTTTCTGCCGATCTTAAAAGAGCTCGGACTCGACCGCGAAGGCTGCTATGCCATCGCATTCAACGGCGGACTGATTTACGACTGCGCGGCAAAGAAAACGCTGTACCGCCGCACGATTCCGCTCGAATATGCACGCGTGATCTTTGAAAAAACGCAGGAGGCAGGCCTCTACTGCCACACCTACTCCGACACCTCCCTTCTCTGCCGCCATGCAGGCGAGGAAACGCGCGTTTACACACAGGCAATCCACATTCCCGTCGTGGAAGATCCGCTTCTGCCGGAGCACCTCGCCGAGGAACCATGCAAGATGATCGTGATTGATCTCCACGACCGTGCAAAAATGGACGCTTACCGCGCTGCCATGGAGCCGTGGTCAAAAGGAAAAATTTCGATGTTCTACTCCAGCCCGCATTACCTCGAGCATGTCCCGGAACACGTTTCCAAGGGCCATGCCGTGAAAAAACTCTGCGAGCTTCTTCAGATTCCGCTTGCCAACACCGTGGCTGCCGGAGATCAGGAAAATGATATTTCGATGATCGAGGCCGCTGCCGTCGGTGCCGCCATGAAAAATGCGACCGATGCCGTAAAGGCGAGTGCCGATTATATCACGGAAAACGACTGCAATCACAGCGGCGTGGCGGAGATTCTTCGTAAGTTTATCCTTGCCTGATTCTGTTTCTGTGTCAGGAAACCTTCTTTTTCTTGTTTTCTTTGGCACTTTTTCCGAATTCTGTAAGATTTTACTTTCTTTTTTGTTGAAACTGTATTACAATAGTTTCAAAGGACGGCATTTGAAAGGAGACTTGAATCGAGATGTCACGAAAATCAAAACGTATTCTGCTTACTCTGGCTTCTGCCGCTGTCGGCGCAGCCTGCGGTGCGGCAGTCTATTTTATCCGGAAAGGAAAAGCAGATCTTGAAACAGATTTTGACGATTTTAAAGACGAATTTGAAGAGGAAGAGCCTGCTCCTGCTGAACGTACTTATACGACCCTTCCGAAAACGAAAGGTGCGGAGGATGCTGCACCGGATCCGGAATCTGCAGCTTGCAATAAAGGTTCCGAAACAGCTGATACAGAAGCTGAAAGCGAAACCGCAGAGTCCGAAGAAGAAGACGCTGAAAAAGAAAGCTGTGCGGATCGTGAAGTTTCTCCACAGGAAGAAAGCGAAGTAACCGCAGAATAAAACCCAAAAACAGAATATAGAAACATAAGGAAGTAATTCCTGGGGAGGGAAACCTCCCCTTTTTTATGGAAAGGAGATTGTTATGGAACTTGCAAAACGCGATGACGTTCCTGTAGAACTTACCTGGGACCTGTCTTTAATTTATCCAACCGAGGAGGCCATGCTGGCTGATGCGCAGAAAATGAAAGAATTAAGTCTTTCTATGGAAGCATCCTACAAAGGAAACCTCACCGATGCAGCCACGATCAACCACTGCCTCGACGATTACCAGGAGGTCTACCGTCTGATCACACTGACCGCCAACTACTGCGATCTCGCCGTTTCTGTCGACTATTACAACAGTGCAAACCAGACGCGCAACGACCGCATCAACAGCCTGATCTCTGAGATTTTCAGCCGTCTCACCTTTATCGAGAGCGAGCTTTCCGAACAGTCCGAGGATGTTTTGAACGAGGCCATGCAGCAGTCAGATACGAACCGCTGCTATCTCGCCGAGATTCTCCGCAACAAGGCACACCGCCTGAGCCCGGAAACCGAGCGTGCCATTTCCGCTCTGTCCCAGACCTTCTCGGCTCCGTACCAGATCTACAACATGGCAAAGCTTGCCGATATGAAATTTGATTCTTTCACCGTAAACGGAAAAGAATATCCGCTCGGCTACTCCCTGTTTGAGGATAATTACGAGTACGAAAAAGACACCGATATCCGCCGCAGTGCATTCTCCGCCTTTTCTGCAAAAATCAGACAGTACGAAAATGTAACGGCAGCTGCTTACAATGCCCAGCTGCAGACAGAAAAGACCATGGCCACGCTGCGCGGCTTCGATTCCGTCATCGATTCTCTGCTGTTCCCGCAGCAGGTCAGCCGTGAGCTGTACAACCGCCAGATCGATCTCATCACCACCCGCCTGGCTCCGCATATGCGCAAATATGCCCGCCTGCTGAAAAAGGTCCACAACCTTGACCGCATGACCTTCGCCGATCTGAAAATCGCCGTCGACCCGGAGTACGATCCGTCTGTCACGATCGAGGAATCAAAACAGTACATCGAAAAAGGTCTTGCCATTCTCGGTGATGATTACGTTTCCATGATTCAGGAGGCCTACAAAAAACGCTGGGTTGACTTTGCACAGAACCAGGGAAAATCCACTGGCGGCTTCTGTGCCAGCCCGTACGGAAAAGGTTCCTTTATTCTCTTAAGCTGGAATAACCGCATGGCAGATGTTTTCACGCTGGCGCATGAACTCGGCCACGCCGGCCATTTCCGTCTCTGCAACGGCGCACAGGCGATTCTCGATACCGAGGTTTCCTCTTATTTTGTCGAGGCGCCGTCTACCATGAACGAGCTTCTTATGGCTCATTATCTGCTGAAAACGACCCCGGACAAACGGTTCCGCCGCTGGGTTTTAAGCTGTATGATCAGCAACACATATTATCATAACTTCGTCACCCATCTGATGGAGGCTGCTTACCAGCGCGAGGTTTACAAGCTCATCGATGCCGGCGACAGCGTACAGGCTGAGACGTTAAGCAGCATTATGAAAGAGACCTTGCAGAAGTTCTGGGGCGATGATGTGGAAATTTCCGATGACGCAGCGCTCACCTGGATGCGCCAGCCGCATTACTATATGGGACTTTACTCCTACACCTACAGCGCCGGACTGACCGTTGCCACACAGGTCTGCAAGCGCATCGAAACCGAAGGCCAGACCGCTGTCGATGACTGGAAAAAGGTACTGACCGCCGGAAGCACGAAGACACCGGAAGAGCTGGCAAAAATGGCCGGCGTTGATATCTCGACGGATGCACCGCTTCTCGATACGATCGAGACGATTGGATCGATCATCGATGAGATCTGCGAGCTGACCGAAGAGCTGGGCTGCTGATCCTGTCCGCATTGTAACTCTCTATCAAACAGTAAAAACGGATTGTTCCGTCAGTTTTTGTTACTGGCGAAGCAATCCGTTTTTTTCATATCTTTTTTCACGCATTCCAGCACTTTTTCAGAATCGCAGCTGCCTCTGCAATCTCCTCCTCAGAAAGCCCGGCGTACCCAAGCAGCACTGTGCCGCCCTGTGCGGGATCTGCGGCAGCGCCGATGCAGTACCGTTCCAGCCCGTACACGCGCACGCCATCCTCTTTTGCCCGCTGCACCGCCTCCGCTTCGGAGAGTCCTCTCGGCAGGTGGACCAGCACATGGACGCCCGCATTCTCGCCGGACACCGTGTACTCCCGCCCAAACTCCTTCAGAAGCCGGATCAGCAGGTCGTGTTTCCCTTTATACTGTGCACGCATCCGGTTCAGATGGCGCTCGAACGCGCCGCTCCGCATAAACTCTTCCAGAATCTTCTGGTCCGTCTTCGAAACTGTCGCGGAAAAGCATCTTCCGTTCTCCTCGTAGGCAGGCAGCAGCGTCTCCGGCAGCACCATGTAGCTGATGCGGATGGACGGCGCAATCGCCCGCGAAAACGTTCCAAGATAGATCACTTTTCCCTCTGTGTCATTGCCCTGCAGTGCCGGGATCGGGCGGCCCTTGTAGCGGAATTCACTGTCGTAATCATCCTCAATCAGATACCGCCCATTTTCCCTCGATGCCCACGCAAGGAGCTGCATCCGCCGCTTCATCGGCATGACCATGCCCATCGGGAACTGGTGCGACGGCATGATGTACGCCAGATCCGCCCCGCTTTTTTCCAGCTCCGCCGGCCGCATGCCCGCTTCGTCCATCGAAATCGTACACATCGCATAGCCGAGCTTCGCAAAACAGCGGTAGGCACTGATGTAGGTCGGATTTTCCATCGCCACTTTATGGCCACGCCCTAAGATCACCGAAAGCAGCATCAGCAGATAATCATTTCCCGCCCCGACGATGATCTGCTCCGTGCGGCAGTTCACGCCGCGTGCGTGGTGCAGATAGTCGCGGATTGCCTCCCGAAGACCGTGCTCGCCCTTCGCATCCCCGAGCTGGAACAGGCTGTCATCTGCGTCCAGCAGGACTTCTTTCGAGATCTTCTTCCAGCTGTTCTGCGGAAATCCGCCCGGCGCCGTACCGGTCACGGCAAAATCGTAGCGGAACGGCATCTGTTCCGCGGCATCATCCTCTTTTGTCTCCTCTTTCTTTTCATCGAGGCGGTACAGCCCCTCAATCTCACAGACAAAGTAGCCTTTGCACGGCACACTCTCCAGATACCCTTCGGATACCAGCTGCTCATACGCCAGATCCACGGTACTCCGGCTCACCGACAGATAGCCCGAAAGCGCCCGCGCCGACGGCAGCCGCTCCCCTGCACGGATCCGTCCGCCGCGGATTTCCTCGCGGATAAAACCGTAGATCTGCTCATAGAGCGGTGTCTTCCGATGCGGATCCAGCGAAATCGTCAATTCATTCATCTTCCCATCTCCCCTGACAAAAAGAACAGCCGCTTGGGATGTCGGTTTCATCCAGGCGGCTGCTCTGTTCCATTTCAAAATTCTTATTTATTTCGCTGCCGGCAGCTTGAAAGAGCTCTTCAGGGATACGATACGGTTGAACACCAGCGCATCCTCTTTGGAATCTTTTGCGTCTACACAGAAGAATCCGTTTCTGACAAACTGGAAGCTGTCATATGCTTTCGCATCTTTTAAAGACGGCTCCAGATAGCACTCTTTTAATACGGTCAGGGAATTCGGATTCAGGTTCATGGAACCATCCTCGTTGTAAACGCCCTTCTCCTCGTCGATCAGGTTTTCGTACAGACGGCACTCTGCTTTGACGGCGGTCTTTGCTGCTACCCAGTGGATCGTTCCTTTTACTTTTCTTCCGTCCGGGGAATTTCCTCCCTTGGACTCCGGATCGTACGTTCCATGGATTACGGTAATATTTCCGTTCTCGTCTTTCTCGCATCCGGTGCAGGTGACGAAGTATGCGTTCATCAGGCGGACTTCATTGCCTGGGAACATACGGAAGTATTTGCGGACCGGCTCCTCCATGAAGTCTTCGCGCTCGATGTACAGCTCTCTTCCGAACGGTACCTGACGGCTGCCAAGCTCCGGATTCTCGAGGTTATTCTGTACTTCCAGCATCTCAATCTGGTCTTCCGGGTAGTTGTCGATGACAAGTTTCACCGGATTTAAGACTGCCATGGTACGGGCTTTTTTCAGCTTCAGATCCTCGCGGATGCAGTACTCCAGCATCGCATAGTCAACGGAGCTGTTTGCTTTTGATACACCGCACAGATCTACGAATTTCTTGATGGACTCCGGTGTAAAGCCTCTGCGGCGGAGTGCTGCGATGGATACGAGACGCGGGTCATCCCAGCCGTCTACCACGCCGTCCTCTACCAGCTTTTTGATGTAACGTTTTCCGGTAACCACGTTGGTCAGATACAGCTTTGCAAACTCAATCTGGCGCGGCGGCATCGGATATTCCAGCTCGCGTACAACCCAGTCGTACAGCGGACGGTGGTCCTCAAACTCCAGCGTACAGATAGAATGGGTAATGCCTTCGATGGCGTCCTCGATCGGATGCGCGAAGTCGTACATCGGGTAGATGCACCAGGTATCGCCGGTTCTGTGGTGATGCATATGGGCTACACGGTAGATAACCGGGTCTCTCATGTTGATGTTCGGTGATGCCATATCGATTTTCGCACGGAGTACTTTGCTTCCGTCCTCGAATTCGCCGTTTTTCATGCGCTCGAACAGGTCCAGGTTTTCCTCCACGGAACGATTGCGGTACGGGCTCTCTTTTCCAGGCTCGGTTAAGGTTCCGCGGTACTCACGGATCTCCTCTGCGGACAGATCGCAGACGAATGCTTTTCCTTTTTTGATCAGTTTTACGGCTGCCTCATACATCTGTGGGAAATAATCGGATGCGTAGTACAGATGATCTTTCCAGTCTGCACCAAGCCACTGGATATCGGCTTTGATGGAATCAACAAACTCGGTTTTCTCTTTCGTCGGGTTTGTATCATCGAAACGCATGTGGAACTCTCCGTTGTACTCCTGTGATAAACCGTAGTTTAACAGGATGGATTTTGCATGTCCGATATGAAGATAGCCGTTTGGCTCCGGCGGGAATCGTGTGCATACATGGTCGTAAACGCCCTCTGCCAGATCTTTGTCAATCGCAAGCTCGATAAAATTTTTGGAAACAACTTCTTTTTCTTCCATAATAAGGTCAGGCCTCCCTCGAATCTTTTCGTTTGGAGCACTGCCCCGAAAAGGGCGCAAAATGCTCTGTGTATTCTATCACTATAACACAAAAGCATTCTCCTGCAAAGCATTTTTTTCGGTACACAAAGCCGCCGGAGCGGACCGGTGCCTATTCTTCTGCCTCGTGTGCGGTCACCTGGCGGTGCTCCACGGAGGTCGAGAACACGATCTGCGTCCGCGTCCGTCCAAAATGCTGCAGCTCGCCGATAAACTGGTCGAGCTCAATGGTACTAACAAAAAGGCCCTCAATGAGCATGGAGTAATCACCGGTAACGCAATTACATTCCACGACATTGTGGACCTTTTCAATATAGGGATAAAATTCTTTTTTCTGAACCGGCTCAACCTCCAGGTTGATGAACGCTTTGATCGGATATCCCAAAAGCGCCGGATTTAATTTGACCTGATATCCTGTAATGTAGCCTTCCTTCTCCAGCCGCTCAATTCTGGCGGAAACTGCCGGGGAGGATAAAAATACGTGTTCCGCGATTTCTTTCAGCGGCATCCTGGCGTTTTCCCGAAGAAGATTCAGGATTTTTGCATCGATGTGATCGAGCTCATGGCGCATCGCATCGTTCTTGCTTTTTTCATGTTTCATACGCTGCTCTCCTGTTTTTTCACTTTTATACTGTTCAGCATATCACGTTCGCCGTTTTTTGTCTACGAAAACGTGTCCTCGCGGAAACTGCTTTCGAAAAATAAGTAAAAGTGCCTCTTTCCCTTGGTATTTAAAATCAAATGCAAAAATAAATAAAATTCCACAGTTCTTCGGCGGCGGTATTTACAAATTTCTGCCCTGGTGTTATTCTTCCGGTATCGAAAGGCAAAGCAAGAATTGTTTCAGACAATATACACAACTCAATGCGTGCAGAAAGAAGGAGATTATTATGAAAACAAGAATTGAAGCAGATTCCATTGGTTCCCTTGAAGTCCCCTCCGACGCCTACTACGGGGTACAGTCCCTGCGGGCAAAACGGAATTTCCCCATCACGGGAACGCCGATCCACCCGGTCATGATCCAGAATCTGGCGAAAATTAAAAAGGCAGCTGCCATCTCCAACCGCGAAGCACAGAGACTGCCGGAGGAAAAAGCGGCTGCCATTATCTATGCCTGTGATGAAATCATTGCCGGCAAATTAAAAGACCAGTTCATCGTTGACGGCATCCAGGGCGGCGCCGGAACGAGTGCTAATATGAACGCAAACGAAGTCATCGCAAACCGCGCCATCGAAATCCTGGGCGGCACCAAGGGTGATTATACCATTGTCCACCCGAATGACCACGTCAACATGGCACAGTCCACAAACGACGTTATCCCAAGTGCAGGAAAACTGACCGTGCTCGATCTGCTCCCGGATCTTCTGCATGCGCTCGAGTCACTCCACGCAGCACTGCTCGATAAGTCCCAGGAATTTGACCACATTTTAAAGATGGGAAGAACCCAGCTTGAGGACGCTGTTCCGATGCGTCTCGGCCAGAGCTTCCACGCTTACGCAACGATGATCGAGCGTGATATCCGCCGGATCGAACGCGCCAGAAAAGAGCTGTTCACCCTGAACCTCGGCGGAACAGCCATCGGTACGACGATCAATGCTTCCGATTACTATCTCCACCACATCGTGCCGACCCTCGCTGCTGTGACAGGCTATCCGCTGATGCAGGCGGACGATCTGTTTGACGCGACGGAGAACCTCGACGGATTTGTGACGATCTCCAACACGTTAAAGACCTGCGCCGTCAACCTCTCCAAGATGTGCAACGACCTGCGCCTGCTGTCCAGCGGACCGCGAACCGGATTCGGCGAGATCAACCTGCCGCCGATGCAGAACGGATCCTCGATTATGCCGGGCAAGATCAACCCGGTGATCCCGGAGGTTGTGACACAGGTTGCCTTCCATGTCATCGGAAACGACACCACAATCACGATGGCGGCTGAGGCTGGCCAGATGGAGTTGAACGCGTTTGAGCCGGTTGTCTTCTACTCCCTGTTCTCTTCCATCACCTCGATGACAGGCGCTGTGAATACGCTTGTGAAGAACTGTATTCTCGGCATTACCGCAAATGAGAAACGGTGCGAGGATCTCGTTTCGAAGAGTGTCGGCATCACAACGGCGCTCTGCCCGTATATCGGATACCAGAAAGCGGCCTCGATTGCAAAGAAATCGCTGAAGACGGGCGAGAGTGTTACTTCTCTGGTTCTGAAAGACGAACTGCTGACACAGAAACAGCTCGACGACATTCTCGATCCGTACGCTCTGACCGGACCGGAACTGCCGGCAGAAGACGATCTGGCTGGCTGAATGTAACTGCTGCTTTCCTTCATAATTTCTTAATGATACGCAAAAAGGCTTCCCGGATTTTCTTGCTGTCCGGGAAGCCTTTTTCTGTCGTTTTCTTTTATATCAAACTCTGTTTAGATTCTCGCTACGCCGCTCTTCCTTGCTGCCTCTGCAACGGCTGCTGCCACCGCATCTTTGACACGCGGATCAAAGGCTGCCGGGAGGATGTAGTCTGCGTTCAGCTCTTCATCGCTTACCAGGCCTGCGATTGCGTAAGCTGCTGCGACCTTCATTTCATCGTTGATATCAGATGCTCTCACATCGAGCGCTCCGCGGAAGATGCCCGGGAAGCAGAGTACGTTGTTGACCTGGTTCGGGTAATCGCTTCTTCCTGTGCTGACAACGGCTGCTCCTGCTGCTTTCGCCTCGTCCGGGAAAATCTCCGGCGTCGGATTTGCGCAGGCAAAGATGATCGGATCTTTTGCCATCGTACGTACCATATCGGGAGTGAGCGTACCCGGCGCAGAAACGCCAATAAAAATATCGGCTCCTTTGATTACCTCTGCAAGCGTGCCCTTCTCATGGTTGTAGTTTGTGATCTTCGCCATCTCCTCTTTGATCGGGTTGAGGCCGTCGCGTCCCTCGTAAATCGCACCTTTGCGGTCTGTCATGATGACGTTTTTGAGACCCATCGAAATCAGCAGGCGGATAATGGCGATTCCGGCTGCACCGGCTCCTGAGGTAACAATTTTGACTTCATCCAGTTTCTTTCCAACCAGTTTCAGCGCATTGATGACACCGGCCAGTGTGATCACGGCTGTTCCATGCTGATCATCGTGGAAAATCGGAATATCACAGCATTCCTTTAATTTCTTCTCGATCTCAAAACATCTCGGTGCGGAGATGTCCTCCAGGTTGACACCGCCGAAGCTTCCTGCGAGAAGACGCACGGTATTGACAATATCATCCACATCCTTGCTGCGCACGCAGAGCGGGATTGCATCGACACCACCGAATTCTTTAAACAGCACGCATTTTCCTTCCATGACCGGCATGCCGGCCTCCGGGCCGATATCTCCAAGTCCGAGAACTGCGGTTCCATCTGTAACAACAGCTACCGTGTTCCATCTTCTGGTCAGCTCGTAGCTCTTGTTGACATCTTTCTGAATTTCCAGGCACGGCGCCGCCACACCCGGTGTATAGGCAAGACTCAAGGCATCTTTTGTATCTACGGCCGCCCGGGAAGTGACCTCAAGCTTTCCGCGTAATTCATAGTGCATTTTTAATGATTCTTTTGCGTAATCCATCGCTTTTTTCCTCCATTTCATGTGTGACTGCGTCTCATTAATAATAGGAAGAGAGATTCACGCGTCACACGGGATGTCTGTTCGCTGCACCCCTATTATAACAAGCGTTCTCTAAATTTCAACCGGTGTTTTGATTAATGAAAAAATTTCTACTTTTCCGCCAAAAACGGCTGCTTCATTTGCGAAATTTTATCAAAAATACTCTTTTTCTTTCTCTCAGCCGCAGTCCGATCCTGCCCGGAGGGCTTTTTTTGCTTTACAGTAAAATTCAACAAAGTTTTTTATAAAGCAAAAAATCTGCCCGCCTCCCATCCTTTTCAGACTGGAAAACAGACAGATTTTTTTCTTTACTCCGCCACAATATTCTGCAGCCAGACTCCTTTCTTGACAAGGACAAATCCAATCACGCACTTGATCAGGTCAACCGACATAACCATAAAGTAGATTGCGTAGATCGAAAGTCCGGTAAAACGGCTCAGGCAGAAAGCCACCGGCACACTGACAACCCAGATGAATACGCTGTCGAACAGGAACGTGATGATCGTTTTTCCACCGGAGCGCAGGGTAAAGTAGCTTGCATGCAGGAATGCATTGACCGGCATGAACATGGCCACTTCCACGATGAAGATTGCCGCCATGTGGCGTACTTCGTCCGTCGTGTTGTAGAGGCGTGGGAAGAGCGGAGCCACGAGCGCCATCAGCGCGCCGATCACAATACAGAGTAATACAGAAAACGTGATCAGCTTCGTATCGGTATCCTTTGCCTCTTCCATCCTTCCGGCTCCGAGGAGCTGTCCGACGATGATGGCAACGGAATCGCCGAGTGCGATGAAAACGACGTTGAACAGGTTCGAGATCGTGTTGGAGATATTCATCGCGGCTACGACATTCAGTCCACGCACGGAGTAACACTGCATCAGGATCGCAACGCCGCCGGCCCAGAACGTTTCGTTCAGCATCAGCGGTGTTCCTTTGATGAGGATCTGTTTCGTCAAAGCCGCCGGAACACGGATCGTGCGGTACAGATGCTTCGTAAAACGATATTTTTCTTTGTTTCCATGCGTGCGGATCAGCACAATCGCCATCTCCACGTAACGGGACAGCACCGTTGCGGCTGCCGCGCCGACAACGCCGAGCTGCGGTGCACCGAATTTTCCGTAGATTAAAATGTAGTTAAAAACCAGATTAACGAAGACAGCGGTAATACCGGCCTTCATCGGAAGCATTGTCTCGCCGCATTCGCGCAGCGTGCTGGCATAAAGCTGCACAAACAGGAACGGCGGGAGTCCTACCAGCATGACCTTCATATAAGAAATGCCATAGGCTAATGTCGCATTCATGTCCTGGCTTCCCTGATCGCCTGTCAGGTAGAGACGAATCAGAGGCTCGTGCGCACCAAGGAAAATAGTGATTGCCGCTGCCGTCAGGATCACGCCGATCCAGAGCTTGAAGCGGAAGGTGTTTCGCACACCCTCGTCGTTGCCCTGTCCGAAATACTGCGCAGTGAAGATTCCTGCGCCAGACACGCCTCCAAAGATACAGAGGTTATAGATAAAAAGAAGCTGATTGACGATCGCAACACCGGACATCTGCTCGGTGCCGACCTGTCCTACCATGATGTTGTCGAGAAGGCTGACAAAGTTGGTGATACCGTTCTGAATCATAATCGGCATCGCAACGCCAAGCACCATCAGGTAAAACCGTTTGTTCCCAATAAATTTTCTGTGTTTCTGCATGGTTTCCCCCTTTTCTTGCTGTATAAAATAAATGACATAAATCGGAGCCTTTCTGGATTTCTCCAGGCAGGCCCCGAACAGTAATGTTTATTATACACGATTCATGTTTAGAAAGAAAGATCCTTTTTATCTTTTTTCTGGCTTTTTTTGACATCTTAATTTCAGAGCATTAAACAGCCTCAACAATAAGATAAACATAACTCCCCATATTACCCATGCCGCAAAGCACCCAATTCCCTGATAGCGGATATCTACCATTATTCCAATAATAAAAGGAAGTGACATAAACATAATTACTGCCATTATAAAATCAAAAATAATGTATAACACTATGTTTACCTTCCCTATTAAGAATCTGCTGTTTGATATTCATCCTGTATTTTCTGATTTGCCGCCTGACCAATATTAAGCTTTTCAAACATTTCTTCTGTATCCAGACCTCTGCTGTAGTACGCAGTCATCATATCCGCTGTGATCGATTTTCCAAATCTTCTGGGGCGGCTGTTGCAGATAAACTTCGATGTTGTGTCAATCACACTGTTGGTGTATTCCAGCAATCCTGTTTTATCGATATATATTTTTGAGTTTAATACGTCCTGAAAAGCATTCACCTTTGAATTTAAAAAATCGTCCCACAGCATGCCGCAAATTTTTCCACCAGCGCCACTGCCACCTTCATCACCCCGGCCAGTACCATCACAAAGATTGGGTTCTTTTTGCCTTTCTGCAGCAGGATGAGGCTGATGATAAAGATCACGACAAGACTCCAGTTCGTCTGCGCCAGCCGGATCACGGTATCTCCTTCACTGCTCCAAAACGCCGTGACCAGAATTGAAATCCCTGCGGAACCGATCATCGCCACAACCGCCGGGCGGAGGGAGCGGAGGATGCCCTGGAGCATTGCCATTTCACGGTATTTTAAATAGAGTTTCGCAAGCAATGTGACAAGAATACACGACGGCAGAATACAGCCAAACGTTGCCGCAAGTGCGCCCGGAACACCAGCGATTTTAATTCCGACGAACGTAGCCGAATTGACTGCGATCGGCCCCGGCGTCATCTGGGAGATGGTAATCAGATCCGTAAACTCCGACATCGACAGCCAGCCGTGTCCCTGCACCACCTGCCCCTGAATCAACGGCATGGCGGCATAGCCTCCGCCGAAGCTGAACAGGCCGATCTGGAAAAAGCTTAAAAATAACTGAAGATAGATCATTTCGCACCCCTCCGTTTCGCCAGAATCGTCCGCACCGCACCGATGGCACCGCAGACCAGTACAATATAAATCACGTTGACCTTGAAAAAACAGGCTGCTGCAAACGCACAGACAAGAATCACCAGCGACAGTGGATCTTTTTCTTTCACAACCCCGGCTCCCATCTCATACGTCACGGATGCAATCACGGCTCCGACGCCTGCCTGCATTCCTTCGAGCATCTGGCTCACGAAAAAATTATCCCGGAACGCCTGATAGCAGACCGAAATCACAGAGATAATCAGAAACGGCGGAATAATCGTTCCAATAATCGAAACCAGCACACCAATCATCCCCGCCAGCTTATACCCGACGACAATCGCTCCGTTTACCGCAATCGGCCCCGGCGACGACTGTGCAATCGCTACCAGGTCCAGCATCTCATTTTCCTCAATCCAGTGGTACTCATCCACGAACTTTTTCTTCATCAGCGTCACAATCACATACCCGCCTCCGAACGTAAACGCGCTCAGATACAGCGTGGAAAGGAACAGCTTCTGCAGTACCTTACGTTTTGACTCCATTCTTTTCACCTCGTTTTTTCCGATCTGTCTCCCGTTGTTTTTATATAATGAAAAAATCCCGGTTTCCCGGGATCTTTCTTAAGTAAGCTGATGACGGGAATCGAACCCGTGACCTCCGCCTTACCAAGGCGACGCTCTACCGACTGAGCCACATCAGCATTCGCAAGTTGTTTTGTTTTTTTGTTAGCTCCTTGCTACATTTGGTATTCTATCAAAACTATAGTGAATTGTCAACAGTTTTTTCTACAAATTTGAAAATTTTTATTTGTTCACAGATTTTCCTGCACTTTTGACAATTCACCGTAATTTTTTCGGTCGTTTTTCCATCTCACGAACAGACCTCCCGCACTTTACTGCGGATTCTCTGCAGTGCATTGTCGATTGCCTTCGGCTGCTTTCCAAGTTTTTCTGCAATCTGCGTATAATCGTACCCTTTCAGATACAATTCCAGCACCTGGTACTCAAATTTGCTGAGCCGTTCTTTGATCCGCTCATGCATGCCGATTACGTTTTCCCGGCTGATCATGATCTCCTCCGGTGTCTCCTCGTCCACCAGGCGCAGCTCCTGCTCGGAAACCGGTTCACTTAACGAGACGAAGCTGTTCAGCGGCTGATGCTTCTGGCGCTGGGACGATGCCACTGCCGAATACATCTGACGGTCGATGCACAGGCCGGCGAAGGTGGCAAACGATGCCTCCTTCCCCGGTTTGTAGTCACGCACTGCCTTAAAAAGTCCGAGCATGCCCTCCTGGATCAGATCCTCGTGATCTCCGCCCACCAGGTACAGCGCCCTCGCCCTGGTCCGCACCAGCGATTTGTATTTGTCGATCAGATAATCGGTAATCTCGCGTTCTCCTGCCCGCAGACGCGCAATCAGCTCCTCATCCGTACAGGTATCGTAATCTTTCACCATCATATCTCTTGTATCCTTCATCTTTCTTCCGCCGGAGCGTAATGTGATTTTCCGCAATTTCTAGCAGCTTCTCTGTCTTACAATCTCATAAGCGAGCACGCCGGCTGCCACGGAAGCGTTCAGAGAGTCGATATCGCCTTTCATCGGAATTGTGGCTGTGAAGTCGCAGTTTTCTCTCACCAGACGGCTGACACCCTCTCCCTCATTTCCGATTACAAGGCCGATCGGTCCCTTGAGGTCGAGATCATACATTCTCTGTCCGTTCATGTCCGCGCAGACAAACCAGATGCCCTTTTCCTTCAGCATTTCCATGGTCTGCACCAGATTCGTCACCTTTGCCACCGGTGTGTAATTTAATGCACCTGCCGACGTTTTGGCAACGGTTGCTGTCAGGCCGACTGCGCGGTGCTTCGGCACGATGACACCATGTGCGCCTGCCAGGTTTGCGGTACGGATGATCGCACCGAGGTTATGCGGATCCTCAATGCCGTCCAGCAGAAGGATAAATGGCGGCTCTCCTTTCTCCTCTGCGCGCGCGAGGATGTCCTCAACGGTTGCATAACTGTAGGAAGCCACCTGTGCAATGACACCCTGATGCTTTCCGGTGGTGGACAGCTCGTCAAGACGTTCTTTTTCTACATAATTGATGATGGTATCGTGTTTTTTCGCCTCACGGATGATCGTGCGGATCGGGCCGTCCTGGCTGCTTGCAAGGACGAACAGCTTGTCCACGGTCTTGCCGGAGCGGAACGCCTCAATGACAGCGTTTCTTCCCTCTACCATGCCGCCTGTAAACTCCTCATCCGCCTGCTGTACTTCCTGTTTTCTGTCTCTGTCACGGTAATCTCGTTTCCCCTTAAAGTCACGTTTTTTTCCGTCTCTTCTCTCAAAATTTCTCTTGTCGTTTCTGTTGTTTTCTCTCATATCATTCCTGTTCCGCGGTCCCAAAAGCAGTGGGAACTTTTGCTTTTTCAAAAGCCCCACTGCCCTGCCGCTTCTTTTTTATTTTCTGAATCTTATCTGCTCTCACACTTCGCCAAGTCCTGCCCGGATCAGGTCGATCATCCGCTTGTAATCCCCTTTCAGGTACAGATACCCCATCACAGCCTCAAACCCGGTTGCCCGGCGGTAGTCGATCGTGGACGCATTTTTTGCCTTGGTATAAGATTTCGCATTTCTGCCTCTTTTATAAATCTGTTTTTCCTCTTCGGTAAACAGCGGCTCCAGAATTTCAATCATCGCCGACTGTTTCTCCGCCTTTACAAGCCCTGCCGCATGGCGGTGCAGCTTGTTGACCTGCATATTTGCTTTCCGCACCAGAATCGTGCGGATGACGATCTCATACGCAGCATCCCCGATGTAGGCCAGCGTAAGCGGCGAATACATGCGGATGTCATGCTGTTCCAGTCCGAATACCTCCGAAAGATAATCCTTCTCCCCGAAAACCGCCTCTGGAAAAAGCTCCTCGTTTTCTGTCTCTTTGCCCACTTCCGTCACTTCTGTTCTGTCCTTTCTTTTTTCCTCATCTGACGCAGCTCGCCCTCCAGCTCGAGCACACGGTTCGTAAGCTCCGTATTCTCCTGCTGCAGTACTTTGATATCCTCGAAAATCGGGTCCGGCAGATGAATGTGATCCATGCTTTTTCTCGGAATCCGCACATCATTCTGCTTCACAATGTGCCCCGGCACGCCGACGACGGTACAGTTCGGCGGAACCTCCTCGATCACAACCGATCCGGCTCCGATTTTGGAGTTTTCCCCGATCGTAAACGATCCGATGATCTTCGCACCGGCGCTGACCATAACATTGTCCTTCAGCGTCGGATGACGTTTCCCGGTCTCCTTACCATTACCGCCAAGCGTCACGCCCTGATACAGCGTCACGTTGTCTCCGATAATGGCTGTTTCTCCGATAATCACACCAGAACCATGATCAATAAACAATCCCTTTCCGATCGTCGCACCCGGATGGATTTCGATACCGGTTTTTCTCGCTGCCCGCTGTGAAATCCACCTGGCCAGAAAGTAATGGCCTTTCAGATATAGCTTGTGCGCCCGTCTGTACTTCAGCATAACACGAAATGAAGGATACAGCAAGACTTCCATGGGAGAATGTATCGCCGGATCCCGCTCCTGAATCACCTGAAATTCCTCTTTAAAATACGCGAAAAAACTCATCTTTCCTCTCCTTGCCTCCTGCTGGGACTTTTCCGGATTTTTATTTCTTACCATCATTCTGCATAACAGTAATATTCAAAAACGGAGCTGTTTCATCTCCGATAAAGACGAAATAGCTCCGTGGTTCCACTTTACTTTAAGGGCACACCTGCCCTCTTCTTTTCTTCTGCATAACGTGCAGGACCCGTGCCGGACTACCCACTTTTTCCGCTTCACCCGGCCAGCTTCCGGACGCACTTCAAAAACCCTCGTTTCAGGCAGCTTCCAGCCCCATTTGTCTGCCATTCTCTGTGAAACAATTCTGATTTTCTACTTTTTCCGTTCCAAGCCTTTTTCTGTTTCCGTTTGTTCTAGTTTATGCAAATTTTTCTCGTTTGTCAAGCAAATTTCCGCCGGATCCACTTGCTGATTTCGACCGCCGGAATGACAAGCAGTCCAAGGCCGATCGCCACATCATATTCCAACGCGCTGATCCGCTCAAAACCGAACGCACTCGACAGTACCGGGATGTAAATGACGGCGGATGTGAGGACAAATGAGAGTGCCATCGCGCCCCACAGATACTTGTTCTGATGCTTCATATGGAAAATAGAACCTTTCCGTGATCTCATATTGAAGGAATGGAAAATTTCCACCATGGAGAGTGTCAGAAACGCCATCGACATGCCGTCCGGGCTGTTGACGATTTCCCAGCGGCCGGCTTCCAGATAATGGCCGATGAAGTAGGACGCCAGCGTCAGCACCGTAATCACGATGCCCTGAAACGCAACATCAAAGCCGAGGCCGTCCGCAAAAATACCGTCATCCGCATTTCTCGGCGGGCGTTTCATGATGTCTGCCTCACCGTCCTCCATACCGAGCGCCAGCGCCGGGAAGCAGTCCGTAATCAGGTTGATCCAGAGCAGATGCACCGGATTTAAAATCGTAAAGCCCATCAGCGTCGCGCAGAAAATCGACAGCACCTCGGCAAGGTTCGATGCCAGAAGGAACTGAATTGCCTTACGGATATTATCGTAGATTCGTCTTCCTTCCTCAACCGCCGCGATGATCGTCGCAAAGTTGTCGTCCGCGAGCACCATATCTGCCACGTTTTTCGTCACATCCGTTCCCGTGATGCCCATTCCGATGCCGATATCCGCACGCTTGATCGACGGCGCATCGTTGACTCCGTCTCCTGTCATCGCGGTGATTCTGCCTTTCCGCTTCCACGCATCGACGATCCGCACTTTATGCTCCGGCTGGACGCGTGCGTAAACAGCATATTCCTCGATTCTCCGGTCAAGCTCCTCATCGCTTAACTGGTCAATCTCGGCTCCCGTTACCGCTTTCCAGCCCGCCTCCAGAATACCCAGCTCTTTTGCAATAGCAACCGCTGTGTCTTTGTGGTCACCCGTAATCATCACCGGACGGATGCCTGCCCCGCGGCATTCCCGGATCGCATCGACTACTTCCGGCCGCACCGGATCAATCATACCGCAAAGTCCTAAAAAGCAGAGATCCTGCTCCAGAAAGTCCGGCTCCTGGGAGGACGGCATCTGGTTCCACGCTCTTCCTGCTGCCGCCAGCACGCGGAGTGCCTGGTCTGCCATCGCCTTGTTCTGCGACAGGATTTCCTGCCGGAATGCTTCTGTCATCGGCTGTTTTCTGCCGTCACGCCAAACGGAGGTGCACCGCTTCAGAATCTCATCCGGTGCGCCTTTTGTGCAGGAAAAATACGTTCCGTCGTTTGCGCGGTGGATCGTTGTCATGCGTTTCCGCATCGAATCAAACGGCGCTTCCCCGACACGCGGATACTGGACGGACAGACTCTTCTTCGGGCATCCCTCTTTCTGCGCATCGTTGACCAACGCACATTCCGTCGGTTCTCCGACTGCCTCGCCGTTTTCGTCCGGCTCCGCATCGGAGCAGAGTGCCATGACGGATACGAGACGTTTTATATCGCTTCCCTCATGTTTTACCACGGTCATCTTATTCTGGGTCAGCGTTCCTGTCTTATCCGAGCAGATCACCTGCGTACAGCCGAGCGTCTCGACAGCCGTCAGTTTCCGGATCACCGCATTCCGCTTTGACATTTTGGTCACACCGATGGAAAGCACGATTGTGACAACTGCTGCAAGTCCTTCCGGAATTGCCGCTACGGCAAGGCTGACAGCTACCATAAAGGTATTTAAGATGTTCTGCGGCGTCACGCCCTCTTTTAAAATACCGACAATGAAAATCACGGCACAGATGGCGAGCACCATCACGCTTAAGATTTTGCTGAGCTGGTTCAGCCGCTTCTGCAGCGGTGTGCTCTCATCCGCCGACTGCGTCAGAACATGGGCGATCTTTCCCATCTCGGTTTTCATACCCGTTCCGGTGATAACAGCGCGGCCGCGGCCATAGACAACGGTGCTTCCCATATAGACCATGTTTTTCCGGTCCCCGAGCGGAACCTCGCTGGCTGCGCCGGCGTTCAGAACATCCGCTGTTTTATTGACCGGGACAGATTCTCCGGTCAGCGCTGCTTCCTCGATTTTCATGCTGGCGCTCTCTAAAATACGGCCATCCGCCGGAACAGCATCGCCCGCTTCGAGAATTACAATATCACCGGGTACGAGCTCCTCGCTCTTTTTCACTTCCATTTTCCCGCCGCGCATCACCTTCGACGTGGCTGCCGCGATCTCCTGCAGAGCTTCAATCGCTTTCTCTGCCTTGCTCTCCTGCAGAACACCGAGCACCGCATTAATGATGACAACGGTGAGAATAATGACCACATCAGCGTACGATTCGCCTTCATACGCCGATGTGATGCCGGAAATCAGCGCTGCGGCGAGCAGGATCAGGATCATCGGGTCTTTCAGCTCTTCGAAAAACCGCTGCAGATTGCTCTTCTTTTTTCCCGCCGCCAGCCGGTTAGGTCCGTGTTCGGAAAGCCGCCGCGCAGCTTCCGCCTCGGAAAGTCCCTGCTCCGTTGTCTGTAACTCATCAAGAATCTTCGAACTTTTTTCCAGATACTCTTTCATTTCCATCCGTCCTTTCTTCTGAAAACGCTTTTTGCGTTCCTGTGATAAGTTCCCACTGGTACACTGGTCTCTTTCTATATAGAAAAAGACCTATCCGCACCATATTTGTTGATACAGATAAGTCTTGTCATTTCATACAAAGCCAGAAGAAATGCTTTTTCTTCGGTTGTTGGCCTTATAGCGTCACGTATGCCGCCGACTACTCCCTTATTCTTCTTCCAGTCTACCACATCTTCCGGCCTTGTGCAATCGCATTTCTCTTTTATTCTTCTGCGTTCTTTGCGCATCCTGGGCAGCCGCTGCATCCGCCTGCGATCCGGTCGTCCGGCATCAGGTCGAGTGCCTTGGAAATGCAGCAGATCGCCTGTGCGGAAATTCCCTCTTTCTTTCCGGTAAAGCCAAGTCCTTCCTCGGTCGTTGCCTTGATATTGACCTGATCCTCTTCGAGATGAAGCGCCTCCGCCACATTTTTCACCATCGTGTCGATGTATGGCAGGAGCTTCGGCTTTTGTGCAATAACGGTTGCATCGATATTTTCAATCAGATACATCCGCTCCTCGAGCATCTCACCCACTTTTTTCAGCAGTTCGATGCTGTCTGCGCCCTCATACGCCGGATCATTGTCCGGAAAATGGCGTCCGATGTCCCGCAGTGCTGCAGCGCCGAGAAGCGCATCCATAATGGCATGGACCAGCACATCTGCATCGGAATGTCCCAGAAGGCCATATTCATACGGGATTTCCACACCGCCCAGAATCAGTTTCCGGTTTTCCACCAGTTTATGCACATCGTAACCCATTCCTACTCGCATTGTTCGTTCCTCCGCTTCGTTACTTTCTAGTTAAATCCATACAGCTTCTGCGCTACCTTGTAGGCATAGACTGCAATTTTCTGTCCCGGTTTTGATTTGCTGCTCATAACAGTTCCGAAAATGCCGTGGCGGATGCGGAAGTAATCGGCTGCATCCTCCTGTTTCAGGTATCTCCAAAGATCGTTCTTTTTCTCGAGATTTTCTTCCGTTCCAGAGCGCATCATCATCACGGAAGAAACCGTCATAATAATGGTCAGATAGCTGATCATATATTTCCGCAGGTGCTTCGACAGCCCTTTCTGTTCACCAAGGTAATCGATCATCAGCTTGTTGACACGGATCTGCTGGTCAATTCTGCCGATCATGACTTTCTCGTTAACCGACTGGTCGGCTCTCCCGATAAAGTAGCGGTAGAAATTGACATCGAGATAATACATCGTTTTGACGTACGGAAGCGGAATAAACGCAACCAGATTATCCACATAGAAGGTGTGCTCCGGCAGCTTCATGCCGCACTCTCTTAAAAGAGAAGTCCGGTAAATCAGCGAATGCATCAGCAGATAATGTGTTTTGCCGAGAGCTTTCGCCTCATCCCATCCGAAAAAGCGGCCTTCTGGCAGCGATTTCGCATAGCGCATCACACGTTTTCTCTTGGCGCCCTCTTTTTCATACACATAGTTACTGATCAGAAGGTCGAGTGTTTTCGGTCCGCGTACGACTTCTGCCAGAACATTTAAAATCTTCTGGTATGCCTCTGGGTTTACCCAGTCATCACTGTCCACAACCTTAAAGTACAGACCCGTCGCATTTTCCACACCCGTGTTGACTGCTCCGCCGTGGCCCTTGTTTTCCTGATGAATCGCTTTTACAATCGTCGGATATTTTTCCTGATAGCGGTCTGCAATCTCTGTGGTTCCGTCCTTGGAACCATCGTCCACGATCAGAATTTCTACTTCTTCTCCGCCGACCAGCAGCGAATCGATACATTTCTCCATATATGCTTCTGAATTATAGCATGGTACTGCAATTGATAAAATCTTCATCTTTTTTCTCCCTGCTCTTTTTTGCTCTTCTGCCGTTTCAGGCACGTTCCAGATCTGTATATTTTGCGTATTCCGCAAACGCAGACGGAATGGCATATCTTTCAGCCGCGGTTTTCGCATCCGCAAAAATCAATCCGGCTTTTTCTTCCCCTTCCTGCTCCACATCGTTTCCTGCAATTTTAATGGCGTATCCTGTGATATGCCACTCGACATGGGAAAAAATATGCTTGTACGGCGGCAATGCCTGAATATGAAGCGGCGTCACGCCGAATTTTTCTGCCTCTTCAAGTGCTTCCTGTTCGGAGAGCACGCCATCGAAGTTCGGGAACTCGTAAAGTCCCGCCAGAAGTCCTTTTTTCGGCCGTTTCCGCACTGCTGTGTGCGCACCGTCCAGAAATAACAGAACGGTTCTGTCTTCGATTCTGCGCGGCTTTGCACTCTTTTTAAACGGATATTCCGTCCAGGTCTGATGCTGTCCCGCCAGACACTGGTCAAAAAGCGGACAGACTTCACATTTTGGTGCGCCGTTCGGCAGACAGACCATTGCACCGAGATCCATCATCGCCTGATTGAAGGCTCCCGGATCTTCTGCCGGCATGATTTCGGTCAATTCCGCTTCCACGCGGTTTTTCACGGACTGCTTTAAAATGTCCTCACCGTCCTCCCGGAGGCGTGCCATCACACGAAGCACATTTCCGTCCACCGCCGGCACCGGAATGCAAAACGCGATCGATGCAACGGCTCCCGCTGTGTAATTTCCAATTCCCGGAAGTCCTTTTAAGGCTTCGTAATCTGCCGGAAATACACCGTCATACACTTCCATAATTTTCTGTGCGGCCTTCTGCATATTCCGCACACGGTTATAGTAACCAAGGCCTTCCCAGAGCTTCAAAAGCTTTTCCTCGGGACAGACCGCAAGTGCTGCGACATTGGGCAGTTCACGCATAAACCGCTCATAAAACGGCTTGACCGCCTCCACCCTCGTCTGCTGGAGCATAATCTCGGAAACCCAGATTTCATACGGGTTCTTTTTTTCTCTCCACGGCAGCACTCTTTTATTTTCGCCATACCATTTCAATAATGGCTTTGTGATTGTGTCCTGCATAGTAATCTCCTGTTAATATATCATTCTTATTTTGCCACATTTTCCTCCAAAATGCAA